>Ga0208934_1001116_pt1 | contig 9971 bp, 9 predicted proteins | sample MalvirDeepMed_s2_FD_184243 | JGI IMG/M metagenome (GOLD analysis project Ga0208934, IMG submission 184243) | Marine viral communities from the Global Malaspina Expedition - Malaspina viral metaG DeepMed_s2 (SPAdes) (version 2) | ecosystem: Environmental > Aquatic > Marine > Oceanic | place... | reverse complement strand
GGTTGAAGGAGCGGATCGAGGGCTACGGCAAAGAGGTCAAGTTCACCGAAACCGGCCGCCGCGCGATCCTCAACAAGATGGTCGAGGCCGAGGGCTTCGAGAAGTTCCTGCACGTCAAGTACATGGGCACCAAGCGCTTCGGTCTCGACGGGGGCGAGGCGCTGATCCCCGCGATGGAGCAGATCATCAAGCGCGGCGGCGCGCTTGGCGTGAAGGAGATCGTGATCGGCATGCCCCACCGCGGCCGCCTGTCGGTGCTGGCAAACGTGATGGGCAAGCCCTACCGCGCGATTTTCAACGAGTTCCAGGGCGGCAGCTTCAAGCCGGACGATGTCGAGGGCTCGGGCGACGTGAAATACCACCTCGGCGCCTCGTCGGACCGCACCTTCGACGAGAATGAGGTCCACCTCAGCCTAACCGCGAACCCCTCGCACCTCGAGGCGGTGAACCCCGTCGTCATCGGCAAGGCCCGCGCCAAGCAGGACCAGATGAACGACAAGGAACGGACGGCGACCCTGCCGATCCTTCTGCACGGCGACGCGGCCTTCGCGGGCCAGGGCGTCGTGGCCGAATGCTTCCAGCTTTCGGGGATCCGCGGCCACCGCACCGGCGGCACGATCCATATCGTGGTGAACAACCAGATCGGCTTCACCACCTCGCCCGCGTTCAGCCGCACCTCGCCCTATCCCACCGACATCGCGCTGATGGTCGAGGCACCGATCTTCCACGTCAACGGCGACGACCCCGAGGCGGTGGTCCACGCCGCCAAGGTCGCGACCGAGTTCCGCCAGAAGTTCCGCAAGGACGTGGTCATCGACATGATCTGCTACCGCCGGTTCGGCCATAACGAGGGCGACGAGCCCATGTTCACGAACCCGCAGATGTACAAGACGATCAAGCAGAAGCGCACGACCCTGACCCTCTATTCCGAGCGTCTGGCCAAGGAAGGCCTGATCCCCGAGGGCGAGATCGAGGACATGAAGTCCAAGTTCCAGTCGCTTCTGTCGGAAGAGTTCGAGGCCGGGAAGGACTTCAAGCCCAACAAGGCCGACTGGCTGGACGGGCGCTGGTCGCATCTCGACAAGGAAGGCAAGAAGTACCAGCGCGGCAAGACCGCCATCAAGCCCGAGACGTTCGACGACATCGGCCGCGCCCTGACCGCAGCGCCCGAGGGGTTCAACCTGCACAAGACCGTCGGCCGCCTTCTGGACTCGAAAACCCAGATGTTCGAAACCGGCGAGGGCTTCGACTGGGCCACGGCCGAGGCGCTGGCCTTCGGCTCGTTGCTGCTTGAAGGGTACCCGGTGCGCCTGTCGGGCCAGGATTCGGGCCGCGGTACGTTCAGCCAGCGTCACTCGGCCCTCGTCGATCAGAAGACCGAGGATCGCTACTACCCGCTGAACAACATCCGCGATGGACAGGCGCAGTATGAGGTCATCGACTCCATGCTGTCGGAATACGCGGTCCTGGGGTTCGAATATGGCTACTCGCTGGCCGAGCCCAATGCGCTGACCCTGTGGGAAGCCCAGTTCGGCGATTTCGCCAACGGCGCGCAGATCATGTTCGACCAGTTCATCAGCTCGGGCGAATCCAAGTGGCTGCGCATGTCGGGCCTCGTCTGCCTTCTGCCTCATGGATACGAAGGCCAGGGACCCGAACACTCCTCCGCCCGGTTAGAGCGTTTCTTGCAGCAATGCGGCCAGGACAACTGGATCGTTGCCAATTGCACGACGCCGGCCAACTACTTCCACATCCTGCGCCGGCAGCTTCACCGCAGCTTCCGCAAACCGCTGATCCTGATGACGCCGAAATCGCTTCTGCGCCACAAGATGGCCGTGTCGAAGGCCGAAGAGTTCCAGACCGGATCGTCCTTCCACCGCGTGTTGTGGGACGACGCCCAGCAGGGCAACTCAGACATGACGCTGGCCGCCGACGACAAGATCGAGCGTGTGGTGATGTGTTCGGGCAAGGTTTACTACGACCTTCTGGAAAAGCGCGATGCCGAGGGTCTGGACAACGTGTACCTTCTGCGTCTCGAACAGTTCTATCCCTTCCCGGCCCACAGCCTGGTCAAGGAGCTCGAGCGCTTCAAGCAGGCCAAGATGATCTGGTGCCAGGAAGAGCCAAAGAACCAAGGCCCCTGGACCTTCGTCGAGCCGAACATCGAATGGGTGTTGAGCCGGATCGACGCCAAGCACACGCGCCCCGCCTATACCGGCCGTCCGCCAATGGCCTCGCCCGCCACCGGTCTTGCCTCGCAGCACAAGGCCCAACAATCCGCGCTGGTCGACGCCGCGCTTGGAATCGAAGGATAAGACAATGACCGAAGTCCGTGTGCCCACGCTGGGCGAATCCGTCACCGAGGCGACCATCGCCACCTGGTTCAAGAAACCGGGCGACAGCGTCGCGGTGGACGAGATGCTGTGCGAGCTGGAAACCGACAAGGTGACGGTCGAAGTCCCCTCGCCCGCTGCCGGCAAGCTTGACGAGATCGTCGCGCAGGAGGGCGAGACGGTCGGCGTCGACGCCCTTCTGGCCCATATCGCCGATGTCGGGAATGCCGGCCCCGAGGAGACGAAACCCCGCGAGGAGACCTCCAAGCAGGGCGGCTATTCCGGTTCCGATGCCGAAAAGCCGTCCGAGGAGACGGTCCATACCAATGGCGGTGGAAGCGCCTCGTCCGGCGGCGACGGTGAGGAGGTCCAGGTGATGGTGCCCACCTTGGGCGAATCCGTCTCTGAGGCGACGGTCGCCACCTGGTTCAAGAAGGAAGGCGACACCGTCGAGGCCGACGAGATGCTGGCCGAGCTCGAGACCGACAAGGTCTCGGTCGAGGTGCCCGCCCCCGCAGCCGGGGTCCTTTCGAAAATCATCGCGCAGGAAGGTGACAGCGTCGAGGCTGGCGGCCAGCTGGCCGTCATGACGAAAGGGGGACAAGCATCCGGCGCAGGCACGGCGTCGTCGGGACAGAAATCCGACGCAAGTCCGGCGGATGCGGGACAGAAATCCGACGCGGGCGGGACGGGATCCGGCGCCTCGAAGGGCGAGGATGCCCCCTCGGCCAAGAAGCTCATGGCCGAGAACAACCTGTCGGCCGATCAGGTCCAGGGCTCCGGCAAGGACGGCCGGGTGATGAAGGAAGACGTCCTCAAGGCCCTGGAATCCGGCGGCTCCGGCGCCAAGGCCGAGGCGCCGAAAGCCGAAGCCCCCAAGCGCGCGCCCTCGCCGGCTGAGGATGCCGACCGCGAGGAACGGGTCAAGATGACCCGCCTGCGCCAGACCATCGCCAAGCGCCTGAAGGACGCACAGAATACGGCTGCGATGCTGACCACCTACAACGAGGTGGACATGACCGAAGTCATGGCATTGCGCAACGAATACAAGGACTTGTTCGAGAAGAAGCACGGCGTCCGACTGGGTTTCATGTCCTTCTTCACCAAGGCCTGTTGCCACGCCCTGAAGGAAGTCCCCGAGGTCAACGCCGAGATCGACGGCACCGACGTCGTCTACAAGAACTTCGTCCACATGGGCATCGCCGCCGGCACCCCGCAGGGTCTGGTCGTCCCCGTCATCCGCGACGTGGACAGCATGTCGTTCTCGGAAATCGAGAAGGCGATCGGCGAAAAGGGCAAGAAGGCCCGCGACGGCAAGCTGTCGATGGCCGAGATGCAGGGCGGCACCTTCACCATCTCGAACGGTGGCGTCTACGGCTCGCTCATGTCCTCGCCCATCCTGAACCCGCCGCAATCGGGCATCCTGGGCATGCATAAAATCCAGGAGCGTCCTATGGTCGTGAACGGACAGATCGTGGCCCGCCCGATGATGTATCTGGCGCTCAGCTACGACCACCGCATCGTCGACGGCAAAGGCGCGGTGACCTTCCTGGTTCTCGTGAAAGAAGCGCTGGAAGACCCCCGCCGCCTTTTGATGGACCTCTGACCAACCGCGGGGGTGCCGGATCGGCACCCCCGTCAGGAGCATTCGATGCAACTTCTCATCTGCTATGAGACTCACGACCGCACCGCTTTCCGCGCCGCCCACGGCGAAACGCGCGAGCGGCGGGATCAGGCGGGCCTGACCCAGCTGCAATTGTGGGAAGAGGCCGAGGCGCCGAACCGTCTCTGGGCGCTCTACGGCGTGTCCGACCGCGACAAGGCCGAAGCATGGCTTGCCGAAAAGTCCAGCCTGTCCAGCCAGTTGAGCGGCCTCGACTCGCATTTCCTCGCAACCGCCTGATGCGCCGCGCCCTGATCCTCCTGCCGTTTCTCGCGGCTTGCGTGGCGCCGGAGGCGTCCGTTCCGGACGTGTCGACCCGGCATTTCGCGTCGACCGAAAGCGCGGGCAACGGCGCGCGGTGGCACATTTTCCTGTTCGATCCGTCCGCCCCGCGTGACCTCGATACCCGTATCGCACTGGCCCGCCGGGCCATCGAGGCCGACCCTGCATGCCGCTGGATCGGCGCCTCGCGCGCCGAGATCGCGACGCGGACCGCCGAACAGGGCGAACGATACGCCGAAAGTGTGCTCGCCGCCCCCGTCCGCTGCGACACGAGGCGCGCATGATGACCCATGAACTGCTTGTCCTCACGCTCGCGGGCCTTCTTCAGGCCGTGCAGCTGATCCTTTACGCCGTGCCCGCGAACCTCGAACTCGGGCCCGGCAAGACGATGTCGCCGCGCGATCCGGAACGGCTATCGAAGCCCCTGGCCGAACAGGTCTCGGCCCGGACTGGCCGCCTGTCCCGCGCCTATCAAAACCATAACGAGGCCCTGCTTCTTTTCGCCATCGCCACCGCGGTCACGGTCATATCGGACCAATCGAACTGGTTCACCGCCGCCTGCGCCTGGGTCTATCTCGGCGCGCGCATCCTCTATATCCCTGCCTATGCCAACGGGTGGGTTCCCGGCCGGTCGATCGTCTTCGGCATCGGCTGGCTTGCCACCATCCTCATGCTGCTCGCCGCGCTGATCTGAGCGCGACCAATCAGGAGACCCCAATGTCCAGCTACGACGTCATCATCATCGGCTCCGGCCCCGGCGGCTATGTCTGCGCCATTCGCTGCGCGCAGCTTGGCCTCAAGACCGCCTGCGTCGAGGGGCGCGAGACGTTGGGCGGGACCTGCCTGAACATCGGCTGCATCCCCTCGAAGGCGCTGCTGCACGCCACGCACCAGCTGCACGAGGCCGAGCACAATTTCGAGAAGATGGGCCTTAAGGGCAAATCGCCTTCCGTCGATTGGAAGCAGATGCAGGCCTACAAGGACGACACGATCGGTCAAAACACCAAGGGCATCGAGTTCCTGTTCAAGAAGAACAAGATCGACTGGCTGAAGGGCTGGGGCTCGATCCCCGAGGCTGGCAAGGTCAAGGTCGGCGACCAGATCCACGAGGCGAAGAATATCGTCATCGCCACCGGGTCCGAACCTGCCAGCCTGCCGGGCATCGAGATCGACGAGGATATCGTCGTCTCCTCGACCGGGGCGCTGTCTTTGTCAAAAATCCCCAAGAAAATGGTCGTGATCGGCGCGGGCGTCATCGGTCTGGAGATGGGGTCGGTCTATGCCCGTCTGGGCGCCGAGGTCACCGTGGTCGAATATCTCGACACCATCACCCCCGGCATGGATGCCGAGGTTCAGAAGAACTTCCAGAAGATCCTGGGCAAGCAAGGGATGAAATTCATCCTGGGAGCCGCGGTGCAGGGGGTCGACGTCAAGAACAAGAAGGCGACCGTCAATTATAAGCTGAAGAAGGACGACAGCGAAGCGACGTTGGACGCGGATGTCGTGCTGGTGGCCACGGGCCGCAAACCGTTCACCGACGGGCTGGGCCTGTCCGACCTGGGGATCGAAGTGACGCAGAAGGGCCAGGTCAAGACAGACGATCACTGGGCCACTACCGTCAAGGGCGTCTACGCCATCGGCGACGCGATCACGGGCCCGATGCTGGCCCACAAGGCCGAGGATGAAGGCATGGCCGTCGCCGAGGTGCTGGCCGGAAAGCAGGGTCATGTGAACTACGGGGTCATTCCGGGGGTCATCTACACCCACCCGGAGGTCGCGAATGTCGGCCGGACCGAGGAGCAATTGAAGGAGGACGGCGTGCCGTACAAGGCCGGCAAATTCAGCTTCATGGGCAACGGCCGCGCGAAGGCGAATTTCGCGGCCGACGGCTTCGTGAAGATCCTCGCCCACAAGGAGACGGACCGCATCCTCGGCGCGCATATCATCGGCCCGATGGCGGGTGACTTGATCCACGAAATCTGCGTCGCGATGGAGTTCGGGGCCGCAGCGCAGGACCTGGCCCTGACCTGCCACGCGCACCCGACCTATTCCGAAGCGGTGCGCGAAGCTGCGCTGGCCTGCGGCGACGGCCCGATCCACTCGTAACGGCGCGGGGCCGTCGCATGGCGGCCCCCTACCCCGCCAGAATCATCCGCAACCCGTGGGTGACATCCTGCCGGACCGCAAGGCGCAGACCAGGCTCGTCCCCGGCAGCCAATGCCGCGACAATCAGACGGTGCCCGGACGGAACGCTCGTCCGCTTCAACCGGCCATACAGCGCACGCATCGTGGGACCCAATTGCAGCCATACGGTCTCGGCCATCGCCAGCATCGCGGGTGCCTGCGCGCGCAGGTATAGCATACGGTGAAATTCGAGGTTCAGTCGGATATACCCCACCGCATCATGCTTCGCGATCACCTCGGCAATGGCGGCGTTCTGAGCCTCCATCCGCTCGATCAGAGCCAGATGCGCCCGCGGCAGCGCGCGCGAAGCCAGTTCGACCTCCAGAAGCGCGCGCAGGGCGGCAAGCTCCTCGATCCGGTCCGCCCCCAGCTCCGGCGTCGTCACCCGCCCCGAGGGGGACAGCGACAGCGCCCCTTCGGCCGCCAATCTGCGCACAGCCTCGCGTGCGGGGGTCATGGACACCCCGAATTGCGCGCCGATCCCGCGCAGGGTCAAAGCCTCGCCCGGCGCGATCTCACCATGCATGATGCGCGTTCTCAGCGTCCGGTAGACCTGATCATGGGCGGGAAGCGCGTGGGGCGGTTCGGGGCGCGGTTGGGTCAGCATGTCGCAGTGTTGCGACGCGGCGCAGCGGCCGTCAATCGCCGTCGAACCGCCATGCGTGCAGCGTCCCGCCGTGGAGCCGCAACCACGCGCGCTGGTCGCGCCAGTCGGGACGGACGCTTTCGACCACGCGCCAGTAGGCGGGAGAATGATCCATGTGCCGCAAATGCGCGACCTCGTGTGCCGCGACATAGTCCAGGACATCCGGCGGGGCCATGACCAGGCGCCACGAATACATCAGATCGCCCCGTGCCGTGCACGAGCCCCAGCGTGAGCGTGTATCGCGCAGCGTGATCCGCCCGATCTTCACCCCCAGCCGGTCGGCATAGCGACGCGACGCCTCGGTCAAACGCGCCCGCGCCACCTCGCGCAGGATGGCCGCCACTTGCGGACCGACGGGGCGGTTTTCACGCACCATCACGCCTGCCTCCCCGATCCCCGGGCGGCCGGGCAGGATCGGTCGCTCGACCCCGGCCACGGGAACCGCCACACCCATGGCGATGGTCCGCGGCGCGACGGTCCGGCCCACCGCCTTGCGCAACCAGTCCGCCTTCTCGGCGGCAAAAGCCATCGCCTCTGCCTCGCTGACGAAGGACGGACGGGTCAGAGACACGCGTCCGTCCAGCGAGGACACCCGAAGCGTCATGCGTCGCGCCCGGGCTGACCGGCGCAGCACCAGTTCCACCGGCGGATTGCCCGGCAAGACCTTCACGGATGACGATGTGCTGTCCATATCCGTCCCATAGCGGCACCCGCCGCACCGCGAAAGCCTTTGACACCCCCTTGCCCCTATGGCAGGGGACGGCGATCCCGGAAACACGCCTGATGAAGAGGGTTCCATGCCCAAAGAAGAATGGGGAACGAAGCGCGTCTGCCCCACGACTGGCAAACGCTTCTACGACCTGAACCGCGACCCGGTCGTCTCGCCCTACACCGGCGAGGTTGTGCCGTTGGATACCGGCAAGAACAACCGCACCATGCTGGCCGACAAGGCCGACAAGAACAGCACCAAGGACCAGACCGAGGATGACGAGGAAGTCGTGCTCGACGAGGACGACACCGAAGTCGATCTTGGCGATGACGTGCTGGAAGAGGACGAAGACGACGATAACGTCTCTCTGGACGAGATCGCCGACGTCGCCAGCGAAGACAGCGACGACTGATTGGAAACTTTGGCCGGGGGCGGTTTTTTCCGCTTGAACCGCCCCCGGACCTTCTCTAGAGACTGCCGCACGTCGCGAGGATGCGGCATCAAGGGCCCTTAGCTCAGCTGGGAGAGCGCCTGCATGGCATGCAGGAGGTCAGCGGTTCGATCCCGCTAGGGTCCACCATACCGCACTTTGTGTCGGAAAAATCCCCTATCACATTGAAAGGTAACGTCGTTTTGGCGGTTCGAAGACCTGTTTTCCGGCAGTAAGAAACGGGCTCCAGGAACACCATGCGCAGCACTGTTCTGCGCAGTCCCAAGTGACCAGTATCCCAAATTTTCCAAGGGTTTGCGAGGAAGCGAAGGGCGAGTTCGAACGTGTCCTCTAAGGAGGTCGCCGGATTGCTCCCGTTTTTCAGTCTATCCTCAGCCAGACGCTTATCGTGCTGCAGACGTTCGATGCATGCCTCGTAGGCCGTGACCACGCTTGGTGTGTCGGCTTCCACCAGACGATCAACCAGGCGGTCGATCTTGATCTGGAGTTTCGAAGCTTCCTGTCTCAGTCGCGCTGAGACGTTCTGTGCATCGCGTGCGCGCACGTCCCAGGCATCCCGGAACATCGCCTTACAAAGAGACAGGATCGCTGTTCTCGGACGCAGGGATTGCAGCTCCTCCTCAAACGCCTCTTCGACATCTGCGCGGCGGATCGACTTGCGCTTTGACGGACAGCCGCGCTGCGCGCAGAGGTAGTACGGGTGCATCTTGCCTGAACGGCTCTTCGACCAGCAGGCGGTCAGCTGCCCCCCACAGTCACCACAGAGGATGAACCCACGTAGCGGGAAGTCTTCGCTTATGTCCCGACGTGCCGGAGCCAGTGCCTTGCCATCCAGCATGCTCTGAGCCTTCGACCAGACCTCATAGGAAACCAGCGGCTCATGCCTGCCGAGCAGGTTTTTGATGCCCCAAGTGGGCACATTGATGAGACCGGCATAGAGCGGACGGCGGAGGATTTCAGATACTGTGGTGAAGCGGATTTCGCCGTGCTTGTTCCTTGGCAGGTCAGAGACCTCCTCAAAGTAGCGTTTCACCTCGGCAATCGTGCGGAAGCGCCCCGCAGCGAGGCCCTCATAGGCGGTACGGACGATCTCCGCCTTCTCACCGTCCGGCACGAGCATTTTTCCATGCCCGTCCACTTTCTCGTAGGTGTAGCCGTAAGTAGGCGCGAAGAGATAATATCCGGCGCTCACGCGTGACTGCATTTTCTGGATGACCTGACGCCGGTTCTGCTTGCGTTCAAGCTCACCCTGCGCCGCCATGATGGTTTCAATAAATTCGCCTTCCGGCGTATCCTCAAATTTGAAGTTCAGACACTCGACCTTGGCCCCGACCGCGTTTAGCTCACGGCGAAGCTTCATGTGAAATTCAGCGTCGCGCGCAAAACGCTTGAGATCATCGAAGATCACACAGAACTGCTTATCCGGCTGTGCCTTCAGAAACGATAAGAGCGCGACCATACCGGGCCGCGCTATGAAGTCCCCTCCCCCGGTAACATCATCCGGAAACACGGCCAAAACATCATAGCCGCGCTGCTGTGCATATTCACGGCACCGCGCTTCCTGAGATTGAAGGCCTGGTCTGCCCCCTGAAAAGTGGTCCTCCCTGAAGTATGGCTTACGGGCCAGTTGGAGGATGCAAGAATGCCCCAGAAGAGACACAAGCCGGAAGAGATCGTCGCGAAGCTTCGGCAGGTCGACGTGC
>Ga0208934_1001111_pt1 | contig 10009 bp, 9 predicted proteins | sample MalvirDeepMed_s2_FD_184243 | JGI IMG/M metagenome (GOLD analysis project Ga0208934, IMG submission 184243) | Marine viral communities from the Global Malaspina Expedition - Malaspina viral metaG DeepMed_s2 (SPAdes) (version 2) | ecosystem: Environmental > Aquatic > Marine > Oceanic | place... | reverse complement strand
GCCAGTTTGTAACAGGTCTTGGGGCTTCCTATGTAAACACAGTGATGGAACGAACAGGACACACTTTGAAAAAACCGAGGCAAATTGGAATAGATGAAGTCTGGTCGGTGCATAGTTTCGAGGGCGACTACAATCCGATTCACGATCATGGCACAAAAACCATTATGGGCATATCGACTACAGCTTGGACAAAAGTGCCACAGCAGATATTGGATCAGCCGACAGCAGGATCACCGCAATACAGTAAATACAATGATTCGGGAGCCTGTGATGGCTATTTGGCGTTCAGTTATGGGCGCAACCAGATTATGGATGTGGAGCGACTACGACCCCCGCAGAGTGCAGAAGTGCAACCGCAGGTGGGAAGACTGTTCGTATTTCCATCGTGGTTACAGCACATGGTTTATCCTTTCTTCGGGAAAGGTGAACGCAGAACAGTGGCATCGAACCTGAATTGTTGGGAAGTGGAGCCAGCGACATGAGCAAAATGACAATTGCCCAAGTGAACTCTAAAATAGAGAAGCATGAAGCCGTTTGTGCAGAGCGTTGGCGGGAAACGATTTATCGGATAAAGAGACTGGAATTTTTGATATTGACAACCCTATTGTCCATTATTGTGGGCATGGCAAGTATTTTATCAAGACAGGTGTTTTAAAATGAAAATATTATGGATCTTTATACAAACAATAGTGTGGATAATTGCTGTTTCTTCAATTATATGCGCTCTTTCTCCTTTTACAAAAAACACAAAAGATGATGCTTTTGTCGCAAAAATTCAAAAGGTATTAGATCTTTTGGCCTTAAACTTTAATTTTTTTAAAAAATAATGAAAAATGCCCTACGCTCGTTATATATTCAAACCCGGAATCAATCGTGAAGGGACAGACTACAGTAATGAAGGCGGTTGGTTTAACGGAAACCTAGTAAGGTTTCGTCAAGGTCGTCCTGAAAAAATAGGCGGTTGGGAAAAAGCTAGTAGTAATACATATCTAGGCACAGCTCGTGCTTTACATAGTTGGGTGGAATTATCTGGAACCCGTTATCTGGGACTAGGAACCACTTTAAAATACTACGTACAAGAAGGAGTTACCTTTAATGATATTACTCCAATACGTTTAACTACTTCTGCTGGCGATGTAACTTTTTCAGCTACTAATGGTGATGCAACCCTTACTGTTGCTGATACTGCACATGGTGCAGTTCAAAATGATTTTGTTACTTTTAGTGGCGCAGCAACTTTAGGTGGCTTAATTACAGCCGAAGTATTAAATCAGGAATATCAAATAGCAACCATTGTTAATGCTAACAGTTATACGGTTGAAGCCAAGGACACAGACGGAGACACCGTTACTGCAAACAGTAGCGATAGCGGGAACGGTGGTTCTAGTGTGGTGGGCACATATCAAATTAATGTGGGTCTGGATGTTTACGTGGAAGGTTCGGGTTGGGGAGCCAGTTCTTGGGGCACTGGAGGCTGGGGTTCGGTTGCAGCTTTGTCTGATACTAATCAATTACGTTTATGGTCCCACGGCAATTTTGGAGAAGACTTGGTTATGAATCCACGGGGCGCAGGAATTTATTATTGGGATGAATCATCGGGTCTTACAGATAATAGAGCTGTCGCATTAAGTGCGTTGAGTGGCGCTAATTTAACTCCTACCAAAGCATTTCAGGTCATGGTTTCAGAAAAAGACAGACATGTTATTTGCTTGGGAGCAGATCCTTTGAATTCTGGAGAAACAGCACGAACTGGTAGCATTGATCCAATGTTTGTTTGCTGGAGCGACCAAGAAAATGCGGCTGAATGGGAGCCCAAAGCAACTAATACTTCTGGATCTTTAAAACTTTCTTCTGGCTCAGAGATTATTGGAGGTCTTGGTTCAAGAGAAGAGACTTTAATTTGGACAGATAGTTCTATGTATAGTATGCAATTTGTCGGACCACCTTATACTTTTGCAATTAATTTAGTAAACCAAGGAGTTGGTTTAATTGGGCCAAAAGCTGCAATTAATACCCCTAAAGGTGTGTTTTGGATGGACAGAAAAGGATTCTATGCCTATGGAGGCAACGTACAACCTGTTCCATGTAGTGTGCATTTTTATGTTTTTGATAATCTAAATGAAAGCCAGTCTTTTAAGGTTTTTGCCTTTTTAAATAAACAATTTAACGAAGTTGGTTGGTTTTACCCATCAAATTCTGGTACAGAAATAGACAGTTATGTTTCCTATAATTATGAAGAAAATGTATGGAGCATAGGAACGTTAGCTCGTTTTGCATGGCTTGATGAAGGTATTGTTGCTTATCCAAGAGCTACTGGAACGGCTGATTCAAGTAATTATGTTTATAAACATGAAACTGGAAACGATGACGATGGCTCTCCAATGGATGATGTTTTTATAGAGTCCAGTGATTTTGATCTTGATGACGGAGAATTTTTCTCTTCTATTAGTAGAATTATTCCAGACGTTAAATTTACTGGTGGAGGAGACAACCAGACAATTAATTTTGTTATGAAGTCTCGTAACTTTCCGGGAGAAAGTTTAACTACAAACACGACACAAGCAGTAACAAGTAGCACAAAAAAATTGAACACACGCTTACGAGCAAGACAAGCTGTTTTTCGTGTAGAGTCAGACGATGATAATACTAGTGGAGCACGTTTGGGCGTAGGTTGGAGACTTGGCGATACGCGTTTGGAAGTAAGACCCGATGGTAAAAGATAATGGCAAAATTACTAGAAACTAGATTACCTTTAGCGAATGGTCTTGTGTCTCCAGAAACATACAATCGTATGATTAGAATTCTTGAGATTAATTTAAACAGATTTGATCCTACAGCTACTCCTGAATATACAGAAACCGTTAAAGGTCAAAACCAGTTTAATGCTGGAGATATAATATGGAACACGACCAGAGGTACGTTACAGGTGTATACTGGAGCACTCTGGAAAGACGTTTCTACAAGAACGAGTGAAGTTGGTTTGGAAGGAACGGGTTCCGTAGGAACCTTGACAGTAGCCACAAATGGGTCAACAAGTATATTATTAGCATAAAATGCCTATAAGAAAAGTAAATGGAGGATGGAAAATAGACAACGTAGCTGGTGTGTCCTCAACTAGAGCAAAAGCGTTGAAACGATTAAAAGCGATAAAAGCGAGACAAAAGAAAAAATGATGCAAGCATTAAAATTGATTGGCAAACTCGGCTCAACTTTTCTTAAAGGAAAGATAGCACGAGGAGAAGCGAAAGCTGCAAACGCTGCTTCATGGGAACAAGAAGCCATGAAGAACAGTGCAACAAGCTGGAAAGACGAGTATATTTTACTCTTGTTTTCCATTCCATTAATTATGTGCTTTATTCCATCGGCTGTTCCTTATGTTAAGGAAGGCTTTTTGGTTTTAGACACAATGCCTGATTGGTATAAAGTAACTTTATCTGTAATTGTAGCTGCTTCTTTTGGAGTGCGCTCAGTTATTGGTTTTATGAATAGGACAAATAACAATGGCTAGAATGGGAGATCTAAGCGGACCACCAAACACAACTACTGTGATTGGAAGTAGCGGATTGCCTTCTGCTGGAAGGCAAATGGATCCCGCGATAAAAAGGCTTATGATGAACATAGCAAAAGTTAGGATTATGAGTGATCCTAAACTGAGAGATGCTGTCTATGGTTTGCAGTTTGCTAGGAATCCCAGTAAGCAAGCAGGAGCAAGTTTATTGAGGAATGTGCTCACGCCCAAGATACAACGAGCGGGCATTATGAGCTTGCTTAAAAAACATGGACCATCGGCCTTGTACGCTTTGACTAATAGAGGCGGAGCTTTTGGTCTAGGAACAGGCGGTCCTTTGGGACAAGGGGTATTACCAAGTCTTGCAATGAGACCTCTTAATACAATAGGTAGAATGAAATTTGCTGCTGCCAATCCTTTGCTTGGTTTACTTATGGCGGGGCTGAACAAAGCTTCGCCACAGATAGCAGGACAAACAGGTCCTCTTGGAGGAAGCGTTGGTCCACAGCTTGCAAATCTGTTCGCTCCGTTGTTTGGAGGAAGAAACACCGCGACTGCGCAGAGAGACCTTGGTACAGGAATATTGGGGGGAACAATGGGACCAAGAATGAAAAACTTCTTCGGCAACTTATTTGGCTCTGGCGGAGGTGGAGGCGGAGGAAAATCACGTATTGAAGAAATTGACATGTCCGAAATACCGGTCAAAAAAAAAATAAGTGACAGAGGAATTCAGGAAATTGAAAGAAAAATCGATCCATGGAGTAATCTTGGGGGTATGCATGGGCAAGGCTATGTCCCTCAAGGGGCTTACGGTGGATCCTCAAGTGCCTTTAGAAGAGGAAAGTGATAGAATGAAAATAATTATGCATAACGGAGACTCACATGGGCTGGCTTGATGATCTAACTGCCCCAGATATTTTTGGCGAAAGCATTGGTGGAAACAGTGTGTGGGATGATTACTCTCCTAGTCCTACTGTACCAAGTGTTACATATGATGAACCAAGTGGTGTCGGGTCACTTTTTGGTGACTTAGGAACCACTGATGTTAGTTTTTGGGATATGTTGGGCGACGACTGGTCCATTCCTGTAGGTTCGGAAACAGGGGACGATTTTACAGTTGATGATATTACTTATGGAGACGACTGGCTCAGTGATTTTTGGGGCGATATGGGGGACGATTGGTGGACTCCTGTAGGTTCGGAAACAGGGGATCCTATTACGGGAGTAAATTACGGAGACTATTTCCTTGATGATCTTTTCGACGCATTTGGCGGAGGTGATTTACCAGAAGCAACATATGATCCAGTAACGGGAGTAGGAACAGGAACAGGAACAGGAACAGGAACAGGAACAGGAACGGGAACAGGAACGGGAACAGGAACGGGAACAGACGAAGACCCAGAAACTGGACCCTTTGGAGGTCAATTTGGTCCTTGGTTAAGAAATCTTTTCTTAGGATCAGGTGAAGGCGGAGGCGGTATACTGGGCACCCTCCTTGGCGGAGGCGGTGAAGGCGGAGGACTTGGAGGCTTATTCGGTAGCAATCCACTAATGGCTTTTTTGATGGCTAAGTCTTTGATGAAGGACGAACAAACTCCCTCTAGTCTAGTTCCCATAGGACAACAAGCTTATGGTGCACCTGAGGCTTACAATATGCCCGATTACAGAGTAACGAATTTAGAACCCGCTTTAATGCCGGGAGTAGGTTACGCTAATATGGCTCAACCTCAACAACCAATAGGCATGGAGCAAGGTGGACTAGCTGGACTAATGGAACTTATGATTCCATCGGCTAATGCAGAAATAGTTACAGGCATAGGTGAACTTCCCGGACGCAGTCCTTGGTATAGCATTATTAGTGATCTTGGGTCAAAACGGTACCGTTTAAGGCAACAGATAAAAGAAGAACTAGATCCAATAAGTAAAAAAGAACTGCAAACAGAGATAGATGAGTTGACCAAAAGAATGAAAAAATTTCAAGATTTGGAAAATAAATACTTCAGCGAGAATCCAGCAAGGGCAATAGAGCGTTTTCAAACTGGAGGTCTAACTTCTCTAGAGGGTCCCGGAGACATTACTTTAGCCAAATTGGAACCCGGTGAATTTGTGATCAGAAGGGAAGCAGTGGATAAAGTAGGTCTTCCAGCACTAGAAAGAATTAATAATATGGGAAGAGGTAGAAGTGGCTAGTTACGCAGATCCGAAAACAATAGCCCAATACGAAGAGCCGTATGCAGGAGCAATGCGTCGTGGATTCTTGGAATCCGCCCATGGGCTCGCACAACAGCCTATACCCGTTCCTGTTCAAAAATTTGCAGGATTAGATCCTTATGAAATGAGAGCTCGTGAAATGGCCAGTGGTCTTGGAGGGTTTACTCCCTATTTACAGCAAGGCGCACAAATGGCACAGCAAGGGTTTGGTTCCATGCAACAAGGAAGAGAAGCCCTTGGCGGTGCTCAAGGAATGTATGGACAAGGAGCTGGAATGGTTGGACGAGGAGCCGATGTTCTGGGTCAAGCTCAAGGAATGTATGGACAAGGAACAGGACTCGTAGGACAAGGTACTGGTATGTATGGACAAGCAGCGGGCATGACAGGTCAAGCTGCACAGATGTATCGTCCCGGTGCTGCACAACAGTTTTACAATCCCTATGAACAAGATGTAGTACAGCAAACGCTACGAGATTTAGAAAGGTCAAACCTTCAACAAGGACAAGCAGACAGAGCACGGGCAGTTTCTTCAGGTGCTTTTGGTGGTTCGCGTGGAAGATTAATGGAACAGGAACGCGAAAGAGCTTTTGGTCGTGGTGCAGCCGAAGCGGTTGGTGGTCTACGACAAGCAGGATATGCCGGTGCACAGCAACAAGCACAACAAGCAGGACAAGGACTTGGAGTTCTTGGTGGACAACTTGGACAATTCGGACAAGGACTTGGACAGCTCGGCGGACAACTAGGACAATTCGGTCAAGGACTAACAAGCACTGGTGGACAGTATGGACAACTAGGCGGTCAACTTGGACAATTCGGTCAAGGGCTTGGAGCAATTGGTGGACAATATGGAAACCTTGGTCAGGCAATGGGTCAAGCTGGAACAGGCTTTGGACAACTTGGCATGACTGGACAACAAGGATTAATGAATCAAATTGGTGCTTTTGATAAGTTTGGACAAACTGGAAGAGGAATACAGAATCAAATGTTCGGTGCACAATATGGCGCTGCTCAACAAATGGCACAAGAACCTTGGAAACGAATGCAAGCGTATCAAGGTATGTTGGGAATGTTGCCTCCAACAATATCTCAAACAACTTATGGAGCTCAGAAACAGCCCGGTGCATGGGACTGGTTATACCAGTCGGGTATGATCTAATGAACTGGAAAGGCAGACAAATGTTCTCTCCCATCAATATGACAAAAGGTGGAGGCGTTCCTTATCCCAGTTACGAAGGAGGGGGAATAATAGGTGCAACCCCTAGAGAACGCAAAAGAATGTTTACCATTTGGGACAAAATGACTCAAGGACAAAAAGAAAAAGTCATGGACGGTAAGCGTTATCAAACGGGCGGCGAAATCATGCCAACACAACTATTTGAAGAAGGCGATCAGGACATTAACATGGCCCTGAATAACATGGTGGGCACAACCAGTCCTTCTATAGGGCAACTTTCAGAAGAAATTTCCTTTGAAAGAGAGACCATGGGCGAAGAACCAAGGACCATGGACATAAAGGAAAAGTATAAAAATATTCTAAGACAATATGCTTCCCAGTTATCTGAAACAGAAGAGGAAATTGGAAGGCTTTGGGAACAGGTAAAAAAAGTGGAAGTAGCTTATGCCAATGAACTAAAAGAAGCGGGACAAGAAATTACCGCCGAAAACCAATTGATAACTGAAGAATTTCTTCAAGAACTAGAAACATTGTTTTCTAGTGCGATTCCAGCCATGCAAGCGGGATCAGTGGTTAAAGACTCAGAATCTGCTATGTTGGAGCGTTTAGAAGCTCTAAAAGAAATAAAAGATCTAGGTATACAGTTACCACTAGATAGATGGATGGAAATACGTAAAGACCCCACTGCAAAACAAAAAGTTATAAATATTTTTAGTCTGATGACAGCACAACAACAGCAAGGGACTCAAGCCCAAACTGATTTAATGAATCGAATTAGTGATATTGTCGGGGAACGACAAGGCTTGGCTAAAACAATTTCTGGCGCTACCACAACACAGGCGCAGCAGATAAAAGACATTTTTGAAAAACGACGGGATCCAGCACATCTTAGAGACATAGGAGCTGCTGCTGGTGCACAAGCTGTCACAAAAGGAGGAGGGTTTGGCAGTTTTCTTGCTCAAAATGCTGCCGCTAGAGGAGCAATAGCTGCAACCAAAGAAGGTACATACGCAGATCAATTAAAATACCTTACTCAGGATCCAGAGGCAGCAGAAGCTATGTTAAAAGATGCAATACTTAAAGATGAACTTGCCGCCCTTAATCGTACAATGACTGGAGCAGGAGGCGTTACAAAAATGCCCGCAGCTGTGATGACAGATTTGTATGAGACACTGGCTCCCACAGATGTTACTCAAACAGATGTTGATGAAGCATGGGAGGATTTTCAAAGAGGACAAAAAATTGGCACTGAACGAACAAACACATTTAATGACTTAGGTAACTTTATAAATACATTTGCAGCAGTGCCTTCTGTGTTTATAGGGCCTCATGGTTTAGGAGGAACTATAGAGATGGCGGGGAACACAATAGATTTTGCTAGTTACTTCAAAACAAAACTGCCTAGTTATAGAGATAAATGGTCTAAGATTAAATCTTCGCAAAACACACCAGATGTGGAAACAGGTCTTGTAAAGAAATCAAATAGAACGGTTATGCCTATGGAATATGCATGGATCTTGGCTAAAAAAGAATGGCAAACACTAAAAGCATCTACGTAACAATAATGTACCATGGCTACACAAACAGCAGAAGAGCTTGAACAAGAATTTCTCGAATTATTAAAAGCACAAACAACAGCAGCACAACCTTTTGTAGCTACAGAAGGCGAGGTTGATCAAACGTATCCAGATGCTGATGAACTAAGACGGCAATATCAAGCAACAATAGATTACCAGTCGCAATCCATTAATACTCCCGAAGACGAAGAAGACTTTTTAAAGTTTTTAGAAACGCTTGGTCGTTCTGTGGACTCAATGCAACAAATGGGATATTCCTTTGCTGGAGTTATTGGAGAAGCAACCGAGTGGGACAGATTAAAGGAATGGTCACGAGCAGGAGTAGAACAACAAAAGCAAGACATGGCAGAATATGCCAAAAAAGGTGAGACCATACAAGCTACCGACTTGTTAAAAAAATTCAATACAGAAGACGAAGACCTAAAAATAGGAGATGTAGGTATTTGGTTAAGACAAACCGCTGGAGATGTTGTACCTCCTTTGGTTGTTTCTGCCTCGTCTATGTGGGCTGGTGCTGCTATAGGCGGTGCTATTGCGGCACCTATTCCTATACCGGGAGCCAGAGCGGTTGGTGTTGGTGTTGGTATGGCTGCTGGAATGCTTCTTCCTTCGTATGTTCTAGGCGTAGGAGAAATAGACGTAACTATGAAAGAAAGAGCAGGAGAGGATTTTGAAGCTCCAGCACAAGCACTTATAGGCGGAATTCCAATAGCACTATTGGACGCTGCTTCTTTAGCTCTTCAACTTAAACCAATTATATCCCCTGCCGTTAAAAAATTTGGTGCCAAAGCTGTAGTAGATCAGTTGGTAAAACAAGGAGTGAAAAAGAATGTTGCAAAAGTGGCAACAGTCAGTGCGATTAAAAACATGCCTGTTGAAGGTGTAACTGAAGCCTCTCAAGAATATATAGCTGATTTAATAGCAGAAGTGGCAACAGGAATTGCTTCAACTGACCAAGAAAAAATCGACATGATGATAAACGCTGGCTCTAAAGGAGCTGTCGGAGGAATCCTTGGAGGAGGAACATTTGAAACCATAGCCGCCGTGCAACACAACAAGATGGCCGCAGAACAAGAAGAAATAGAAGGTTGGAGAGACGCGAGGGAAGAAGAAGTAGAAAGAGGAGTAGAAGAGTGGAAAGCAGCGCAACCAGAGCAAGGACTAGATAACCTAGATGCCAATCAATTACGTAATTTTTGGGAAGGAGAAACAAAAGAAAAACTTATTGCTCCACCCGGATCCACCAGAGAAGAGGTATTAAACGAAATTCTTTCACTAAAACGCGAAGAGCTCTGGGGAAATGTTCTTGCCAAGGAAGTCAGTAAGGACACTTTAGCTGATGTAACCAGAGAAGAACTCATCAGAAAATATCTTTCTGAATTTGACGAAATGACCTCTAACGAAGTTGCATCGATCATTGATGAAGAATTCATGGTCGAGTCCTTTTTTGATGATATTAGTTATGCCAATCCTACTCAGCAATTAGTTATCAAACTAGGAACAACCCTTGGAATAAATACTCCAGATACTTTAAATATT
>Ga0208934_1001097_pt1 | contig 10077 bp, 12 predicted proteins | sample MalvirDeepMed_s2_FD_184243 | JGI IMG/M metagenome (GOLD analysis project Ga0208934, IMG submission 184243) | Marine viral communities from the Global Malaspina Expedition - Malaspina viral metaG DeepMed_s2 (SPAdes) (version 2) | ecosystem: Environmental > Aquatic > Marine > Oceanic | place... | reverse complement strand
TGGAATTGAAAATTGCGATGCGGCAGCAGCAGTCTTGAATGTTCAATACGAAGCAATAAGTAGATTGATCTTCGAATAAAATAAACTTTAATGGAGCGGGGGTGAAAACCCCCTCTCTCCAACAGGAGGAAAAATGGCAGACGCAGTAACAAGTCAAACACTATCAGATGGCGATAGAATCGCTGTCGTAAAATTCACAAACATATCAGATGGTACTGGAGAAAGTTCAGTTGAAAAAATTGATATTTCAGATTTTGCAACTAATATAAATGGAGCAACTCCTGCACGAGCTACTATTGAACAAATTTGGTATGATATTGGTGGCATGCGCGTAGCTTTGGAATGGAATGCTACATCAAATGTTGTAGCAGCAGTTCTAGGTGGAAGTGCGGCGGCAGGAAATGTTTCAGGTCACATGGATTTTAGATCATTTGGTGGTCTTAAAAATAATGCTGGCGGTGGTGTTAATGGCGATATTGATTTAACAACTCATGGTCATACGGCGCATGATCATTACACGATTGTATTACAATTAAGAAAATCATATTAAGGGGTTTAAATGGCTTATTCAGGCACACAAACCTTTAACCTCTCAATAGAGGAAATCATAGAAGAAGCATTGGAGCGTTGCCAATTGGAAGCTCGAAGTGGATATGATTTAAAAACAGCTAAACGATCCCTTAACCTTATGTTTGCGGAATGGGCGAACCGTGGATTGAATCTATGGACCGTTGCCTATGCCACGCAGACATTGACAGCAGGTACAAACTTTTACGGGGTTGACCAAAAAGTTGTGGACATTTTGGATTCTACAATCACAACCACAACTGGTGCAACTGCAAATCTTGAAGGAGACAGTAGTACTACTGATGTTTCTGTTGCTAGAATTTCACGAGAAGAATTTATGAATCTTACCAGAAAGGAGAAATCATCAACTGGGGATGCAAGACCTACACAGTGGGCATTGATTCCTGGAACGGTTACAACTGGAGGATCTTCCTCTAGTGGACGACCACAGTATGATATGACCCTTTTCCTATATCCAAGTCCGGATAAGGCTTACATTTTTAAATATTTCTATATTGGAAGAATACAGGACGCCGGTGATTATGTTAATAACGCTGATGTTCCATTCTACTTTCTTCCATGTTTGACTGCAGGGTTGGCTTACTATATAAGCTTAAAGAGGGCACCAATGCTAAGTGCAAACTTAAAAGTGGTGTATGATGAAGAATTTAAACGTGCTGCAGAAAATGACCGTGAACGAACGTCATTCAGGGTTGAACCAGCACAAGCTTACATACCATAGGAGGTAATATGGTTAAATGTGAAAAATGTGGTTGTGAATGTGATTGTAAAAACAATTGTCAATGCACAGACTGCGAATGTAAAAAGGAGGAATAATGAGTAATCCAAACTGGAATAAAGATACTAACACTGGAAGAAGTTCTAAAGGTGGAGTAAAAGGAAATTGGAGTGATAGATCAACTAATTCTGTTCCTAAAGCTAAGGCTAAGGAAAAAGAAAAATCTGTTTCACTATCTAAAGGAAATGTTTCCGGCACTATGCAAAGCATGGGTGCGGCCACTAAAGGTGGAAAGTATCATTGGGCTGGATCTAAAGATTCTAAATGGTAATATAGATGGCGTACGCTAGAGGAAAATACGCACAATCTATATCAGATCGTAGTGGAATGGCATTTCCCTACAGGGAAATGGTAAAGGAATGGAATGGTGCTCGTGTTCATAAAAGTGAATATGAACCAAAAACAGCACAGGATCATCCTCGTAAGCATTCTCCTGATGGGGAAGCATTACAACATACTAGAACAGATAGAGATGAAAGTACTGTCGCAACATTACTACCTTTAAATCCGTTTAGATTTACAGCAAGTAGTGCAACGATATCAGTTTTTGAACCTGACCATGGACGATCAAGCAGTGATACTGTAAGATTCAGGAATGTTAGTGGAAATATATTTGGAGCTGACATAGATGAATTGGAAGATTCCGATGGATACAGCATTACAAAGACAGATGATGATTTTTATACCTTTGCAGTTTCAACAGCTGCAGGAATAACAGGCAATGGCGGAGGTGGATATGTTTCTGCTGGACCGGCAACATTGAGTGCATAATGACAACATACGCGGAATTAACAACACAAATTTTAAATTATACGGAAACAAGCACTGATGTTCTGACATCTACAATAACAGATGACTTTATAGAACATACAGAGAACAGAATATTAAGAGAAGCTGATATTGATGCGTTCAAATCACACCAATATGCAACTTTAACGTCTGATAATCCTTTTTTATCTTTACCAGGTGGGTCGAATCCAGATCCAACATCCTTGGCCACAATCAGGACAGTTCATATTTATCCTGCTTCAGGAACAGCAACACGAACATTTCTAGAGCAACGTGATATTAGTTTCATGAATGAATATTGGCCAGTTAGAACATCTACTAGTACACCAAAATACTGGGCATGGTGGGATGAAAACTCAATTTATCTTGCGCCAACACCAGATGCAGCGTATAATGTAGAAATAGGAATTACTAGACTACCAACAAGACTATCCAGTTCCAATACAACCTCATGGTTGGGGAATAATGCCCCATCGGCATTGCTTTACGGATGTCTTGCAGAAGCCTTCAAGTTCTTGAAGGGACCAGCGGAAATGCTGCAATTATATGAACAATCATATCAACGTGCCATACAGGAATTGATGATAGAACAACAAGGAAGGCACCGAAGAGATGAGTATATGCATGGGGAACTAAAAGTACCAGGCATGCAAACACAACAGAAATCCATAGGAGGATAAACATGGCAATAACTCAAGCTGTCTGTACAAGCTTTAAACAGGAAATTCTTGTTGAAACGCATGACTTCACAGCCACAACAGGGGATACGTTTAAAATTGCATTGTATTCAAGTTCAGCTACTTTAGGTGCTTCAACGACTGCTTATTCCGCTACAAATGAAGTTTCTAATTCAGGAACTTATACGGCTGGAGGTGGAAATTTGACAAATGTAACACCAACAACAAGTGGAACAACTGCTCTTACTGATTTTTCTGATATATCTTTTACATCAGCAACAATCACAGCAAGAGGAGCACTAATTTACAATAGTAGTGAATCCAATAAGGCGGTATGCGTATTGGACTTTGGTGGCGATAAAACGTCAACAAGTGGAACATTTACAATTCAATTTCCAGCTGCTGATTCAAGTAACGCTATTCTACGACTGGCATAGGAGATTAATTTATGGCTCTAGTTTTAGACGATAGAGTAAAGGAAACCTCGACTACGACGGGAACAGGTACGCTTAATTTAAGTGGCGCTGTTTCAGGATTCCAGACTTTCGTTGCAGGCGTTGGTGACGGCAATACGACGTATTACGCCATTATTAACCGTGATGAGGCTGAATGGGAAACTGGTGTTGGAACTGTAACTGATGCTACAACTGATACTTTAGCAAGAACAACTGTAATAGCAAGCTCGAACAGTGATAGTGCTGTAACTTTCAGTGCTGGCACAAAGGATGTATTTACAACCCTACCTGCAAGCAAAGCTGTTTATGAAGACGCTAGTTCTGATGTAACTTTACCTAATGATCTTATTTTAGGATCTGATTCTGCTGTTTTAAAATTTGGTGCTGACTCTGATACAACTTTAACACACACAGATGGGACTGGTTTAACTTTAAATAGCACTAACAAACTTCTTTTCAGAGATTCTGCTTTATATATTAATTCATCTACTGATGGTCAATTAGATATTGTCGCAGATACAGAAGTACAAATAGCAGCTACAACAATAGATATTAATGGTGCAGTTGCACTTAATGGCGCTATTACTGGTGCTACTGATATTACTTTATCGGGTGAGTTAGATGCCGCAACATTGGATATATCCGGTAATGCGGATATTGATGGAACAACGAATTTAGATGCAGTAGATATTGATGGAGCAGTTCAATTAGATGCAACATTAACAATTGGTGCAAATGATCAAGGTTATGATGTAATTCTTTATGGTGATACAGCTTCGGCTAATATGACTTGGGATACATCAGCAGATGATTTAATATTTAATGGTGGTGCAGGTTTAATTGTACCAGATGGACAATTTACTTTAGGTAGCACAGCAGTTACCTCAACAGCGGCTGAAATAAATTTATTAGATACAGCATCAGCAAATAGCGTTGTTAATAGTAAAGCAGTTATTTATGGTTCTTCTGGGGAATTAGCAGGAACTTTATCAACTGTAGCACAAACAAATATTACTTCTTTAGGAACCTTAACGGCTCTTACTGTAGATGACATTGCCATAAACGGCAAAGTTGTAACCATGACAGGTTCAAGCAGTGATACAGCAGTATTTACAGCAGGAACAAATGGCACATTAAGCATCGTAACAACAGATGCGGCTGCGGCTGCGGCCAATATTCAAATAACGGCAGACGGTACAGTAGATATTGATTCAGCAGGTGTTTTAACTTTAGATTCAGGGGCAGCAATAAATATTGAACCGGCGGCAGGTTCAGCAATTTTACTGGACGGTACAATTAGTGTAGATGCAGGAGTAGTCACAGGGGCAACTTCAATTACATCCACTGCTTTCGTTGGTGATATAACAGGAGACGTAACGGGAAATACAAGTGGAACAGCCGCTACAGTGACAACTGCGGCACAAACGAACATAACATCATTAGGAACTCTAACAACTTTAACTGTTGATAATGTAATTATTAACGGAACAACAATTGGGCACACGAGTGATACAGATTTAATAACATTAGGTAGTGCTATTGCTACAGTAGCAGGTGAAGTTTCAATGACTACCCTTGATATTGGGGGAACGAATGTAACATCAACAGCAGCAGAATTAAATATTCTTGATGGAGTAACTTCAACAGCAACAGAATTAAACTATTCAGATTTAACAACACTAGGAACAAGTGCAGCATCAAAAGTATTATCAGCAGATTCAAATAATCTAACAAAAATAACAGGTGGTGTGTACTTAGAGGAAGATACATTGACCTTTGACTCTACGCAGGATTGGGATGTACGAGCATCTCCAGTTGCACAAGTGACATTGACAGCCAATGTAACCTTTGATGCACCTTCAAATCCAACAACAGGACAGTATATTTCTATTCTTTGCATACAGGATGGAACAGGTTCAAGGACAATTGCGTGGAACGCCGTTTTTGAATTTACCGGAGGTACGGCCCCAACGGCTACTACAACGGCAGCCAAGGGTGATTTATTTACCTTTAGATATCACAATTCACATTGGATAGAAGTTGGAAGAAACCTTAACTTAACAAGGGCTTAATATATGGCATTTTTAATAGGTGGAGCTAATTCTTTAACAGCAGCATATGATGTAGAAAATTCCTTGCGATTCCCCGGTGAGTCTGCTGAATTAACTAGAGAACAAGATGCCGGAAATAGGAAAACTTGGACTTGTAGCTTTTGGCTAAAAGATAACGCCTCTACTTCCAAAAAACCTTTTTGGGGTACTCCTTCGGAGGGTGACTTCTTTTTTATGAATAATAATAAATTAAATTTTCAACATGAAGGTTCTTCTGGTTCAAATTTAAGTACAGTTAGATTGCTTAGAGACCCTTCAGCATGGTATCATTTAGTAATAGCTAGTGATACGACTCAAGGAACGGCAGCAAACAGATTTAAACTTTATATTAATGGCTCACAATACACTTGGGATGATGCCACGACCTATCCAGCCGAGGATTCTGAATTTAAAATATGTCAAGATGGTGAAAATTTTAGAATTAACGCCGGTCATGCTAATGTAACATCAGGCGGTTCCCAGATTTATATGGCTGATTTTGCTTTTGTTGATGGAACTGCTTACGCCGCAAGTAACTTTGGTGAAACGGATGGAGATAGTGGAATATGGAAACCTAAAAAACCATCTGTAACTTGGGGAACTAATGGTTTCTTTCTAGAATTTAAACAAACAGGAACAAGTGCGGATGCAAGTGGAATAGGTGCAGATACAAGCGGAAATGGTCTTCATTTTACTGTAACCGACTTAACTTCAGTAGATGTTACAACAGATACACCAACAAATAATTTTTGCACTTTCAATCCTTTGAATGCTGGTGGGCTAACAACTTTTTCTGAAGGAAATTGTAAATTAACTTATGGTGGTACAGCAGGTCAAGGCGACCAACAAAAATGTGGTGCTACAATGGGAGTGGCAAATGGAAAGTGGTATTGGGAAATGAAAAGTATATCAGGAGTTTCAATGCTAGGCGTTATGTCTATGGCTCATACTTTTAGAATGAGGGATGATGATGGATATGACCAATCAGCATCAAATAGTCAAAATTCTATGTATGCAAATGATGGAGCCATTCACACTGGAACTACAAATTCTTCTTCTTGGGGTGATTCTTATACCGATGATGATATTATTGGGGTAGCTTTGGATATGGATAATCAATATGTTTATTTTTCCAAGAATGGTACTTTTCAGGATAGTGGTGACCCAACAAGTGGCTCAAGTGGAACAGGTGCTTCTGATTATAGACCATCTGCTTATAACGGCGATTCATCTTGGGGGCCGTTTTTTCAAAATGCTGGCTCATCAACAGCTAGTGTATGTGAAGTAAATTTTGGCAACCCGCCTTCCGCTTTATCAAGTGGTAATGCAGATGCAAATGGATATGGTAACTTTGAATACGCACCCCCTAGTGGTTACTATGCACTATGCACCAAGAACCTAGCGGAGTACGGATAATGGCTTATACAACAATAGACGACCCATCAGCACATTTTCAAACAACTCTATATACAGGAAATGGAAGTGCGAATCACGCCATAACCAATGGCGGTCATTCTGATTTGCAGCCAGATTTAGTCTGGATAAAAAATAGGGATGCAACTGATGCAAATGTTTTGTTTGATTCAACTAGAGGTGCTACTAAATATTTAAGTTCAGACCACTATCCTCCCGGTGAAATCACAGATGCCGATACATTGGATTCTTTTACATCAGATGGTTTTCAAGTTGATGCCGATGTTAAGGTTAATACTGATACGGAAGCATATGTAGCTTGGCAATGGAAAGCTAATGGTGGTACAACTTCTTCTAATACAACAGGAGATATTACCGCTACAGTTCAGGCGAATACAACTGCCGGATTTTCCATTATAACTTATACTGGTAATGATACTGCTGACGATACAATAGGACACGGTTTAAGTGCGGCACCACAAGTATATTGGTGTAAAGCTAGAACTTACAACGGTGGTGTTAATTGGATTTCCGAATGGAGTGTTTTTACAGCCGGGACACCAAATTTAAATTTAAGTAGGGTACCAGTAACTTATGGTGGTGATTCGCCTTTAATGACTTCTCAAGCAACTACAATTACCCATACAACTGCAAGAGGAGAAACTAATGATGACCAAGGTACTTATGTAATTTATTGTTGGACGCCAATACAGGGCTTTTCAAAATTTGGTTCCTATACAGGAAACGGAAATGTGGATGGGCCGTTTATATATACAGGGTTTAAACCCGCTTTTGTATTAGGAAAAAGTGCTACTGGAGATAAAAATTGGTGGATACATGATAATAAGAGAAATGGTTTTAACCCAAATAATTACGCTTTATTTGCTAATTTGAATAATGCAACTGACGCAAATGTGCGTTTAGATTTATTAAGTAATGGTTTTAAATTTCGGGATACATCTACACATTGGAATGAAGCTAGTAGCACTGTTATTTATATGGCATTCGCCCATCAGCCATTCGTAACATCAGAGGATGGAGGAAGTATACCATGCACGGCAAGATAAGGAGGAAAAATGTACGCTTTAGTAGAAGATAATACAATAACAAAAACCTATAACAATCCTAGGGGGATGACGATAGGGGGTATTCAGTATCCTCAGAACATTCACAGTTTGTGGCCGGAAGCAGATTTGAACGCCATAGGAATTTACACGGTTGTTTATGATGACACCAATAAGAAGGCTGAGGAGTGGTACATCAATACCAATCAGACTCTGGCTTTTGCAGGTGGAGTTGTAACAGCAACATATGGCACGGCTACGGCTAGAGCCATTGCGGATACTTTATATACTCAAGCTGATGTTGATGCTGACGTTTACCCAAATGATTATTATATAGTATCAAAAAGAGGAGAAAGAATACATATTTTTGCTAAAGATGATATTAAAATAAAAGGACTGAAGACAGTTAAAAAGGAAATATTTGACAGACAGGCGGCAGGATTATTAGCCAAATATGACTGGTACATTATTAGAAACACGGAGGCAAGCACGGCAATACCTAGTGCTATTACAGATTATAGAACAGCAGTTAGGGCTAAGTGCAATTCTATGCAGACTCAAATAGACAATGCATCTGACGTGGATGCTTTGGCGGCTTTATTTACCTATACAGAAACAGGCAGACCACTTGGCGAATGGCCGACAGACCCTAATGAGGAATAGATGCTACTAGGACACACAACATTTGCCGAACAGGCCTTTCAGGATGCAAGATTGGATGCGGTTCACAATATAGAGTTCGCGGAAACGGGATTCGGACTGACATTCTCCATTGGCACGGAAGTGGCAACGGGTGGAGCGACTGTAGAACCCACTGGTGATGATCTATCTGTAACATTCAGTCTTGGTGATGAAGATGCATTTGGTGGGGAATTTTCTGGTTTAATTGAATTTGACCTAGGAAGTTTGGATTTTGCAGCTTGGAATGAAGTGGATGATAGTGAAACATCAACGTGGTCTTCGGTAGATCCAGGGTCCACAAACTAGGAGACAAGTATGGCGGATGATGCCAGTATAACAATAAGCGCAACAATATTGCCGGATGAGATTTCAAAAACCATCAGCGGCTCCATGACGGTTACGCCGGATGATGCGAATGATAAATGGTATTACAAGTTGACGGCTGTGACTACTACTAGTGCTGACCTGATTGCTGGTCGCTTTATTGATTATACTGCCGTTGATCAGGATACTGATATGACAGCGGTAAGTACAAGTGATAAGGTGAAATTTTTATTTATTAAGAACACAAGCACGGCGGACGGCATTGTTATTTGCTTGGATGGAGGAGTAGCAGCTTACAACTTGGCAGATGGAATTTTTATAGGCCCAGAGCAATCATGGTTTGGAAGACTTCCTAACGTGACAGTTGCTAATATTCATGCTATATCTTCGGACGTAGCTGACGCGGGTGATGCGACAGCAAATGCAATAGTTGCCGCTTTAATAGATGATGTGGCATAGGAGGATAAATGGCTTCGACATATTCAAGTAGACTCAATCTTGAGCTTCAGACAACTGGAGAGAACTCAGGAACTTGGGGTACAATAACAAATAACAATTTACAAAAGCTGGAAGCAGCGATCAAGGGATATGTATCAGTTGCCATTGCTAGCACATCGGATGCCTTAACTTTTGAAGATGGCTCAACAGGTTTAGAGCAAGATAATGCAATAATAAAACTGACAGGCACACTCACTGGCAACACAACCATGCAGTGTGAAGCACAGGAGAATTGGTTCATTGTTGATAATGCGGCGACTATGGGAACCTATACACTAGGATTCAAGCCGGCAAGCGGAACAGCGGCCTCTCTTGTGGCAAGTTCAAAACACTTACTATACACTGACGGCTCAACCATGTTTGACGTGTTGGCTGACTGTGGAAATATTTCAGCAAATGGTACATTGACTGTGGCAGGTAATGTCAGTCTTAATGGAGGAACTTTTATATATAATGAAGCAGGAGCAGATTTAGATGCCAGATTTGAGGGAAGCGGAGATGCCAATCTTCTTTATCTAGATGCCGGTAATGATAGGATTGGTATTAAAACGGCTTCACCTTCAACTGAATTACATGTTGTAGGCGGAATCAAGGCAACAAGTACAATTGACTTTGACGGTGGAACATTTACATTTAATGATACAGGAGCGGATCTAGATTTTCGTATTGAAAGTGATGATGATGCTTATAATTTTATTTCTGATGCAGGTAATGATCGTA
>Ga0208934_1001095_pt1 | contig 10085 bp, 8 predicted proteins | sample MalvirDeepMed_s2_FD_184243 | JGI IMG/M metagenome (GOLD analysis project Ga0208934, IMG submission 184243) | Marine viral communities from the Global Malaspina Expedition - Malaspina viral metaG DeepMed_s2 (SPAdes) (version 2) | ecosystem: Environmental > Aquatic > Marine > Oceanic | place... | reverse complement strand
GCAACGCAACTGATGGGCGACCCTGAGTGGGAAGCAAGGAAACGAAGGGAGGATAAAGAACGGAGGCTTCGAGAGAAAATGGCAAGGAACAAGAGCTTTTACGGCAACTGGTACACTAACCCCTGGACTGGACAGGAGATGAACCCGTATGGACTTAACACCGGCGGAATGATCAACGCGCGACCGGGTTATCCGGGTGGCGGATCAGCAACACTGGAATACACTGACCCCGACCTTTACACGCCAACCGGCGAAGGTGGAGGGCCGAGTTCAAGCCCAATTCTTCAAATTCCTTTGGGTCCTGAAGGATCATTCGCGGAAGAATTTGAAGACCTGGATTTAGCCAGCGGTCCAAGTGGAAGTGACATGTCAGGATGGTATGAAATGTATGATGACTTGAAATCCAAAGGAGAGCTGCCGGACTGGATGGACTCCTTTGAGCTGTTCATGCAGAACCTTGACGTTCTGGACATTTCCCCAACGGACTTCTCGGCACGTGGTGGATACAAGACGAGACCTAAATACGCAGGTGGAGGAATGACTGATGCAGAAAAAAAAGCATATCAAGGATTACTTGATTCTGGATATACTGAAGATGAAGCTGTTAAAATAATTGAATTACACGGATCAGATTATGGTGGTCTACAAGTTCCGGGATTTTTAAAATCTCAAGCAGGAAAAGCTGAAGGTGGCATAGCTGATCTGGACATGACAGGTGGTGGAGCGTCCTTTGGACCAGGAACCGGAACGTCGGATGACATACCGGCGATGCTGAGCGACGGGGAATTTGTCGTTACGGCGAAAGCCGTTGAGAACCTAGGCGGAGGTGACCGCATGCTGGGGGCGAGGAAGATGTATCAAATGATGAATCAGCTTGATCCCAACTCACAAACACCGGCGGAGATGAGCGGAGTTGGATACGCCTAGTGGAGTGGAGATTCTTTGAAGAGGGTGACCTCGAATGGATTCTCAAGGTTACTAGGGACATGTTTGACGAGTCGGAATGGAGTGACGGGGAATATGACAAAGATAAGGTAAAGCGTTATTTTTATCATGTTCTGGATAATCCCGCGTTTATGTTTGGGATTATTACGATGCGAAACGAAAGTAAAATTGGGTTCATGACGGGATACATAACGCAGTTTTCTTTCATGAAGGACATCTTCGCGAAGGAAGCGGAACTGTACATAGTTCCATCCGAGCGGGGAAAAATGGGTGGACTGTTCATGATGAAAAAGTTCATCGAATGGGCGAAAAACAAAAAGGTGCGCGAGATTCATTTCGAGCCATCTGCAAACGGAGGCAACGTGAAAAAATTTGACGCACTGGCAAAAAAACTGGGAATGAAAAAGGAACCAAACTACAGGATTAAACTATAATGGGCGGATCACCGGAATATTCGGAGTCAGTACAGTATACAGGCGAAACCCCTGAGATAATGGGCCGTAAGCTCGGCCTCATGGACGCGGGATTTGCGCTGACAATGGGCAAGGACGCGTACGAAGCCAAGCACGGAGTGGGATCATGGGACCAAAATTTTCACGGCATGCTTGGAGAAGGCGGGCGACAGGAAATTCCACAGCAGCAAATAGCGGGATTTTCGGACCTTCAAAAAAGGGCGCAGGCAGCGACCGGCGCGGAAGGGGGAATCGGTGGATACCAGCAGTATCTGGACAAGGCCCAAGGTTACATGGGCCCCGAGGCATACCAGCAATTCCTTAACCCCTATCAGGATTACGTGACAAGAGGAATCGAGGAACAGTTCGGAAAGGCGCGAACGGCGGCTGACGCGCAAGCGACAGAGGCAGGCGCGTTCGGAGGAGCGAGACAGGGACTTCAGTCAGCGGAGCTTTCACGACAGCAGGCGGAAGCCGTTGGAAGTTCACTGGCACAGGGTTACGGGCAGGCGCAGCAACTGGCAGGACAGGCGGCACAGCAACAGCTGGGACTGGCAGGACAGACACAGCAAATGGGAATGAGTGACATTTCGGCGATGATGCAGGCCGGTGCGCAGCAACAAGGGCTGACGCAACAGGGCTACGATGAAGCGTACAGAAGGGCACTGCAGCAAATGTATGAACCTTACCAGCGACTGGGATTTGCATCCGACATCGCGCAGGGCGCACCGACAAGCGCGTCGGCGCTGACGATGGCAACAACGCCGCAGGCCAACCCAATATCACAGGCGGTTGGAGCCGGCATCTCGGGTCTAGCGCTTTATCAGGGATACCAAAACATGGCTAATCCTGGTACGACACCAGCAAATTAAAGGAGAACCATGGCGGGGAACACTTTAAATAGGCCTCTGTTCAAGACGGGGCCACAGGGGGACATGCGACCACAGATGATAAGTGGTGGTGTGTTCAATCCAAAGAACTGGAGATGGCCTTTTCCAAGACCAGGACACCAGTACGAGATGTTCAAGTACGGGGAAAACGTCCCCACTACGCAGGTAGATGAATTTGGTCAAGCCAATACCATCAATACCCAAACGGTAACCCCAAAGAAAAGGTATGACGTTGAAACCAATGTGTACGGACAGCCCATAGATAACCAGTTTTATCAGTACAACCAACCAAAAGTAAAACCTTCCCCTATTTTTGAGACAACTCCTGGCAGAACGGAAACGGACATGTTCGGTGCCACTACGACCACTGGAGGTGGAACCAAAGTTAACTGGGGAAATTTATACAACGCACCATTCACCAATTTCGGAACCATAAAGAAAAGATGGGGAATGATGTCCCCAGAACAAAAGAAATCTACTATAAGAAATGTCATCGCTACTGGAACGATTTGGACCATGCTCCCTGACTGGATGAAGGATGATCCTGTGGCGAAGGAGATAGAGCAATCGGATGTCAGCGAAACGCTTGAGGAACTTGGTCTTCCAAAACCGGCTATGTCTTACGAGGAAGCGACAGCGTGGGGACCGGAAGGGGACCCTTCAATCATAATGGCTGGCGCGGAGGAATACGCCAAACTGGCCGATGAGGAAATAGAAAAGAAGAAAAAGGAACTGTCGGAGGAAAAGAAAATCCTTGACTCAAGTTCCAGCCAGACCCTTACAACTGATGATCCAGGCGGACGAATGGAAGAATTTGCTGACCTGTCAAGGGACGCAAGAATGGATGAGGAAAGCTCTGAATCGGATGCTACGGGTGGAGGTCCAATTGGCATGTTTGACTTGATTTCAGAATATCTGGGACAGGACACGGAGGTCGACACAAAGGGAATTGAAGAGACAAAGGCGGAACTGAGATCACTGATGGGTGACGAGAGCAAGATGATGAACACCATGATGCTAATGCAGCTTGGACTTTCCATGATGTCAGGAACCAGCAATCAAACAGGATTAGGGGGATTCCTTGACATTGCAAGCAAGGCGGGAAAGGAAATCCTTCCGATCGCGATGCAGAACCTGGCGAACAAGTCCAAGATGGAAAAGGAACTGGCACTGGCGGCGTACGACATCGTGCGCGAGGAGCAAAGCACAAAGAAAAAAAGACTGAGCGACATACAGGATTTCTACATGAAGGAACTGATCAAGAAGGAATTCGAGGGGAACGAGCCGAAAGGAACGCTCCGTACCGTCATGAAAAAAGAAATCATTGAGCTTCCTGACGGACAGGAATTTACACAGTGGAATCCAATTGATCAGGTTTTTGACAAGGGTGAGCGTGCGGCTTTCTATCTGGACATGAGCAGGAACGGCAGCAAGGAATTTGGAATTCTACCGGGTGATTTGCGGATCGCAAGTGACTTGGACGAGGCGGCGGCGTCCGCAGGAAACGATCCCTATCAGGGAGACCTGACAAAATCACAACGCGGGGAACACCTGGCGTTGGCGTCTGTTTTCGAGGCAGCGTTACCTGATGCAATACACCTGCAAATGGGTCCGGGAACTGGATTATATTCCGGCAATCTTAGGACTGGCGGTGCGGGTAACATGGAAAAATATCTGAGAACAGGAATTAGGGAAGCTTCACAATTCGCCGATACTTTTGGTCTTGGCTGGTTGGATAACTACTTTAAGGGCATGGAAAACGCCAGTTTGGCGTCACTTGACGTTCAAATGAGCAGAGGCATGATATTTTCAGGCGGAGTTGCCAACAAGGCTTCCAACTATTCAACAGGAGACAAGGATCTTTACGTTGGGGAAGGAATGGGTCCTGACGGTGTAATGATGCAGGGCGAATGGGCAACGGATAAGTACGTAAAGAATTTATTCAACAATCCAACACTCGATGTTGCCACCATGATGCAGAACAGGTTAGGATTCCTAGCCGCTCGTTTGAAGCAGCCAACTGGCCGTCTGTTGGCGGATACGATTAGGCGTTCAATCGAGGAAGTCAAACTTCTTGGATGGGGTGCCGGTGATCCGGAACAGGTTTCACACAGGTTGCACCAGTTCACAAAGGATTTATACCAGCAGTATGTCAAGCATTCACTTCTTGGCGGAACAAGAATCACGCAGTCATGGGCCGTGGATCCTACCACTTACGGGAAGGAACGAATTACAATCAAGGACTATCAGGACGCTTATTACGATTTCATTGGAGGATCGGAGAACAGCCCCAACCTTCCAATTGACATGTCATGGGTGCAGATAGACGGAAAGATCAAGAGTTCAGCCCCAGCCTACCAAGGCACATCCGGCGAAGAGCTGGACGTGAAGGGACCTGTTAACTTTTTTAACATATATAACAAATGGGCACCGGAGAAAAGCCAGTCATTTTCCGGGAAGACATACACAGGAGGACCGTAATGGCCGACGAAGAGGGAAGAGTAAAACTGAATCCAATTTCCATAAGCCAGCTGTCAAGTTTGATTTTTGGCAAGGGAGCGGCTGACCCTAAGAAAATAGGTCAGAAAGGCGATCCTGAACTGGAGTACCTAACGGAAGGCAATGTTCCCGTCTCGGAAGCGGAGATGAGAATCAGGAAAATAAGAAAGAAATTTGGTGATCAAAAGGACGAAATTCTGGGGGGTTTCTGGGATTCCGTAAAGGGTGGAGCGCAAAGCGCATATGATTTTTATAATTACGGACCGAAAGGTCCACCACAGGAAGTAGCAGTTGAACGCGCCCAGAAGGCTCAGAAGGAACTGGAAGAGATAAGATTAAAAGAGTCAAGCGAACTCCTTAACGAGGAGAAACTTAAGAACCGACCTGACATACGTGATGTTCGTTCGCAAGTAACGCAGATCATTGCGGCGGCGGAAAAGAAAGAGGAATTGAATCCAGGATCAGTCAACCAGAATGAACTGGAAAAGGACCTCGTTCAATTCGCATATTCGCAGGGGTACACGCCGCGTGAAATTCAAGGCGGACCGGACGTGCAGGCGAATACAATGCCTGATCCGTTCGGACTGGCAACGACGAGTCCTGACCCTTTCCCTGAAGCAAGAATCTGGGGAGCTGAAATGCCAGCGTCCATAGCCGGCAATATACTGGGATACAAGATTGGAGCGAAGGCGTTCGGCAAAGGTGCCTGGAAAGGTCTCCGTTCTACACCGGGTCCTTGGTTTGCAAGGATTGGTGGCGCGATGGTTGGAGGATTCACGGCAGTGATGGCAGCCAATTATGGATACGAGACGGCACTTGACATCATGAACCAAGCGGATGTCTTCGGCGACGAGGGAATCAACAGACCGGACAAGAAAGAAAAATTAGCGCAGGCTATGAACATGGGCGAACTGGATGCCAAGCTTACTTTAACAGCAGGTGCGTTTGTTCCAGCTGTGCAAATGTTTAGAAACCTTACGCGTGGCGCGTTGGGCGCGGGAAAAAATGAAATGCGATTGGCGGAACTTTCACAAACCCTAAGCAAGAAATTCATGAAGCCAGGAACGTATTCCTATCCTGGACTTGGAAAATTTACAATTACGAAAGAGGGCGATGCAATACTGGGCATCTCTGATATCTCCAGATTTGGTGGTACAAGGGCAGTGAAGCAGGTTCTTGGAAAATTTCCAATCATCTCAGGTGGCATCACGGGCAACCTGCGTGTGAAGGCACAGAAACTGAACCTTATCATGCAGAGCATGAACGACGCAATGGGTCCTTACATGACTTACGCCAAGCTGTCAGAGATTACAAAGCCTGCGGCATTTGTGCGTGCATCAAAATACAATGAACACCTAGACGGACTCCGCAATGAGTGGATGAAGACCGCCGATTCATACGGCGATCTCGTTGTCATTGGTGGAGGAATAAACGACGCAAAAACGGTGGCAAAAAACTACGTACTCGCGCTGGAAGGAAGATTGGGTGTAGGATATGAAGGGAAAATACTTCCAACTCCAAAATCAATGCCTGTCAAGGATTACATAGAAAAGAATTTCCTGATGCAGAATGACGCAATAAGCTATTCCAGGGTGCAGGAGATACTTACAAAGGAACTTCCTGACTTGATGAAAAGAACCGGTGATGACGGACTGTCTATTCAGTTTGTTCAGGACCTAAAGCAGGCTCTTGAAAAAGGAATGGCAACGTCCCCCAAGAGCGCTGAAGTGCTCGTGGCAAAACAAGCGTTTGATGAAGCCTTTAACAACGGAAAGCTGTTGTTTGACACGAAGGTTGCAAAAGCACTGGGAATTGAAGGGATGGATATGTATGGCTACCGTGTCAAGATGCTGAAGAATACTGATTTTGCCGATAAGCTTCTGGATACGGCAAAGTTTATGGAATCACCAGAAGCGATGAAGAATTTTCACGCACTCGTGGGACCGGACATATTCCGTGCGGCACTGAGAAGGCATGTGGCTAATGCATATAATAATTCGTTAAAACCATTCAAGGGACAGTCAGAAATTGATTCCCTATTCCAAGGATTTGTTCGCGGGGTTGATGATCCTCGTGCATTTACGCCGAAGAATGTGGAAGGAGCTTTCGTGGATGTTGATGCATTCAAAAAAGCATTGGGACTAGCGGATCCAGGATCAAACAAATTCCAGACACTGGCGGAAGCGTTTAACATTGCGTCCAAGAGCTACAAGCCTGGAAGCAAGCTTCCCAAGTGGGCCAGCACTGGGTCTTCCGAACTGATTGACGCTGGCGCAAACGCGGAAACCGTAAGGGTACTTAGCAACGGAGCAAGAAGATCAAGCACTGTGGCGCGTATGCCTACGGCGCAGGAATACCTTGAATTTACGCAGGTGTTGGAGAAAGCATTTGCCGGTGGAGTACCTGACATTAGCACATTCATCGCAAGAAGGGCGCAGATCTCAGGATTGCGTGGTGCCTTAAAAGCCTTTACTCCTGGAGCAAAATCCGGAGTTGCAGGTTCTGGTGCCGGAGCAATGCTTGGATCTTCTCTTTTCTCCACTGTCCTGTTCTCATTAATAGCGAGACAAACAGGTAAAATACTAACCAACCCAGTCAACTTGAAAGCGTTCCAGTACCTGTTGAATCCAGCCAACCCCAAGAATTCAATCGCTGCGGCGAGGGCACTTGAAGTAATTGGACTTAATTTCAAGACCGATCTTGATGATCTTGACAGAACGCTTGCCAGCGTAGAAGCTGAGCAGTTGAGAAAAAATGATTTTCATAATCTTAAGTCAAATATCAGTCAGCCCATGACCAACAATGAGGAAATGATCAACAAGTTTCAGGAACAAAAAGAAAAAATCAATCAGATGAACCAGCAAAGAGAGTTTAACAAATTCCGTGAGCAATCCATACCGCCCACGGTTGTTGGAGCCAATGAGGCTCCTACCTCGCCAACGTCTACGGCAGGTTCGCCTGTCGTAGGCTCTTCTATCGCGGGAAGCAACGAACTAAATCCTGCGGCGGCAGCGGCTCTTTATTCTGGAAACACTGACGCGGCACTGGCCAACCAGTATGCCGGTGGAGCTTTTGGACAGCCAACTGGCCCAGCAAATCAAATGCCTAGAATGGCGGCAAAAGGAGGCATCATTTCATTGGTGAGTTAACATGGCAGACGAAAAAATGACACAGAACCGCGAGGACATCATCAGGATCGAGGGACACCTGAAACTGATCAACCAGAAGCTGGACAATCATATCTCCCACATCTCTGATAAAATTGACACGATCTTCAGGATTGTGTGGACAGTCTCGTTCATGCTACTTGGATTGATTATCCGCGTGGTTTACACGGCGGTAATGTAATGAACTATGACAAACTTCTAGAGTCAGTAAAGAAACACGAAGGGTTCAGGGACCACGTGTATCTGGACTCACTTTCCAAGCGCACCGTGGGCTACGGCCACCTCTGCGTGGAGGACCACTGGGAGGACGGAAAGAAATATGACAAGAAATATCTGGAAGGGATCCTGGAAAAGGACTTGCAGTACGCCATCAACCAGGGAGAAGGCATGTGTCGGGACCTGAAGATTTCTGATGACGCAAAATTCCTGATAATTGAAATGATTTTTCAGCTTGGGAGCGCCGGCGTCCAGAAGTTCCGAAAGATGTGGGAGGCTTTAAAAGAGGATCCCCCAAATTATTTCGAGGCGCATGTCCAGATGCTGGACTCACGATGGGCCAAACAAACACCCAATCGTGCTCATGAAATGGCCGAAGCGATGCAAAACGCTGGATAAATTTTAATTTCTGTGCTATAATGCGGCGTGGAATTAATAAAGAAATATAATTACGCAGATCTTAAGAGGAAAGACGGGGACGTAAGACTGTATCTTACACCGGATGGTGAAAGCTTACCGTCCGTCACGTCCGTGCTTAGCAAGACAAAGGACCGCTCATTCCTGAAAAAGTGGCGTGAAAAAGTTGGCGAGAAAAAAGCCGAGGAAATCATCCGTGATTCCTCCCAGATTGGAACCGCGCTCCACCTATATATAGAACATTATACGAACAAGCATCCCTACAAGGATATCACCAAAATAGGCATACAGGCCGAGAAAATGGCCAAAAAGATCATAGAGGAAGCTTTCTCCGACATCACGGAAGTGTGGGGATCTGAAGTTCACTTGTATTATCCTGGAAAGTACGCAGGAACGACGGACATGATTGGTCTCTACAAGGGACGGCCGACAATCATTGACTTCAAGCAGACGAACAGGCCAAAGAAGCGCGAGTGGATACAGGACTATCTCATGCAGCTGTCGGCGTACGCCATGGCCCACAACAAGCTGTTTGGCACCGATATAGACCAGGGTGTCATTCTCATGTGCTCACGTGACCTGACGTTTCAGAGATTTGAGCTGATGGGCGAAAAGTTTAACCGCGCAGGTGATTCCTTCATGAAAAAACTTGACTTATACCTACAGACTCTTATATAATACACACAGGATGCCATAATGGGTCCTACTAAATCTTGCTTAACAGGAGGTAATTATGAACGAGCTAGATATTATACGTAACCATTTTCTTGGTTTTAACAATGACTTTTTTGACAGTTTTAGAACAGTCTCAACCTACCCACCATACAACGTAAGAGAAAAGAATGACCTAGGCGTCATTGAATTTGCCGTTGCGGGGTTCGCTGAGGGTGATTTGACAGTTGAGGTAAAAGACCAAACTTTAAAGGTTTCGGGGTGTAAGGAAAAAAAATCCGACGGGCAGCTTAAGCACGAATCGGACTTTTATCACAAAGGAATATCGGATAGAACTTTCCGAAAAAGCTTCAAACTTCATGAACATATTAGAATTGATGGAGCGGAGCTGAAGGATGGACTTCTTAAGGTTACCTATAAACGGGAAATTCCGGAATCCGAAAAACCAAAACAAATAAAAATTAAATCCAACTAGAGAGTTCCTCACCGCTGATTTCCTTGGCGATGTTGACCTTGTTCCGAAGGGACTTGATGATTTTATCATCCACAGTCCCTTTGGCCACTAAATCTATATAAAGCACCGCATTCTTTTGTCCTATTCTGTGGGCACGGTCCTCTGACTGTATTCTTTTTTCCAGGTCATAATTGTTTGAATAGTAAATCACCGTGCTGGCTGCCGTCAGCGTGATCCCGTATCCGCCAGTCTGTGTGTTTCCTATGAAGAAACGTATGGAAGTTTTCCCCTGGAATGCGTTGATGCATTTCTGCCGGTCTTCCTGGGGTGTCGCCCCATAGTAGGTGCAGCATGAGCCTGATCCGTATTCATC
>Ga0208934_1001085_pt1 | contig 10120 bp, 5 predicted proteins | sample MalvirDeepMed_s2_FD_184243 | JGI IMG/M metagenome (GOLD analysis project Ga0208934, IMG submission 184243) | Marine viral communities from the Global Malaspina Expedition - Malaspina viral metaG DeepMed_s2 (SPAdes) (version 2) | ecosystem: Environmental > Aquatic > Marine > Oceanic | place... | reverse complement strand
TCCAAATGCTTTGACAGAAGTTTCTCCTGATCTTTACAACAGGATGATCCGCATTTTACAGCTGAACCTGGGTTCTTTTGACCCCACGGAAACGCCCCAATACACGCTGACCACCATGAACCAGAACAAGTTCAATGCCGGCGATGTCATCTGGAACCTCAATGCCAAGAGCTTGCAGGTCTACGATGGCGCCAAGTGGAACGATATTTACTCAGGATCTGACAACGGATTGAGCGCAACCGGGGCTGTTGGCACACTGTCAATCAGTACCAATGGAGCGATATCAATTGATTTGTAGATTAAAAAACATAATACTATGAAGATGCTCGGCTTATGGGGTCTTCGCAACCAAGTGTGATGCGAAAATGAAAGTAGAGCTCATTGAACAATTAGGCATTACCCCCACTCCCGGTGGGATTGATAAGCTATTGCAACTTCAAGACACTCAAAACTATTACGACAGAGGCATTGTCAATCTGAGAATGGGTGGCTCTCTCAGTTCCGGTTTCGATACAGACGATTGGGAGCTGGATGATTACAACCAACAGATACAGGAACTGAAAGAAGAAAAAAGATCATTAGGATTTAGCGGAGAAAACAGCCAGAGAAAAACACAGATCAACCAGGCGCTTAGAGGATTAAGGCTTGAAAGGCTTAAAAAAAGATTCCGTGGTTTTGGTTCTGGTATCGCTGAAACTCTGGGCAGAGTAAATGTTGCTGACACCACAGGCATGGCACAGCCTCCATCAGATGCCCAACTGGATCAATTTGCAGAGGCCGTAGATGCAGGCTCAGACACAGCGGCAAGAGATATTCTCGGAGGCGATGTGTTCGGAAAAATTACCGGAGGCATCAGCGACCTTCTTCAAAATGCCAGAGACTTGCGTGAAAGGAGTGCTGCCACAGGTCCGGGAATGGCAATGCCTTTTTTTACCGGAGTCCAGGAAGAACCGCTACTTGAAAGAGGGGCGATTGCTGCCGAGGCTCCAATTGACGAAACAGGTTATGCGTTGCCTCCTGAAATTCAAGAAGATCAGTGGGTCACTTTGGATCCAATGAAGTTAAGCTGGCGACAAAGAACGGCGCCATTTGGGGAATTTAGCGGTGAACTTGAGGAGCAGTTTGGAAACTTTTCAGACGAATACAGCCCACAAAAAAGCAGAAACAGAAGATGGAACGCAGAAACAAGAGAATGGGAATACCGGGCACCTCCCGATTATATGGAAAAAAAGGCATGGATAAACGCCATGAAGAGCCCAGCTCGATCCGGTTATCAGATGGCTGAAGGTGGCATTGTCGGTTTGTGGCACGGTGGTTTCCATGGAGGCTACGATGCAGAAGCAGCTGAAAAAGAGCGTCAGCGCCTGTTCCACGCTCAGTTACGAGATCCGTTTGAATGGGAAGAATCGCCTTGGGATAGAGACCCACAGATGGATCCATATAGGTATGGTTCTCAAGAAGCTGATGAATATGCTAGCTGGATGAATCAACAGATAGCAGACTCTGATGTTTATGGCTACGATGAAGATGAAAGAGAACGGCAGTACCTGGAAACACAGCAGAACATTCAAACAGCCGCTGGTTATCCTAGAGAGGAAAACGAAAACGATGCAAGATCAATATGGAATGATGAGGAATGGAAGTGGAGCGAAGAAAGAGGTGAGTGGGTTTCTTCCGATTATGTAGTGCCTAAGAATCCTTATGACCAAATTGAAGAAATTGATTTGTCTACGTTACCAGAAAAAAGAGGAGTCGAAGCCGAAAAAGAAATAGAAGAAATAATAGCTACTGGAAAAAAACCCGCATGGGATTGGACGGACATATTGGGCGGAATACTTCCTATTTGGGGCATTGGTTCTTTGGCGGCGGCAGGATCACCCGTATCTACTGTTTCACAAACTCAAAGCAACATTCCAGAATCAGAAAAAGCAATTGAATCAGAAATTGAAAAAGCAATCGAGGAGATTACTGTTACTGGCACTCCAGACTCAGGGATTCTTGGTGGCTTAACGCCTGAACAAATCGCCGCTGCCACAGGAGTAGCATCAGCTGTAGCCTCACCAGCATCAGCCACTGCTACTGATGTGAGTTCAAGCGGCGAACCAACGATGGAAGAAATCATCGCAACTGGAACTAGGCCAGATACTATCTGGCAAGATATACTTGCCGGATTGGGTGGCGTTGGCGGCATTGGTGGTTTGTTGAATATTTCTGGCTTAAGCGCTCCCGGTGCAACCACAGATTATTTAGACAGGCTCAAGCAACTAAGTGATTTGCTGAGTGGAGGCGGTGCCTCTGCTGATTCAGGAGCTGTTTATCTTCCCGGAGGCTCGGAAGACATGGCTCCCATTTATTACCCATTTGCTTCGGAACCAACCAAAGCATATAACATAGCCCAAGGCGGCCCATTCTCGTTTATGACGGGACCACCACAGGAATCTTTGGTACAAAACCTAGGATACGATAATGTTCCTGGTGTAGAATATATAGCAGATGGTGCTTTCGTTCGTCGCAACGGCTTGACCGAGGGACCTGGCACCGAAACCAGTGATGACATCCCGGCGATGTTGTCCGATGGAGAATTTGTAACCAATGCCGAGGCGAATAGAGGCATTGGCTTGATGGCATTAATGAACCAGGGCGCACCACAACAAACGATGATGGACCCTGAACAGCAACGATTGGCAGGCGCAAGGCAAATGTATTTGCAACAAGCGCTTGGCCAACAGATGGCAAAGAAAATGAGAGGCGGTTGACATGAGTTTAGCAACATCTGAATGGACGCGTTACGATCCAACAATTTATACAGCGCCGCAAGCAGGCTACGAATTTAAGCAGCCATGGTTTGAGGACTACCAACGCCGCCTTGGTGCCAGCGTATTCGGCGCACCCGGACAATACGGCGGACTCATGGATCAGCCACAGCCTATTCCACTGGAAGGAACGGCAGGGCTTACACCGATGCAAATGATGGCACGCCAGGGAGTCATGGGCGCCGGTCCTTACGAGCCAGCATACGGAACCGCATCGCAATTGATGGGTGAGGCAGCTGGCGGCTATCGCGGCTCAACGGGTGCTTTCAATCCTTACACCATGATCTCTCCTTATTACAACCCTTATGAAACCGATGTGGTTGAAGATACGTTGGAACGAATGCGACGCACATCAGCCCAGGAGGACATCGCTGCACGTGCACAGGATATAAGCAGCGGTGCTTTTGGTGGCTCGCGTGGCAGACTGTTGGCCGGAGAAAGGCAGGCAGAAAGCGAACGTGGCATATTAGGCGCACTTGCAGGCATCAGAGGACAAGGATTCCAGAGAGCACAGGAAGCTGCGATGAATGATTATGCCAGGCGTATGTCTATGCTCAGTGGCGCTGCCGGTGGTTTGGGCGGCATTGCTGGACAGGTTTTGGGAATGGGCGGCCAGAGACAAGGCGAAATGATGAACTGGCTGAACATGATGAACCAATATGGAGGACAGGGACGAGACATTTACCAACAAGGACTGTCACGGCTGTATCAATCTGCGCTCAGAAAATCGCAAGAGCCTTGGGAAAGAATCATGAGAGGACAGGCACTGCTTGCAGGGTTTGATCCTGGAAGAATCTATGGCGGTTACACAACGGAGTCTGTAAAACCAGAGTGGAAATCAGAGCCAACAGGAATTGGAAAAATAATTGATGCTGGATCGAACCTAAAAGACTTGTGGGATATGGTAAGCGGTTGGTTTAGCGAAGGCGGCTATGTTGAAAAGCCCAAAAAATACAACGATGGCGGCATTGTCAGCGGCTTGGTTCCCATCCACATGCAGGATGGTGGTGATCCAGAAGTGGAAGAAGCGGAGATACCCGAATGGGTTCTTGAGGCTTTAGAGTCTGATGATATTAGAACAAGAATGGCTGCAATCCAATGGCTACAAGCGAATCAAGCCGGAGAAGCAGGCAAAGGGGTTGGAGGGTTTTTCAAAAGAAAAAACCAAGAGTTTATTGATCGAATGGCGAGGATAGGTGAAAGCGACGAAAATCCATTTTTGTCAGGAGAGCTTGAGTTTGCGCCAGGGCTTGCTGGTATAACTAGCTTGATCAGAACCGGATTGCCAAAACAGATATTGTCCCAGATAGCTCCACGAATAACCGCAAGAACCTCTGCACCAGCGACTCCAGCTGCGCCGGCTTCTGCTCCAGGAGGAGGCATTAAAGGGATTCTTAAAGGGCCGATAAGAAAACCAGTATCGCAAGGGTATACATCCAGGTCTCTCCGAGATCCATCCGCGCGTCCAGTAGGACCGTATACTGGTGGTCCACAAGCGGTTTTAGAGGGCGCTAAACCACCCCCAAGCATAACTCAGCGGGCGGCTGATGTATTTAAAGGAGCTGGAACAAAAGCAAGAGACATACTGATTGGCAAACCAGGGCAGAGAAACCCATTTGGAAAAGGACAGCTTGGAGCTTACGAACGTTTTGCAAGGGGCGCTAAAATGGGAACAAGGGCCGGTGCAGCCTACGTCATTGGTTCAGTAGTAACAGATTTGTTGTCTGGTTTAAACGATGAGGAAAAAGCAGAAATGCTGGCCAAGCTGGAAGGACTCTCGGAAGAACAGATGATGGCTGTAGCCGAAGAACAAGAACGACTGAAAAAGGTCAAAGACAAAAAAGATCGATCAAGAGCGCTCAGTCGCTTTGTGAATCTCATGTATGAAAGACCCACAACGATCGGTGACTTGGGAAGAATGTACGAACAGGAAAGACTCGGAACGGTTCCTGCTGAAACGGTTGCCGCGAAAGAAGTTGAAGAATTAGCTCGCATGAGTGGATTGCCAGTGGAAACAGTAATGATGATGCAAAATCCTCAAGGCGCTTACTTTGCTCAACTTGGTCAGGCCAGACAACAAGATTTGGCTGCACTTATCGTAGCCTATTTGGTGGAACAAGGGGTCTTGGATGAGGTAACGGCGGTTGAAAGAAAAACAAAACTAATGGAACTTCCAGCAGATTCTCTGGAAAAAATTGCTACAGAGCTTGGCATCCCTATTCCGAGCGTAGGTGGCTCAACAGTAGTAGATCCTTCCCAATATCAGTAACACCATGATTCCCGTTCTAGTCGGAAACAAGGTTGTTTATATAAAGACCAACGACCCAGAGGTTGCCAAGAGAACTGCTGAACGCTATCGAAAAGAACAAGAGGGAGACTTTTCCACCCTGGGAGAAACGCTTGTTCAAGGTCCAGTTAGGGGCGCCATTGAGGGTTTGGTTGAGGGTCCCATAGAGTTTGCAACCTCACTTGTGGATCTTGCTGCCGGCACTGACTTTACTTCAGAGGTTGAAAAAAGTTTTGAACGGATAAAGCCTGACAAGCCAGTAAGCACAGCGGGCCAAGTATCCGAGCTTCTGTTTCGTTTCGGCGCTCCTGCCGGGGTTGCACAAAAAATGGTTAAAAAAGCCATTACAAAAAAGGCAGCAAAGAAACGGCTGTTTGCGCCCAAGGAAATTACTTATAAAACAAAACCGAATTGGTTTAAACACACGGTTGCACCCACCTTTGCGGCGGATTTATTGGCTACAGGCCAGGATGTTCCAACCTTCGGCATCTTTGATGAGTTTATTGATGAGGGATTTTTTAACACTTCGGCATCGAGGGAGGATGATGAGAAAGTTCTTGATGAACAAATCACTGCTGGGGACAGACTAAGAAAGCGTCTTGTTACCGCTGGCACAGGGGCAGCTATGTTGTTGGCGTTGCCCACCCTATGGAAAGGAATAAAGATTCCGGTTGCTGGTGCGGCCAAAGGACTGTCCAAACTTGAGACAACACAGAACCTCGCAAAATTTACCCGCAACAAAAGAGAAAGAATTTCCGAAGCAATCAACCAAGGACAATACGAAGCGGGAACCAAGTGGGCTACGGCAAATAAAGTTTTATCCAAGCTCAGATCAAGAGGCGACCTTCCAACAAACGAGGTAAGCAACGCAAGGTATTCAAAGCAAGCGCTGTTGAACAAACACCAAACTTTGCTGGACACGAACATGAGGAACCTATGGGGAGGTTACGATTGGTTGGTCAAAAGTGGCAAGGTTGGAGATGCAAAACTGAGAGAACTGGACTCCGCATTGAGGACAGCCCTGTACGGCGCGGACAAGACTCAAAAGAACGCCGCCATGAATTTGTTGAAAATATACGACAACAAATACATGAACCAGTACGGGACATTAAAATACGTTGCGAAACTTAGAAACAAGCAGACTGGTGAAATGATATACAAGCAGGTTGAGAAACCAAGAACCAGCTTTGTTGAAAATGTTGATACCGCCAGGAAACAGATTGATGATTTAACATTGGAACTGAAAGAAGTGGCAGACCTCTCAAAAAAATTAGGAATAGAATTGTTGCCCCCAGGATATTTGGCAGCGATGGACAAGAACATAGGAAGCTATGGCTATAGAGCATATAAATCGATGCTGAAAGGGGAACGCTATCTTCCCACCAGAGTAGACAGGGATGCAGCGGTTGCTGAATTACTGAAAAATGAAGTGGTAAAAACTGCCGAGGATGGCAAGGCTCTTTTAACGAGGTTGCTTAAAACTGGAAATTTCGACAACGCCCTTATGGCCCCGGAGTTTGCAATTGAGGGCATCAAATCTGGTATTTTAAAGAACAGAAAGTTGGATAATTTACGTGCTGTCAGGAAATTCTTGGGCGAAGTTACCGGAGAAACAGTTCCAGACCTGATGCTTAAGACGAGATCCACGGTTGATAACCTGTCAAGGCTGGTGGCAAGCGCCAGATATATGGATGAGGTTGCAGGAATAAACAACCGTTTGATAAATTCTGGCAGCAAGGAAAGGTTTCTTTACAACAGCATTGATGAGGTTGATGAAAGCATAAGGCCACAATTTTTAGACGAGCTTGGGGATCCAATAATTATTCCGAACAAACCTCAAAAGTTTGGTAGCTTGGCAGGACAGGTAACCACGCAAAGGATAAGGGATGCATTAATCGGCGCCCAGAATGGCTGGTTGGAACAGTCACCAGGTGTTGTCTCCAGAGTATGGTCAACCTTTTTGGCAGGCAAAGGGTTGGTACAACAGGCGAAAACTATTTACAGCCCCATTACCCAGATCAGGAACGCAACCAGTGCGTCCTTGTTTGCGCTCATGAATGGCAATGTGGGCAACGCCCAAACTTTGCAGGACTCTGCCATGATTGTGTTTGATGCGCTGAAAAGAACAAACAAGGGATCGTTGGCAAAGTATTATGCAAATGCCCAGAGAAAAGGGATCGTCAATACTGGAGCGCAGTTGCGTGAAATAGATGCAGTGATTGATGATGCTGCCAGAGCACTGGAGGCTTCCGAGCCAGGGGCGTGGAGCAACGCAACCCAAAAAACAATTAAACTTCTCGATGCAAGCAGAAATAACTTTTTCTCCAAAGTCTACCAAGGCTCTGATGATGTCTGGAAAATATTCAGTTGGGAGATGGAAAAAGGCAGGATGATGCGAGCGTTTCAAAACGCATCAAAAAGAAACGCAAGTTTCAAAATTTCAAAAGGATCCTACAAAAACATTTCTCCCAAAAACATTCGTGAACTGGAGAAAAAGGGCGGCCAATGGTCGGCGCTTTCCAAAGAAGTGCAAGCCGAGGTCGTTGAAGACATCAGCGCAGCCATTGTCAGGGATACGGTTCCGAACTATGCAAAGGTTGGTTCTATAATTCAGTCGCTTAGACGTAGCCCTTTCGGTAATTTTATTGCCTTCCCTGCTGAAACTGTCAGAACAGCAGTCAACTCAACCTCGCGTGCCATCGATGAGCTTGCCAGCGGTGTTCCTGAGATTGCGGAGATTGGCATGCGTCGATTGATGGGGAACATGGCGGTTATGTATGCCGTTCCAAAAGCTACTTACGAGTTTGGAAAGCTCATGACCGGTGCTAGCGATGAACAGGTTCAGGCTTACAAAAGAAGTTTCGCTACCCCATGGGAAAAGAATGCAGACCTCATTCCCATACGCACCGACAAGGATGGTAACGTCGTCGAGTTTTACAACTACACCTACACCAATCCATACGAATATTTACGGACGCCAATTTCGGCAGTTTTAAATGCATTTTTAAATGGAGAAAAAAGAGGAGACAAGCTCCATGAAAAACTTTGGCAGGGATTTATGGGCTCTAACGGTTTCTTTGCTGAATACCTCACGCCTTTTTTTGGCTGGTCTATTGCGAGTCAGGGAGTATTGGACGCTACAAGAAATGTAACCTATGCTTCCGGAACAGCGCGTCCTATTTATAATTCGGAAATTGACTCTGCTGCGATTAAAGCTGGTAAGGTGTTGGCACACTGGGTTAATTTGTTTGCGCCTCCTGTGGTTCCTGTTAAGTTCAGACCAGGGCAAGAAGGACCATTTTTAAAAGACCTTCCGCGAGCAACCCTTTATTCCTTGGGACTAACCGACCAGGCTTTGTCTCGGTCAGGAAGAAAGCCAAACATTTACAGCCAACTCGCAGAGTCCTTTACCGGACTGAAAACCATTCGACCCAACATGAAGAGAACACTTAGGTTCAGGGCATTCGATGCAAAAGAACAGATGCGGGATGCGACATCGCTTTACACACAGGTTGCCAAGAATCCAAACGTTCAGGACCCGGAAGCACATGTCAAGGCCTTGTTAAAAACCAACGAAGCTCGTTTCGAGGCATTAAAAGATGTATCAATGGCAGTCGAGGACGCAAAAAGACTAGGGATGTCTGATCAAGAAGTATACAAAGTATTGAAGGCAACCAAGATTGCGAGCCCAAGAGCAATCATGAACCGCACCTTTATCCCGTATTTCCCATCCGAGTTCGCAATTGGAGAGGCGCTGTCAAAAGAGGGTGCAGAGCAAGCTGCTTTCTTCCCGGAAGAGGCATTGCGCCAAGCCTGGATACAGGACATTAAACCTCTTCTGCCTCAAGAGTCTTTTGTGGGCGGACCACCTCAAATTCCAACAGCGGCGCAACCAAGAATGACCAGAAGAACAAAGGCTGCGCTTGATCCAAGAAGCTCTGCCGGTGTTATGTTAAGGCAGCAAGAGTTGGAAAAACTATTGGGCATCAACTAATTGCGCCGACGCAAAAACAAATACGGGGCCATCAAGGTTCAATACGATGGCTACAAATTTGACAGCAAGCTCGAAGCCGCCAGATACAAACAACTTAAACTTATGGAAAGCGCCGGGGAACTCTCGCATCTGGAACTGCAACCGAAGTATCCATGCGAGGTCAACGGCAAGAAGATCTGCACCTACATCGCCGACTTCCGCTACCAGTTGAAGAACGGGGACACCGTGGTGGAAGATGTCAAGGGCGTGGAAACAGCAGTGTTCAAGCTGAAGAAAAAGCTGGTGGAATCCCTGTACCCAGGGGTCAGGATTCAGATTGTGAAGAACCCCCGGTTCTTTGTGGTGTCGGGCTAAGATCAATCGCCTCTTCCCTGGAAATCAGCATGTCCAGATAGAACCTGGCTTTGCGGTAGTCTTCCTCTGGCTTGCCCTTGAATGGCGCCCGCCACATGTACTTGATGATCTGGCCACGGAGGTAGCCGACAAACTCTTTCGGATCGAGCGCAGCACCAATGGCATCGAGTGCCTCTATGCGTCCCTGGGTATAGTGTGCGGGGTGGTTTACCGGGTCGTCATCCATTGCATCAGTCATGGCAGAAACAACTCCTGGCATCGTCATCAAACAAACTAATCTGTTTGGCATCGAGTCGTGCCATTTCAACCAAGTCTTTATAACTTCTGTCTTTTCTAAAGGTTGCCACACTAACCTTTCTGCCAAGTTTTTCTTTTGATTTCTTTTCTATTTTTTGTTCCTGTTCTATCCACCAGTCGGCCAACTCTGGTTTTTCCTTGATAAGAGTAATCAATGTCCTTGTGCCTTTTAAGAAACAAAGATCGCAATTCCCAGCCAATGTTTTTCCATGATTGTTGGGTAGCATCAAATCAAAATCATTGTTCCTCCAAAAATTACCCACATCTTCTACCATTACTTTGTTGTCATAGAGTGGCACTAGCGATGTCCATTTGTTCTTGCCTGAGTCGTTTTGTTTTCTCTGTTTGGCGACTCGACTTGGTTCGTCATAACGC
>Ga0208934_1001082_pt1 | contig 10126 bp, 16 predicted proteins | sample MalvirDeepMed_s2_FD_184243 | JGI IMG/M metagenome (GOLD analysis project Ga0208934, IMG submission 184243) | Marine viral communities from the Global Malaspina Expedition - Malaspina viral metaG DeepMed_s2 (SPAdes) (version 2) | ecosystem: Environmental > Aquatic > Marine > Oceanic | place... | reverse complement strand
GAGAAGCGCTGAACGACGAAATGGACATCTACACTCTGTCGAGCGGGAATCTCCGCAAAAGGGCCAAGTCGGGGCAGACAGGGAGCATCGGGCTACCCAGGGTAGCCATGTTCTGGCCGACGCCGACGCAACGCGACCACAAGGACGGGACATCGGCGGACACGGTGGAGGAGAACGGGCTGCTCGTCCGAGCAGCCCCCCGCTCTTTGCTCCATTCCGAAACTCCTCCGACGAATGGTCACGTTTGCTCTCCTCGATGCCGGAAGCTGAACCCGCTTTTTGTGGAGCTTCACATGGGAGTGCCAATGGGTTTTTCAGAAATGAAGACCGGGTCGATAGACTCAGATCGCTGGGAAACATGGTGGTCCCTCTCACGGGAGCGCTTGCATTTACTCATCTCACACACCAAGCCGGACTGCATGATGGGTGTCAGCGATGAAGACTGAAACACAACGCTTCTGGGCTAAGGTCAATCTCAATGGGTCTCTTTGGGAAGGGACACACTGCTGGGAATGGATTGCGGGTAAGGATACGGCTGGCTATGGTTGTTTTAGAAGCGGTCCCTATTCCAAACAAGTCGGCGCACATCGTTGGGCATACCAGCATCTCGTTAAGACGGTTCCTATTGGGTTGACACTTGACCATTTGTGTCGCAATCCAGCCTGTGTTAATCCTCAACACCTCGAACCTATCACGCGGAGAGAAAATGTTCTTAGGGGCATCGGGCCTTCTGCGAAAAATGCAAGAAAGACTTATTGCAACCGAGGACACAAGTTTACTCATGTACATAAGAACGGATCACGTCGTTGTAGAACGTGTGCCAAGATACACCAAACTAAATGGCGCAACTCGCTACTCTCAGCAGAAGGGCCAAGGAATGAGCATCGCCTGCCCTAGATGCGGCGCCCATCTCTCGCAAAATTACGCCACAGAGCCGCCTCTATGCCTTGCCTGCGGCTGGGAGGACTACGAGTACCCATTGGAGAAACACGGGCGCCAGCGGGACGGCCTGATGAGCGGACTGTCGGCCAAGCTCCGCTACATCGGATTCGCGGACACATTGCAAGGCGTCACTACCTCGGCGCGTGTGGAGCGCAGCGAGAAGGCGCAGTCAGGCATAATTACGGTGGTGTCATGCCCCTGGGACAGCAAGGACATGCGCGTCGTTCCCAAGTCCGGCTACGGAAAGGCCAAAGACGAGAGAACGTACCGCTGCCCCAAAAAGCACAGAATTATCCTTCTTAGCTCGGCCAACGGCGCATGGCGGGGCTGGATGTGACGGCGCAGAGCGTATCAGACGCGCTCTAACGCCGTCGATATATAAAGCCACCTACACCACAGATGCGCCTCTCTGAGGGCAACCTCGTGAGCCTCAAGGGGCATCACAACGCAACGAAACATGGCAAAAGGAGGAGAAGAAATGCTGACCAATCACATCGTGGCTCCAGTTTGGGGTATTTGGATATTGACATAGGATTGGCCCCATACCACACCAGCCAGAGAAAAGCTAGGACATTGCCAATGCCCGCCTAGAATTGAGGAAACTGATGCCTAAAACCTACGCTCGTCCCGCTGACGCTATCGATCTCAACGAGGCGTTGACCGCCAAGGTCTTGGAGCCGCCGGAGGAAGGCGTCAAGGAAGCCCCGTTCCAAAAGCAGTTGGTCAACCTCGCCGTGGCCCTCGGGTGGAAGCGAGAACTCATCTACCACACGCATGACTCGCGCAGGTCCGGCAAGGGGTTTCCCGATCTGGTGATGCTGCGACCGCCGAGGATACTCTATGTGGAGCTAAAGCGGCAGAAGAACGCCTACACTAGCCCAGAGCAAGATGAATGGCTGGGAGCGTTGAAAGAATGTGGCGCAGAGGTGTTTCTGTGGCGTCCCCTGGACTGGGACGAGATTATCAGAGTGCTGAAGTAACGAGGAGATAGGACATGCACATTGACGACATAGATGACAAGACGATTTCAAAAGCCATCACAGATGCGTTTGATTTTTGGCTATCTCAGCACGACATCAGTTTCCCTGAGATACTAGGCAGGGCCGTCGAGGACTCTTTCCGTGTTTGGCTAATGAACAATGATGGGGAGGAAGACATATTTCCCTTTATAATGGAGCGCGCGATACGCGATGCCGCTAGCAACTGGCTGAGAGATCACGAAGAGGTTATTTTGAGGAATCAACTACCCCCTGAACTACAACCGAGGAAATAGGACATGAAAATTCCAAACTGCGCCATCTGCGAGAAACCAACAACGCTGGCAACTGCGGTGGTGGAAGTGGATGCGTCAAGAGCATTTAAGCAAATGGAGGACGAGCGTCTCTGGAACATCAATGACCGCAAAAAGAAGGGGATCGCTGAAGGGGGCTTCCACCTCGTCCAAGTGGGCAAGATACCCTACGAGTCCTCTGTTCCCTGGCAGTGGAACCACGCAGACTGCGGCCCTGACATGGGGTATTGGTTCGATGCGTCCAGAATAAGTTCCCCAGAGCAAGCTCTTAATTGGACGCTACATCTTGGTCAAAAGAACTGGATACACCAGACTAACTGGGAGACCTTTGTTCGGGAATTGGGATTTGTGGCGCCCGACTAAATCGTCTTGACCAGTTTCCAGAAACGGCTCATCAACTGACCACGGTCGGAGCGGGCTATCGTGCCGTCCTCGCGTTTCACCCGCTGCACTTCTTCGATCAACTCTACGGCCATTACGCAAGAGTCCGTGTGCCGTAGGGCCAGTCTTATCACTGTGAGTTTATTCATCGGATTCCAGAACTTTCATTCCGAGGACTCCGATCAAGCTCACCGTCGCGCCTAACGCTCCCGTGACGATCTCGCTGGCGTCCATCTTCAGGCCGACGTAGCAACCCAACGCTCCCAAGCCAGCGATCAAGAACATCGCCGCCAGGATTTGCGGTCTTAATTTGGTACTCCAGTTCATGATTAAACCTTTACCTTATGTATACCGGTTCCTCTCGAATTGAGTCCGCCACTGTGTTGACGCTCACAGAGGAGTGGATTACGAAATCCGCCGAGTTGATGTCGCCATCATCGCCTATTCTCACTCCCTCTAAAACCAGCCTACCAATTTCAAAGTAATCTGCGTTAAAAGCCCCAGTCCAGGCCCGAACACCGTCGAGGGTCATCTCGTCAATCAGGACATCTCCGCCCGTTGTCGTCTGGTTGAGGATGATGCGGTCAACGGTCATGTCTTTTGCAACGTAGCTGGTGGCCCCACGCCCAGAGCCGATCACAACGTCGTTAGTCGTGCTAGCCATTGTCATTTCAAACGTGTGGCCTGCGGCGACCACGTCTGTCGTGGCCGTGATCTCATAGATGTCGCCGTTCGCGAAATCCATCGTCGGAAACTCGCTGTTCTTGATGGTCAACGTGTCTATGGTGATCATGTCCGAGGTGCTTGTTCCGGTAATCTGAAAGGCGTCTGTGATGCCAGCCTTCCCCAGGTTGATATTAGTGAAGGTCACCTTGTCCAATCGCAGATTGGCAGGGACATTGATCTGAAGGGTCTGTGATCGATCTGCCGGAAACTCTCGGTCCACCACAGGGTTGCCTATCATGGACGGCGCATCGTATGACGCTCCAACCATAGGCCACGTGATCTCTTGGTCTCCACTTGAAATTAACACAAACATCGAGGCAATGAAGCCAAGGGCGACCGTCGCCATTGATCCGACGATCAGTTTCCCGCCACCCAGATACACGCCGCCTGGGAGAGGGAGCCGTAGTCGCGCCAGACCGCCAAACCGAACACTGAGGGACGGTATCGAGAACGTAAAATCTCGTCTACTCATCGGTCTTTATCCTTCCCTTAATTTCATCCGACATTAACGCTACGATTGAGGATGCGGCCGCTGTCACTGGCAAAGCGAAGATGGAAAAAGCGACTAATATTATGTCTAAATGCGGCGCGATCTCAGCAGGCTTGCTGGTGGTCTTCCAGACGATTAATACACCTAGCGTAACAAATGCCAAAAAGAGGGGTCCGACCAAAACGATTGTGAGGAATTGTGTTCCCGTTAGCGTAGTCTTTGTCCTCGCTTCGAGTTCCACGATTCGCCGGTGGGCTTCTTGTAGCTCTCCCTGCAAATCTTCAGTCGTCATTGCCCGCGGAGCCTGTCATGAAATAGGTCTCAAGGCGGGTCAATCGAGCGATAATTCCTTCATACCTCTCCCGGCTCTGGTGAAGGTACTCGTCATGGCGGCGGGTCTGGTCGCGCCGTAGATTTTCCACCTGGGCGGCTAATCGTCCGAATCGGTAGACCAGATTAGCTATCGCAAGGGTGACAACGGCGATAGTGGCAATGAGCGCGGAGATGATCGCCGGGTCGGTCATTTCCGTCTGCGCTTACGGGCGTACTGCCGCAGCTTGGCCTCGGACATGCCGGTGCGGGTCTTCTTCCCCGACCGTTTCCTAGCCAACTCTGCGCCCATGAACTTGCGCTGCTTTGCCGATTTCGCTGGCATAAAACTCCCTATACCCCGAACGCCTTCACCGTGTCGAAGTCCTTGACCTGGAGCGTCACGGTGATGTCGGACGTTGCCGCATACGTCGGAGTGCTAGTAGTGATGAGGAATCCGTACACGGTTCCTCCTGCCGACCATATCGGGACGGACAGCCCGTACAGGTAGTGATAGGAATTGTCTGTGAAAGCCTGCCTATTGCTTGAGGAGGTCAGAGAGTCTTGATAGATGATCTTGTCTAGGTCAGCATCGGCTATGTCAAACGTCGCATTATCGGCAATGGTGGTCGGCGCGGACTCGAACAGGACCAAAAGGTAGTCAACAGCCTGCGCCGCGTTGTCGCATATGGTGATGGCCTGAAGTGTGCCGTTGCGAAGGCCGCTAAATGTCAGCAGGCTACCAACCACGTCGTTTGCGCCGTAGGCGCCAGCAGTGACTGTTGGGGTGACCTTGTAGCGTCTTATAACCATCTATGCCTCGACCACTGCTATCCGGGTCTGGCCTATCTCCCCATGCCCTGTGTCCTCCACGTCCTCCATGTTAGTGACATCCACGTAGTAGTTCTGAGTGTCGCCGTCGTCATCGACAAACGTGAACTCTACCTGATCGGAAGTCTCTATTGCCGTGATTATATCCGTCTTCATCTCTTTAGGCGTCTTGCCACCGTAGTTCTCGGAGCGATCCAGAGTGAACTCGAACCCGTACTTGGCAGGAATCTTCCTTCGCCACTCCAGGCTGATCGATTTCACGTTAGGTGTCCGTGTGGCCGTGGAGCCACGATTAAGAGTTATCTTGAACCGGATAGCCCGGAAGTTGGAGCCCGCCTCTATATTGTTATTAGCTATGGTCGGGAATGTCTGGGTTGTCACCCCGTTTGAGGTCACCGTGAACGTGCTGGACTCGTAGCTGGATGAATAGTCCAGGGCGTACTCCACCTTCGCCGTCTCGTCGGAGGTCATCTTGGAGCATTCAATGCGAACTCGAATGGCTGTCTTGTCTATCTCGTTCTGACCGGCGTTGAACCAGGGAGTGATATGATCCGCAATATCGTTGGTGCCCTCGTAGCTAATAGCGGGGGTGGCGAGTTCTGGGTTAACATCCCCTCTTTGGAGAGCTGTATACCCAATATCGTCATCGCCAAATGTATGGTAAAGCCTGTAGTTGCCTCCGATACTTGAGACGTGATTGCCCTGCGCAGAGCCATTGTCTCGAGCGAGATAATGCCAGCCGACGCCGTTGTATTCCCATACCGTTCTTAAGGTGTCACTAGACCCAAGCACGAAGGCCAGAAGCCCGGTGTGGGTGGGCAGTAGCTTGATGATATCTCCGCGTATCTCAGGTACGGGAAACCCTGCATCTTTGTTCAATCCCACCGACATGACCACGCCGCGAGTCGGGTCGTAGCGGTAGACAGTCATCTTCCCCGCAGTGATGTAGATGTCTCCGTTCCAGGTAGCCGCGCCCTGCACTGCTACTGAATTTGCATCTGCCGAGGCCATTCTTGGGAAGGCGACCTTCGTCTTGACAAACCTCGCATTGGCCGCATCGTGGGCATATAATCCGACCTCGGTGGACACGTAGAGAATCTCCTCCCCCTGAGCGTCCGGCCCGGTAAACAGCACATGGGCGTAGCCGTCGGGAAGCGGTATCTTCGCGTCGTTTACCTCTGTGCCGATGACACTTGAGAACCAGAGCTGGCCGGTGTTATCAAGCCCCCAGAGGCGGTCGTCCCAGAAGGCGAAAGACTTTACATCGGTCGTATCATCCGTCCATGAACTGTCCGGCGCAGTGCTGTATTCGTACCCAGTGCCATAGGCAAACGCGATATAGTCCGTAGCGCCCATTGTGAACGCTATACTCTCGTAGGCCGACGCGGCTGGGGTTGTCAGTTGAGAGCCCCAGCTATTGGAAGCGACAGTATATGCCCGTATATCCAGACCGTTACCCAGCGCAACGTAAAGTTTTAAGCCAAATTCATTTATCGCAGTTGTTAATCCGGCTACGCCAGAATCTGCGCCTGCTGTGTAGAGAGGAGGAAGCGTCAGGTGGTTCTTGTAACGTCCGTCTGCCCGACTGAAGTGAGAGCGGTTCAAATTCTCCTTGCCGTCCGTGGAGTAGACGCCAACGCCCCCTGACCAATCGTCCCAGACGATCAACGAGGTGCGTGGGTTGGAGTCCTTGTCAACGTCTCCCAGAACGATCTTCTGAGGATACTGGGATGTGACGATCGTTCGGACCCTGCCGTCGCCGCCGAGAGGGTAGCGTTCGCCATTGAGAAAGATTTCTCTCTCTACGCTCACACGGTTGGTCATGGCCTACTCAACCACGCGCACGTTGGTCAGCATAGGGAGCCTTCGGTACGCCTGTGACGCCCTGGCCTCCCACATGGCTATCTGGCGCTCTGTGCGCTCGTTCTCAGGCCCGTAGGCCGATAGCGCAAGGGCAGTTGCCTTTGCTATGACGTAGTCGTCGCTTACCTCATTGACAGTAGCGTCTGCTGTCAGCAGCGTTGGCTCGTCACCGCCTACGATCTTCATCATCGAGTAACCGATGGTCGAACGCCCCGCGCTGGATAGAATCAAGTCACGGGTGTTCTTGTCGATGTGCCAGAGACGATTGGAAACCGGCGTCCAGACGGCCTCGTTGTTCTTGACCGCCTTTAGGTCATCAAGCCACACGGTGGTGGCGCCGAGGTCTGAGTCGTACTCCAGACCCACGGAGATGATAGCCGTATCCAGTTCAGGATTAGCCAGTTTAATCCTAAAATATGTCCATTCGTCGTTGGCTTGAAAATTAGTTCCGAAATTAAGGGCAGGAACGCTAAGTGTCTCCAGTGGACTACCGCAACTAGCAGTATCATCCAGCAATATCTTTAGGTTTCCCTCGGACGTGCCGGGGGTGGTGGAAATCTTCACCCATCCCTCTATATAGTCATAGCCGCTGAGGTCCTTGCTGGTGATGGAATCTGTAGATACATCCCCTGCGCTGGCTCCAACTGCATAAACAAACTTATTGCTAGCAGTACCTCGCTTTTTATCTTCAGTGTCCACAGTTGCTGTTATGTTGGCATTTTGACTTGCAGTTGATGTAGAAGTCCCTGATTCATCGAATACTGCGTCACAAGAATGAATGCTGGTAGAGGTGAAACTGGAACGGTACTCCAGGCGGTTGATCATGGAGAAGCCCGAAGGGATATCGAATCTTGCCACCGATCCAGCGCCATGAAGGGCCGTAGTAGGAGTGCTGGTCACTTCTGGGTATTCGTCCGGGTTGTAGGCGCGGCCATAAAGGCCAAGGACTGCCGTGTTGATGAACTCGTGTATGGAGACAGGGTTGTACCGTTCGGACCACCTCTCGTAGGTCATGGTGCTGACGGAGTTTGTGAATTCATCCACGGTCATATCAACGCCGTTGCCGGAAACGACGGTGTCTATGACCTGGCGTATTTCACCGTCGTTTGCCCCCGATGTAGAGACGATCCACTTGCCGTTCTCGGTGTCTATGTTGCCTCGGGCCTGTCCGTCAACCACAGATGCGCTATCGCCGGAATCAGCAGTGCTGAGAAATACGGCTCCAAGGTTATATCCAATAGCGACTCTAATCTGCTCTCTGGTTCTGTCAGCTAAAACGGGCATGAATCACCCTGCCTAGTCGCCAGCGACTGCTGATAATTTAGAATCATTCTTGTTGTTCGTATTCGTCGAGGTAGTCGTGTCTTGCTCGGCTATCTGCGCCTTGAGCGTGGCGTTCTCTGCCTCAAGTTCAGCAACGCGCCTCTGGAGGGCGATGCCCTGAACCTTGAGTCGGGAAGTCTCGTCGGTCTGAATGAGCGCGGTCATATCATCGACGGTTAGCTGCACCGGCGTTGGGACTGGCGGTTGCTGCTGGGTCATGCTTTACTCCGATTCCGGCGCTGGGTCTGAGCCGTCCCAGGCCGCTATATCTGCGCCGACAGTTGTGGCGTTGGCTTTGACCTCTGCCATCTTAGCGGTGGCGATGTCGGTCTTCCAATCGCCGGACTGTGAACGATACTCGTTCAACCCGTTAATCGCCGCATTTGCCGCTGACCTTTTTGCGCTCAAAATATCCAGTGCCTCGTCGTTTGTCATAGCTAAACTCCTAGTGCTTCTAGTTTTGTCTCTAATTCGTTGATGCGTTCGTACATCTGGTGCATGGCTGACCAAGTGAAGTGTTGCGCTCCCTGTAGATTCAAGCCAATCCATTCAACCCCGTCATCGTTGTTGGAAATATCCATCACCCCAAGTTTTGCCATATGCTCCAGACCCTCACGGTTGAGGGCCATTTCTCTGAGAGCGAGAACGTCATCGTGCCATGCCACTGTGCCACAGCACTCAAAGAATTCTATCTCTGCCCTACCGCAACTATCACAAACATAGTCGAAGTTAGTGCCGTGGTCGTCATTGAGCAACATAACCGTCCCCGAATCAGCGACTCGCCAGATGTCTCCATTCGTTGCCGAACCATCTATATTGGTTGACAGAAATCTGAAATAGCCTGACCCTGGGCGATATTGGAGATAGTAGCCCTGATTGCCAGCAGCGCCGCCAGCGTTACCCTCGCCGATGAGAATACCCGCATCGCCACCAGAGCCAGAGGCTGGAACCTTCACTGTAAGCTGTGCGGCTCCATTACCGTTAGTCGCCTCTGAGGTAATGTTGGGATTAGTCCCCGCTATATTTATAGCAGTCGCCGTCCAATTGTTGCCCGATGCGCCGACGTTAATCAACCCGCCAGTCGAGATACCCTGTAAGTCCACCTCACCAGTGGATTTAATCCGCATCTTTTCGGTGATACTATCGCTTGTGCGAGTCTGGAACGTCATATAGACATCGTTGTTGTCAGTCCCTTCCCACGCAACCGCCTGAGATGCCATTGATTGACCGGTATCATTGCCGTGCCAGACTATGTTGACGCCAGTGTCTGCCGAGCCGACTGCCGTCAAGTTCCGCAAAAGAAGGGCCGTTGGAGTTGATGACCCCGTGTTTGTAACGGTCAACGCGCCTGAGCCGGTGCCAGCCCCGATGCCAACGTCGCCAATGAGGTCAATCTCGCCCGTGCTATGGATACGCATCCGCTCGATAAGGGACGTATGGGTCGTATTGGCTGTGGTGTAGAACAGCAACTCTGTTCCCATAGCAGAGCCGCTCCATGTCTCGGTTGCCATCCCCTTAATCTGCGCTCCGCTCTCGAAACTATCACCGTCCGAGCCACGGAACGAAACATAGCCAAGCACGTCGTCATCGGCCACAGCGGTGTGACCACCGGCGATTGTGTCATTGCGGGAGCGCTCCAGGTTAAGGAAGGCAGCCTCTGCGGGGGTGGTGCTATACGCCTGTGGCGATATTCCAGAGTTTCCCTCACGCTTTACGTCGAGATATGAATTGTGGACGATCACCACACCTTCTGAACCGTCCAACTTCAGCAATCCCTTGGAATGGCCTCCGTCAGAAACCGCAAACAGGATATCCCCGTCAGTTGTGGTGTTGCTCAGAATTGCGGAGTTAGTCGCCAGGGCGGGCGTGACCGGGGTCCCTTCCAGCACGTCCGTGATGGCCGCATTGGCGCTATTGGCCGCTGTGTTAAGAACTATGACAAAGTCTTCGTCGTCTCCAAAGGCGTCCCC
>Ga0208934_1001072_pt1 | contig 10195 bp, 8 predicted proteins | sample MalvirDeepMed_s2_FD_184243 | JGI IMG/M metagenome (GOLD analysis project Ga0208934, IMG submission 184243) | Marine viral communities from the Global Malaspina Expedition - Malaspina viral metaG DeepMed_s2 (SPAdes) (version 2) | ecosystem: Environmental > Aquatic > Marine > Oceanic | place... | reverse complement strand
AACAAAGATTGACCCAAGCCTTTAAGCTGTTGAAGCGAGGCAGGCACCCCGTTGATAAAGGCTTTAGAGCGCCCTTCTTTTGAAATAATACGTCGAATAAAGCAGCTGTTTTCATCTTCGTCAGAAGTGAGTTCATGCTCGTTAAGGAAATGTTTTGCTTTGTGGTTATCGGTTAGCGAAAAATGAGCAATAATTTCTGCTTTTGCTGCCCCTTTGCGCACCGCATTAGCGTCGGCTCTTTCACCCAGACATAAGCTTAAGGCATCAATAGCAATTGATTTACCTGCGCCGGTTTCACCTGTGATGGCGGTTAAGCCATTCTCTAGTTGTACAGATAACTGTTTGACAACGGCAAAATTTGAAATAGAAAGATGCGCTAACATAACCACACTCGCAAACGTTGAACATGATGATATATACAGTACGTGTAAATATATACAGTATTTCGCCAATGTAAAGTAAAAAGCGTTAGGCTGTGATAGCAAGTTAAAGCGATTATTTAATGAGCGCTTTTAAGATCAATGAGTTAGTTAATTGCTATGTAATAACAATAGATAAAAAAATTTTGCACAAAGGGGGAGTGATTGACGTTTCACTGCGGCTCTCTTTTCATTATTTCCATTTGAATAAGCAGCCCGCCTCGTGTCACAACACTTGCACCGTTAAGCACCAGTAATGGCCAAGCTATACTTATCGGCATTGTTAGTGCAAAGGCCAGCGTTGTCAGGTCTTTAATTAATATACTGCGAAATAGATGGCTAGATAAAGTTCCTACAGTTTTAGCTCGCCGTAACGTTAACCATTGATGCAGGGTACCTTGAACAAGAATCGCTGTAACAACAAGCATCAAGCCATTTGCGCCAAGTTGTGCAATACCTTCATAGGGTCGAAAAAGCATAGAAACTAAGCCTAGCGTTAATGCGCATAGGGCAGTTATAAATACCCATTTTACAGTGCGGTTATGCCTGTCTTGCCATATTCTAAAAAGAATAAGCAAAATTAAGATTAAGGCGCCGAGTCGGGTCCATACCAAGTAGTGATTAAAGGGGCTAATCGCGATGCCGAATATAAAGTTAGCGTAAAATGCGAAAAAACTAGAGGCAAATTGGTTAGTCGATAGGCTCGCCGTTGCCTTTCCTATTTCTCTTTTTTTTCGTTCTATCACTAGCCATTGATGCGCAAGCCCATACCAAGTGAGTAAAAATGCACAGGCACTTAGCGTTCCAAGAAGGTGATATAACATACAGTGAGAATCATCTAACTAAAATGTAGAAAGGTGGGGGAATGATGACGGAAAATAAAGATAATTGCTATCTTAGGCGATGAAGAATAGTGCGGTTTAGCACCGTTTGTCTCCGCTAAATATTCGTGATTGGAATATGTAATAGAATGCGGAAACCATAGGTTTCCGCTTCCAAACGACGTTGCTTTTTCGTCTTTTGATTATTGACTCAATTCGCCGCTGCCAGACTCAATGTGCGCGCGAACAAACCACTGAAATTGCTCTAAATCAGCCAGTTGACCCGTCACCATATCTTCAGAAACGGGGTCAATGTCGCCAAGACGCTCAATGGCAGTTCTATGATCACCATTAACGCCCTCATAAACTTTATCCAGCGCTTTTAAGTGATCGAGTACTAATCCCTTGCCTAGACTGTAATCTTCCCAACTTCGACCTTCTACGATAGCCTTAGGTGTGCCCTTAGGCACCCCGCCTAGGGTGGCTATGCGCTCTGCAATGGTATCTGTCATTCCTCTAACAGCGTCTACTTGAGGATCTAGCATTTCGTGGACGCCGATAAAATTAGGGCCCACTACATTCCAGTGAATGTGTTTTAAGGTCAGTTGAAGATCGAGCAGCGCCACTAGGCGCTTCTCAAGAACCTCGATAGTTTTTGATGCGGTTTCGTTGTCCATACCTGGGGCAGTAAATTTAATTTCACTGTTACTCATAACATCTCCTATATATCGATTATTGTTCCACACAAAACCGCTATTTCGTCCAGCGTCGCGATCTATTATTTCGCGAGCAGGCCTGTGCTAATGAAAGCGACCTTGCCGACGACAGACGCAGGAAACGTTCACAATTTTGTGTGTAAGAATCTTACTTAGCAGGGTGCAACCCATATGCCGACTAACTTAAAAAAAGGGTAAGTTACCGATATGAAAGGGAAATTGGTGATATATTAAAAAATCTTTAGATTTCAATGTGATAGATTTTGAGAAAAAGGTACGGAGTTTTGTAATAGGGCGTGTAATAAATGCAGAGTCACCCGTCTGGAACTCAGGCGGGAGACTCAGTGTGCTTTAATAAAGTTTACTTCCCCATCCCAGTTTTTTACGTAGAACGTTGAAATAGCTGTAACCCTTTGGATGCACTAAGTGCAATTTGTCTGCGCCCTTATTAATGCGAATTTCGTCGCCGGGGAGAACGGGCAGTACAATATGGCTGTCGCAACTTACCTGAAGGGAGTCACTATTCACTTTCGACACTTTCATTGAAACTTGGCTATCAGCGTCTACCACAATGGGGCGACTGCTAAGCGTATGCGGAAACATAGGAACTAAGGTTAGCGCGTCGAGCTTTGGCATAATGATAGGGCCGCCAGCCGACAATGAATAGGCGGTTGAACCAGTGGGCGTGGCAACAATGAGGCCGTCGCTTCGTTGACTAAACACAAATTGATCATCAATGTAAATTTCAAATTCCATCATGTGTGCAACTTTGCCATGATGCAGCACCACTTCATTCACCGCCGCGTTATTACTTTTCAGCTTTTCATGGCGATAAACGCCGACTTCTAAAAGAAACCGTTCTTCAACCACGCATTGTCCGGCAAAGATTAAGTCGAGTTGCTGACTTATTTCATCTGGATGTATATCGGTCAAAAAGCCAAGATTGCCACGATTTACACCTACAACATGTATGTCGAAGCGGGCTAATACGCGGGCAGCACCTAGCATGCTGCCATCGCCGCCCACTACCACGGCTAAGTCGGCCTCTTTGCCAATCGTGACGAGGTTACAGCTTTGTAGGTTATCTGTGTCTAGCTCTTTAGCTATACTTTCTTCCACCAGCAATTTACAGCCTTTTTCAAGTAGATAATCGGCGAGTATATTTAGGCTATCGTGGGTAGCCGCGTGCTGAGGTTTTCCAATTAGAGCAACGGTTTGATAGGGCATACAGTGCTAATGTCCTTCATTTCCAATGGATTGGACATTAGCACAGGTGTTTAACAAAAGAAACGCATTACCGCGCCGTCCAGCCCCCATCCAGTGCTATTGCTTGCGCAGTAATATTACGCGCACTGTCTGACATTAAAAATAAAGCGGTATCAGCCAATTCATCAATTTCAATAAACTGTTTTTTGGGCATAGGTTCTAACATGATTTTATTAATCACGTCGTCTTCTGTTAGGTTATTTTCTTTTGCCTGCGCTGCGATTTGTTGCTCCACCAATGGGGTTTTTACGTAGGCAGGGCAGAGGGTGTTAATGGTGATGTTGCTGTCACCGGTTTCGAGCGTTTTTACGTAGGCAGGGCAGAGGGTGTTAATGGTGATGTTGCTGTCACCGGTTTCGAGCGCGAGGGTTTTGGCGAAGCCGAGCAGCCCGTGTTTGGCCGACACATAGGCAGACTTATAGGGTGACGCCACAAGAGAGTGAATAGAGCCAATATTGATTATGCGGCCAAAGTTGTTTTCACGCATGGCGGGTAAAAATGTTTGAGTCAATAAGGCGGGGCCCACCAGCATAATATTGATAAGTTGCTGCCATTTATGGGCTGGGAAGTCTTCTAATTTAGCAACGTGTTGAATACCTGCATTGTTAATAAGCACATCGACATGCAGCTCGCCTAATTTATCGGGTAAGGCAGAAACGCGTTGGGCGTCGCATACATCTACCGCAACGGCACGTATGTTGGCGCTACAGTCAACACCTTGTTGCTCACACTCGTTAATTAGCCGCGATACCGCCTCTTGTGCTGCGTGCTCGTTAATATCGGCGATAACAACATAATGGCCGTTCAACACCATTGACTTCGCGATGCCATAGCCAATACCGCTAGCGCCACCGGTGACGAAAACTGTGCGTTTATTCATTTGGGGTCTCCTTCATTTGGGCGCCTTCTGCCTCAAAATGACGTGCGCTTCCCCCTTCGTGACTTAGCGACTTCAGCATCTGGGTTACCGCTTTAATTTGTTCGCCATCACGGTTGGCATAATCTGATGAGGTGTAGCCCCACCAGTCCCAACATCCTTGGGGGTTTAGCGGCATAAATAACGACTTTTTCGTCTGCGGGTACAATACAACAATGTTATTATCATCCGCCCAAGTATTGATTCCCGTTTGAGTCACATAGGCATTGCCCACCGCATCGTCGTATTGGTTGCAGCCATGAAAACTAATATGTGCTCGACAAGACTCCCCACTAGCACAATTTTCCGGCACATAAACGAAAGCCTCTTTGGCTAATGTGCTGGCGTGTCCTCCAGAAGACGCGTGTTGATCAATGGTGTAAAGTGCGCCCGAAAGCTGATCGTCTGGCGAATTGAGATCGCCCACCAAATGAGAAAGCATCGCGCCCGCAGCGTCATAATTGCACTTTCCAATATAAGGTGCCTTTGATGTTTGGCAATCGCCTCCGTTTTTTTGCGTAGGGAATAGGTGCGCGGTAGGCTTATCATTCACGTATTTTATGTTGTTTTCGTCTACCCACGCTTGGTATTGTTCGTAGAGGCGATCACTCACTTTGCGAATAACGCGAGTGTCTTTGGTTCCATGGTAGAGCCAAACTTTCGCGGCATGAAGGTTTTCTAGTGGCGCAATTTTTCCCTGTTCTTCGTACGTTTTAGCGTGTTTATTTAGCGCAACGATATCAATGGGCGACGCTAGTTTGTCAACACACTTTGCCAGCGCTTGGGTTATATCACCTTGAGCACAATAATAGGGGCCTGCTGCCAGTACGCCCACGCCAGTCACCCAATCACTGTGGGCCAGGTGAAACTGTGTCGCCATATACCCGCCAGAAGAAAGTCCTGACACAGTGACGTTTGTCATATCAAGAGAAAGTGGAGGCGGCACCGTGTTGTCTTGTGCCACACTTGAAGGTGTCATCGTCCACAATGCAATAAGAGAAGTTAAAAGTTGTGCGTTTACTTTCATGACTATTCCTTTCTTTATTCGCTTTCTAAGAAAGCACGTATGCGTTCGGCTTGAGCATGAATACCGGTCACGCCCTCTAAATGGCCTAAATCCCCGTGTAACTCATCAATAAACGTATCTTTATTCATGTCTTTTAACGCGCTGTATGCGGATGTTGATAAATAGGGCATCAATAAAAGATCTGATGAAGACGGAATGAAGAGGGTTTTTGCCCTGATTTGTTCCATACCTGAAGTCAGGGTTTCCCGATGGCCCGCCACAAACAATTGGCAGGCTCTTACTAAATACAAAAGGTGATTGGCATCCATCTTTGCACTACGAGCGCGCGCGCGGGATGCCAGCCAAGAAACAATAGAGTGCGATTGGTTAATGTTTTCAAGAGGCGCTCTTTCGGTATTGTGATACCCGAGTTGAGCACCTTGAGCATTGAAAAATTCAGGGGTTAAGGCATTTTGTGTAATCAGCATAAGCGACGCGGTTAAACCATCAGTGGGGCCGTTATCCCTCGTGTAATCTCCCTTGTTCCACTTGCTATCCAGTTTTATGGGGGCAGCCCAGTGAGCGAGATTTGCGGTTGTCCAAGCGTCGCTTTCTCCAGCGCCAATGACAGAAATCATTCGTGGTACCCAATCGGGGTAGGCGCTAGCCCAATCAATGGCCTGCATCGACCCCATCGATGGGCCAATAACAGCGTGAAGCTTTTTAATACCTAAACTTTCTAGCAATGCCTTTTGAACATTAACAAAATCGCGAATAGTCACGACGGGAAAGCTCAATCCATAGACTTTGCCCGTGCGAGGGTTTATCGATGCTGGCCCCGTGGTTATTACATTGTCATCGTAGGCGTTTAAGTTAACGAGTGAATCAACACTGACAACAAAATACTTTTTGGTATCAATGGCCTTATGAGGACCAATGATGCTATCCCAATAGCCGGCAGAGGCATCGCTTGGCGTGTATTTTCCCGCAGCATGTGATGACCCTGAAAAGTAATGGGTTATTAATATAACATTATCTTTGTTCTCATTAAGGTTGCCATACGCCTCCCATCCAACGTTTATTTCGTCAATAACCTTGCCACCGAAGGTGGAGAAGTTAGCCATAGTGAACACGTGCTTTTTAACGAGAAGCGGGGCGGTGTTTTGGGCGTTACCTAACTGCTTAGCGAAAAGGCTGGGTGGCATTGCTATTAGCATAAAAAGGCAAACGTATTGGGTGAAAAACGACCAGGCTAACCTCTTGTTATGGGGGCTCGGTGTGCAATTTGTGTGTTGTTTAATCGACATAGCTATACCTCCTTAAAGTATGCTGAATAATACAATGGCCATACCCAGCCCAATGAGCGGCACCACCACGGTCAGTGCCCCTACCGCCCAGTAGGCGGCTTGATGGGTTTCATGACAAATGGCGCGAATGGTGGTTACCACATAGCCATTGTGGGGAAGAGAATCCAGTGCGCCCGATGATATTGAGACAATGCGATGCAGTTGTTCAGGCTCTACGCCCTGGTCGAGATAATGAGGGGCAACCAAGGGCAGTGCGATGGCTTGTCCGCCCGATGCACTGCCTGTTAACCCGGCAATAACGCTAACGGCAATGGCGGCGCCAATAAGCTCGTTGCCAGGAATTTGTGTCATAAGAGATACGGTTTGTTGGAAGGCATCTGTATTTTTAGCGATGGCGCCAAACCCCACCACTGCCGCCGTGTTACCGATGGCGATTAGCGCGCCAGTGGTTCCCGTATTAACAGCCATCGATAGGCTATGAAAGTGGGAATAGTTTATGGCCAATAAACACAGTACACCGCCGCCCAAGGCCAATATTAACGCTAATTGTGCCAATGATTCATGAAATAAGAAAGATATCACCAGCACCACCACAAGCGGTATTATACCCGTGAGCGGATGAGGCAGAGCGCGCGCTGTCAGCTCGGGGTCGGTGTCACGTGCGGTAAACTGTTCACCATTGTTGACCGCTTTGCGAATCATTTTGGCTAACCACCAATATCCGAAACATGCCATAAATACTGCGACAACAAGGCTGACCTCCCACGCCGCAAAAGGCGAGGTACCTAAGTATTTGATGGGGATCCAATTTTGGATTTCGGGCGACCCGGCCGATGTCATGGTAAAGGTAACAGAGCCAAAAGCCATTGCGGCGGGTATAAAGCGCCGAGGTAAATTGGCGTCTTTAAATAAGCTTACCGCCATAGGGTATACCGAAAACGCGACCACGAATACACTCACGCCACCATAGGTTAAAATGGCGCATGCTAATACCACGGCCAGCACGGCACGCTGAAACCCAATTTTTGAAATTATCCACCGTGAAACCGACTCAGCTGCCCCCGTGTCTTCCATAAACTTGCCGAAAAGCGCACCGAGCAAGAACATAAAAAACCAAGATGCAATAAAGCCTGAGAATCCGTTCATATAAGTTTCGACAAAGTTAACCTCACCGCTAAACACCGAAATATTATTGGTGATGGCAACCACTAGCGCACAAAGTGGCGCAGCAATGAATAAATTCATCCCGCGAATGGTTAATACAATAAGCAACAGCAGCCCGCCTACCAGGCCAATCATACTTAACATAATTATTTTCCTTTAAGAATCTGTGACCGCAGATAATCCGGAACAGTTAAGTTGATGGGGTTGTATGTAAATGCTTAGCAAGCCAATGACTTTTCTAAACGAATGAAAATTAAACATATGTATTTAACTTAAGCACTGAGTGTGGCGTGACTTTATATAAATTCCCATAGTACGATGGTACTACATACTGTTAACAAATATTTAACTAAAGTGGTTTTGACCGTAGGCAGAACATCCGGCAGTGAAAACAACGTAAAACAAAAAAGGACTCACTCATGTCATTAACCACACACAGCAACCGCACAGCGCGGCTACCTAATACTTCTCTCACTTTATGTGCCATGGCAGTGGCCACAGGACTATGGATTTCACCTGTGCAGGCACAACAAGCAGATGAGGAAACCACGCAAGAAACCAGCAAGCTAGAGCGCATAGAGGTTACCGCGCGTAAAACCGTGGAGTCGCTACAAGAAACCCCCGTGGCTATCACGTCAATTGGTGCTGCGGAACTGGGAGAAAAAGGCATTAGCGTACTCACCGAAGTACAGCAGTTTTCGCCAAATACAACCTTGCAGACAAGCCGGGGTACCAACTCTACTCTTACTGCATTTATTCGAGGTTTAGGGCAGCAAGACCCACTTTGGGGTTACGAGCCGGGGGTTGGAATTTATGTAGATGATGTCTATATCGCACGGCCTCAAGGGGCGGTACTGGACTTACTCGATGTGCAGCGAATAGAAGTATTGCGTGGTCCCCAAGGAACACTTTATGGGAAAAATACCATTGGTGGCGCAGTGAAATACGTCACCCAGGAAATGACGGGTGAAATGCAAATGAACCTTGAGGCTACGCTTGGTAGCTACAGTCAGCGAGATGTAAAGTTAACGGGTCAGTTTCCACTAATCGAAGATACCGTGTATCTGGGCGTGGGGTATGCAAATTTAAATCGTGATGGGTTTGGCGAATATTTAATCAGTGCACTGCCCAATCAGGATAAAGAAAACTACAATAAAGATTTGTGGGCCGCGCGGGTAACGTTAGAAATTCATCCAAGCGATCAGCTCTTCTTTAGGTTTGGCTGGGATAAAACCGAAGACACCTCAAACGCAAAAGGGGGTTACCGACTGCTACCTAGCCTGTTAACCGATGCGCCTGTACCCGACTCAAAATACGACTCATACACCAGCTTGCCAACGTGGAATAAAGTTGAGTTGGAAGGGTACAATTGGTTGGCGCGGTACCAAGTGTCTGACAATTTAGAGCTTAAATACATAGGTTCACACCGAGAAAGTTACTCTCCAACTAACATCGATTTTGATAACACCCCCTTACCTATATTTGATGTGCCAGCTGAATATGACGACAGTAACGATACCCATGAAATTCAGGCGAACTATATCGGGGATCAACTCAGTCTTGTTTCAGGCCTCTATTTCTATGACGGCGAAAGCTGCGGTAACTTTGATGCTATTTTAGGGGTGTTAGGCGTGTCATTAGGGGCAACGGGGTTAACCCGCGAGGTCTCCGGTTGCAACAACTCAACAAGTTGGGCCGCCTATACGCAGCTAAATTATGATGTTACCGATAAACTGTCGCTATCCGTTGGCGCTAGATTCACTGACGAAGAAAAAACCGCTACCGTGTATAACGGGCTGGTTTTCGCCAATGTGTATCCTTATTCTGATTGGGTTGACGGCTATGTGCGCCCGGATGGCGAGTTAGTGCCTCAAGTACTCGGGGCAGACGCCAATGGTGACGATGTGCTTGATGCCCCTGCGGTTGAAAGTTGGTCTCGGTTTACGCCTCGCGTCGGCGTGGAATACCAATTTGACGACAACATGATGTTTTTTGCCAGTTATTCTCAAGGGTTTAAGTCAGGTACTTTCAACCCCCGGGCAACCACCAATGAACCTGGTGTAGAACCCGAAGTGGTAGACAGCATAGAAGTGGGCATGAAAAGCGATCTGACTGACGCGCTTCGCCTGAATGTTACTTTGTTTTCGTACGACCAGTGGTAGACAGCATAGAAGTGGGCATGAAAAGCGATCTGACTGACGCGCTTCGCCTGAATGTTACTTTGTTTTCGTACGACCACAAAGACAGACAGTACATAGGGGTAGAAGGGGATTTGACCGACCCGACAGCGCTAGATCAGCGCTTGAGAAATGCAGCTGAAACGGCGGCAAAAGGGGCCGAGTTGGAGTTAACCTGGGTAGCCACAGACAACCTTCAATTTGATGTGGCTTACGGCTACATTGATTTTGAAATCAAGGAAAACAACGCGATTCCCCCCTTAATTGGTTTAGCCAGTACCCCTGAAAATACCTTTAATTTGAATGCAAATTACCTGCTGGAGACCAGCTTTGGTGATATTACATTTAATGCAAATTATTACTACCGCGACGACTACCTTATTTTTGAAACAAGCGATCTTAT
>Ga0208934_1001065_pt1 | contig 10234 bp, 6 predicted proteins | sample MalvirDeepMed_s2_FD_184243 | JGI IMG/M metagenome (GOLD analysis project Ga0208934, IMG submission 184243) | Marine viral communities from the Global Malaspina Expedition - Malaspina viral metaG DeepMed_s2 (SPAdes) (version 2) | ecosystem: Environmental > Aquatic > Marine > Oceanic | place... | reverse complement strand
ACGCGTTTGACTTCACGGACGCCCATGCGGCCGGCCGCGCCCTGATCGCCGCCGCACCCGAGCCTCTGCGCATCGGGGTGCCGTTTCCGTTCTCGATGCACGCGGAACTGGTCTTCTACTGGTTGTCGGCGCTGGGTCGGCCCAGCCCCCAAAGCCTGTCCATCCGCACCGTCCCACCCCCTCTGATGGCGGACGCGATCCGCGCGGGCGAGATTGACGCCTTCTGCGTGGGCGAGCCGTGGGGATCGAAGGCGGTCGAGGGCGGCGTCGGGGAGCTTCTGTTGCCGGGTTGCGCGATCTGGGCCTCGGCGCCGGAAAAGGTGCTCGCGATGCGCCGCGACTGGGCGGAGGCCGAGCCGGACTTGTCCGGCCGCCTGATCCGCGCGGTCTGGCGGGCGGGGCGCTGGCTCGATACCGCGGACGGTCGGTCCCTAGCGGCCGAGCTTCTTTCGCGCCGGGCGTATCTGGACATCGCCCCGGACCTGATCGAGCGGGCGCTGACCGGTCGCCTGATCCGTGCCCCGTCGGGCCAAAGCCAAACCGCCCCACGTTTCGTTGCTTTCCACGAGGGCGGGGCGAACTTCCCCTGGCGCAGCCAGGCGGCTTGGATCGGGGGTCAACTTGCCGCGCGCACGGGGCTGGACCGACGTCGTGCGGTCGGTGCCGCCTCGTCCGTGTTCCGCAGCGACCTCTACCGGGCGGCGCTGAAGCAGACGGCCGCGGACCTTCCCGCCGCCTCCTCCCGCGTTGAGGGAGCGCTGGGGGTCGATTCTTCCGTCGCTGGGGTTCGAGGGCAGACGACATTGTGGCGCAATGCCTTTTTTGACGGTGGCACGTTCGATCCGGCGTTATGACAATGCCTTGTTCTTGAGCAGGGGGCGAAAACGATGCCGCATTGCGGCGCATTCGCCATGTAGCACGACGAATTCTGTTTCAGACCCCGGCGGCGGGGTGCATGAACGAAGTGCGACAGGCAACGGGGCCGGTCGCGACCGAACACCCGAACGACCGGGATGATGAGCAAAGCCGCTCGACCCCTTGCCAGACAGGCGAGGTGCGTCAGCGGCTTTTTGCGTGTTTGGCCGGCCCCTATGCCGGCCCGAATTGGGACGACGACATGAAACAATTCCTGCTCGGCCTAGCCGCCACCACATGCCTTACCAGCCCCGCCCTCGCGCAGATGCTGGAGCTGGAGAAGGACCAGCTGACCCTCGGTTTCATCAAGCTGACCGACATGGCCCCGCTCGCCGTCGCGTACGAGCAGGGGTATTTTCTGGACGAGGGGCTGTTCGTCACGCTCGAGGCGCAGGCCAACTGGAAGGTGCTGCTGGACGGGGTCATCGACGGCACGCTGGACGGTGCGCACATGCTGGCCGGTCAGCCGCTGGCCGCGACCATCGGCTACGGCACCGAGGCGCATATCGTCACGCCCTTCTCCATGGACCTGAACGGCAACGGCATCACGGTGTCGAACGAGGTCTGGGACATGATGAAACCCAATATCCCGGAAAACGCCGACGGACTGCCGCAGCATCCGATCAGCGCAGAGGCGCTGGTGCCCGTGGTCAAGCAGTTCAACCAGAATGGCGAGGCGTTCAAGATGGGCATGGTGTTCCCCGTCTCGACCCACAATTACGAACTGCGCTACTGGCTGGCCGCGGGTGGTCTGAATCCCGGCTTTTACGGCGACGGCGACGCGACGGGCCAGATCGGCGCGGACGTGTTGCTGTCCGTCACGCCCCCGCCGCAGATGCCTGCGACGCTCGAGGCCGGGACGATCCACGGCTATTGCGTAGGTGAACCCTGGAACCAGCAGGCGGTGTTCAAGGGCATCGGGGTCCCGGTCATCACCGATTACGAGATTTGGAAGAACAACCCCGAAAAGGTCTTCGGCATCACTGCCGAGTTCGCCGAGGAAAACCCGAACACCACGCTGGCGCTGACCAAGGCGCTGATCCGCGCCGCCATCTGGCTGGACGAGAACGATAATGCCAACCGCGAGGAAGCGGTCGCGATCCTTGCCCGGCCCGAATATGTCGGCGCGGACGAAGAGGTCATTGCCAATTCGATGACCGGCACCTTCGAGTACGAGAAGGGCGACGTCCGCGAAGTCCCCGATTTCAACGTCTTCTTCCGCTACAACGCGACCTATCCCTTCTACTCCGACGCGGTGTGGTACCTCACGCAGATGCGCCGCTGGGGACAGATCGCCGAGGCCAAGGACGACCAGTGGTATTTCGACACTGCCGAGTCCGTCTATCGCCCCGACATCTACCTCGAAGCCGCGCGGATGCTGGTGGACGAGGGGATGGCGCCCGAGGACGGCTTCCCGTGGGACACCGACGGCTACAAGGAACCGACCCCGGCCGAGGATATCATCGACGGCCTGGCCTATGACGGGCGCAACCCGACCGGCTACCTCGAAAGCCTGAGCATTGGCCTGAAAGACGGACAGACCGTCACCGGGTCCGGCGTCGAGGGCTGACCGCCCCACGATCCCGGGGAGGTGCGCGGTCGCCGCGGACCTCCCCCCAGATGTCATCGACAAACCGGAGATCCCCATGACCGCCGTCGATCCCAACGCCATGGAAGCCCAGCACCGCGAGGCGCGCCGCGCCCGGTGGTTCACCCGCATCAACAAGGCCGATGCCTGGTTCAACGTCTTCGGGCTTTCGTTCCTGACCCCCTTGCTGCGGGCCGCCGCGGGCGACAATCCCAAAGGCCAGCTGTCCGAGATCTGGCGCCTTCTGGGCGTGCCGCTTCTGGCGATCATGGGATTCCTAGCGCTGTGGGCGATACTGGCGCCGCAGGTTCAGACGTCACTGGGGGCCGTGCCGGGGCCTGCGCAAGTGTGGCAGGAAGCGCAGGGCCTGCATGCCGATGCCGTGCGCACCGGCGAACAGCGCGCCCGGTTCGAGGAGATGGTCGCCTTGCGCAACGAGCGACTTGTGGAGGCCGGCAGGGGCGACGAGGTCAGCGCCGTGGCCTATACCGGCGCACCGTCCTTCTACCAACAGATCCGGACCTCTATCGGGACGGTGTTCTTCGGGTTCCTGATCGCCACCGCCGTCGCCGTCCCACTGGGGATCGCAGCCGGTCTGTCGCCCACCGCCAACGCCGCGCTGAACCCGATCATCCAGATCTTCAAGCCGGTCAGTCCGCTGGCCTGGCTGCCCATCGTCACCATGATCGTTTCGGCCGTTTACGCCACGAATGACGGGCTGTTCGCCAAGTCGTTCCTGGTCTCGGCCATCACGGTCACGCTCTGCTCGCTCTGGCCGACGCTGATCAACACCGCGCTTGGGGTCGCGTCGATCGACAAGGATTTGGTGAACGTCTCGAAGGTGCTGAAGATGAACACCTACACCAAGATCACCAAGCTGGTGCTGCCTTCGGCCCTGCCGCTGATCTTCACCGGTCTGCGCCTGTCGCTGGGAGTCGGCTGGATGGTCCTGATCGCCGCCGAGATGCTGGCCCAGAACCCCGGCCTGGGCAAGTTCGTCTGGGACGAGTTCCAGAACGGCAGTTCGTCCTCGCTCGCGCGGATCATGGTGGCTGTGTTCACCATCGGCATCATCGGCTTCCTTCTGGACCGCCTGATGTTCGCGATCCAGGCGGCCTTCACCTTCACGAACCAGCGGTGAGCGGTATGGGTATCCTGACATTCCAAGGCGTCCACAAAAGCTATGGCGAAACGCCGGTGCTCAAGGGCATCGATTTGACCGTGGCCGAGGGCGAGTTCCTAGTCCTGCTTGGGTTTTCGGGCACCGGCAAGACGACCCTCATCAACCTCATGGCGGGGTTGGAGGCGCCTACCAGGGGCCACGTCACCTACAAGGACAAGCCCGTCACCGGACCGGGGCCGGAACGGGGCGTGATCTTTCAAAGCTATTCGCTAATGCCGTGGCTGACCGTCACCGGCAACGTGCGCCTGGCGGTGGACACGGTCTTTCCGAGCCTTCCCACGAAGGAGAAGGAGTCCAAGGTCGCCCATTACGTGAAGATGGTGGGCCTTGGGCATGCTGCCGGACGCCGCCCCGCCGAATTGTCGGGCGGGATGCGCCAACGGGTGAACGTGGCCCGCGCGCTTGCCATGAACCCCGACCTTCTGCTTCTGGACGAGCCGCTGTCTGCGCTCGACGCGCTGACCCGCGCCAATCTGGCCGACGAGATCGAGGCGATCTGGCAGCACGAAAAGCAGACCTGTGTGCTGATCACCAACGATGTGGACGAGGCCATAGTTCTGGCCGACCGGATCATCGCCCTGACCCCCGAGGGGACGCTGGGGCGCGAGTTCACCGTCGGAATCCCCCGCCCGCGCGAGCGGGGGGCGATGAACCACCACGAGGGCTTCAAGCGCCTGCGCGCTGACATCACCGGCTATCTGATGGATGTCGGGATCAAGACCGAGGCGGGGGGCAAGAAGGCCCTGCCGAACGTGACCCCGATCCACGGCCTTCCCAAGGTCCAGAAGGACGCCCGCGAGGGCCTGATAGACGAGCGGTTCGTAGATTTCTCGCAGTTGCACAAGGTGTATCCCACGCCCAAGGGTCCGCTGACGGTGGTCGAGGATTTCGACCTGAAGATGAACCGGGGCGAGTTCATTTCGCTGATCGGCCATTCGGGATGCGGCAAGTCCACCGTCCTGACCATGGCTGCCGGCCTGAACGAGATTTCCAAGGGTGCGATCAAGCTGGACGGGCGGCACGTGACGGGCGCCGACCCCGAGCGTGCAGTCGTGTTCCAGTCACCTTCGCTGTTTCCGTGGCTGACCGCGAAGGAGAACGTCGCCATTGGCGTCGACAAGGTCTATCCGCGCGCCAGCCGCGCCGAACGGCAGGACGTCGTGGAATACTACCTCGAACGGGTGGGCCTCGGCGACGCGATGGACAGGCCCGCGACCGATCTGTCCAACGGCATGAAGCAGCGAGTGGGCATCGCCCGGGCCTTCGCCCTGTCGCCCAAGCTGCTGCTTCTGGACGAACCGTTCGGCATGCTCGACAGCCTCACCCGGTGGGAGTTGCAAGAGGTGCTGATGGAGGTCTGGGACCGCACGAAGGTCACCGCGATCTGCGTCACGCACGATGTGGACGAGGCGATCCTGCTGGCCGACCGCGTGGTGATGATGACCAACGGCCCGCAGGCGACCATCGGCAAGATCGTCGACGTGGACTTGCCGCGCCCGCGCAGCCGCAAGGCGCTGCTGGAGCATCCTGACTACTATCTATACCGCGAGCAGGTGCTGAATTTCCTCGAGGAATACGAGCACGGCGCGCGCCCCAAATCGCAACCGGCCAAATCGGCCATCGCAGCGGAATGAGCGCCATGGACACCGTTCTGGAAACGACCCGCACCTTCGTCGAGGTGGCCGAGGTCTGGATCCCCGAAGGCGGCCGGCTGGTGCTGTCGGGTGGCGTTTACGGGCCCCACTCGGCCTTCGCCGACGCCTCGCGCCAGGAAAGTTTTGCCAAGGGTGAAGGTCTTCCCGGCAAGGCGTGGGCCGAGGCGCGCCCGGTCGTGCTGAAAGGCTTCGACGGATCCTATTTCAAGCGCGCCGAGGCCGCACGCGCGGTCGGTCTGACCAGTGCCGTCGCGGTGCCGGTCTTTGCCGGGCAGTCCCTGAAGGCTGTGCTTGTGGTGCTTTGCGCCGACGACGCCGTGCGCACCGGCGCGATCGAGGTCTGGGCCGAAGCCGACGGAGTGCTGAGCTTGGATGACGGGTATTACGGGGCCGCGACGCATTTCGAATGGGTCAGCCAGCACACCCGGTTCCCGCGCGGGCAAGGGCTTCCGGGCGGGGTCTGGGCGGCGCAGACGCCGATCCTGATGCGTGATCTGGGGTCCGGATACCGCTTTGTCCGCGCCGAAAGCGCGGGCCAGGCGGGATTGACCACAGGCCTCGGCCTGCCCGTGCCGGTCCCGGGGGGGCAGACCTATGTTCTGACGTTGCTGTCGGCCCGGGGAACCCCCATCGCACGGCGTTTCGAAATCTGGGACGCCCGCGCCGCACGAACAGGACCGCGCGGAACAGCCCGCCTGATCGACGGCATCTGCGAACGCGAGGGGCCGCTCTGGGACCCCGAGAATGCCGGGAACGAGCGCATCGCCCATGCCTGGGAAGGCCCGGTGGGCCGGGTGCTGGCCACCGGTCTGCCGGTCACCGAAACGGGGGCCGCGGCGGGCGACTACGCGATGATGGTTGGCCTGCCGATCCACCGGGGCGGCGAGCTTGCCCATGTTGTAGCCTGGTATTGCTGAGGAGCGGATGATGGAAAGACTTGTGGTCATTGGCGCGGGCATGGCCTCGGGCCGCCTGCTGGAGCATCTGTTCGAGGCCGCCCCCGAAAAGTTCGAGGTCACGTTGTTCAACGCCGAACCGCGCGGCAACTACAACCGCATCATGCTATCGCCGGTCCTGTCAGGAGAGAAGAGCTATGCCGAGATCGTCACCCATGACGACGATTGGTACGCGGCACACGGCGTGACTTGCCGGTTTGGCGAGCGGATCCGGCGGATCGACCGTGACCGCCGCGTGGTGGTCGGCACGACCGGCGAGGTGCCGTATGACCGGCTGGTGATCGCCACCGGCTCGGACCCCTTCATCGTGCCGTGCCCCGGGCATGACCTCGACGGAGTGATCGCCTATCGCGACCTCGACGACACCAACCGGATGATCGACCAGCCGCAAGGCGCTCGCGCCGTGGTGATCGGCGGCGGTCTGCTGGGGCTGGAAGCCGCCGCGGGCCTGCGCCTGCGCGGTATGGAGGTGACGGTCCTTCACCTCGCCGGACACCTGATGGAGCGTCAGCTGGATCCTGCGGCGGGATATCTTCTGCGCGCCGATCTGGAGCGGCGGGGGATCACCGTGATGACCCAGGCATCCACCAAGTGCATCCGGGGGGACGGCAAGGTCGAGACGGTCGAGCTTGAGGACGGCACGGTTCTGCCGGCCGATCTGGTCGTCATGGCTGTCGGCATCCGACCGGCCGTCGCGCTGGCCAGGGACGCCGGGCTGACGGTCGGCCGTGCCATCGAGGTCGACGCGCAGATGCAGACCTCGGACCCGGACGTCTTTGCGCTGGGCGAATGCGTGGAATTTACGGGGCAGCTCTTCGGCCTTGTCGCCCCCCTCTATGACCAGGCCAAGGTGCTGGCTGCGACGCTTCTGGGGCAGGAGGCCGCGTTCGCCCCGAAGCAGCTGTCCACCAAGCTCAAGGTGACAGGTTGCGACCTATTCAGCGCCGGCGATTTCGCCGAAGGCCCGGGGCGCGAGGACATCGTCTTCCGCGACCCCGCCCGCGGCATCTACAAGAGGCTGGTGGTCGAGGATGACCGGCTGGTCGGCGCGGTGATGTATGGCGACACGGCCGACGGCAACTGGTTCTTTGGTCTGATCAAGGACGGCACCGATGTCTCCGAGATGCGTGAGACGCTGATCTTCGGACCCGCGTACCAAGGGGGGGCTGCGGCGGACCCTATGGCCGCCGTTGCAGCCTTGCCGGCTGACGCAGAGATCTGCGGCTGCAACGGCGTCTGCAAGGGTCAGATCGTCAGCGCCATCGAAGGGGGGGCGACCGACCTCGGCGCAGTGCGCGCGCAGACCAAGGCCAGCGCGTCCTGCGGGACCTGCACGGGGCTTGTCGAACAGGTCCTGGCCGCCACGCTGGGCGAGGCCTTCGCGATGCCCGCCGCACAGCCCGTCTGCGGCTGCACCGACCTGTCCCACGAGGACGTGCGCCGCCTGATCAAGGCGCAGGAACTGAAATCGCAACCCGCGGTCTGGCAGGAACTGGGATGGCGCACCCCGAACGGCTGCCACGTTTGCCGCCCGGCGGTGAACTTCTACCTGTTGGCCGACTGGCCGCTGGAATATCTGGACGACCCGCAAAGCCGCTTCGTGAATGAACGCAAGCACGCCAACATCCAGAAGGACGGCACGTTCAGCGTCGTGCCGCGGATGTGGGGCGGGATCACCTCGGCCGCCGAACTGCGCGCCATCGCCGACGCGGCCGAGAAATACGACGTGCCCACGGTCAAGGTCACCGGCGGCCAGCGCATCGACCTTCTGGGCGTGAAGGGCGAGGATCTGCCCGCCATGTGGGCCGATCTGAACGCGGCCGGCCTGGTTTCGGGGCATGCCTATTCCAAGGGACTGCGTACGGTGAAGACTTGCGTGGGCACCGATCACTGCCGGTTCGGAACGCAGGATTCGACGGGCCTGGGCATCCGTCTGGAAAGGCGGCTGTGGGGGTCGTGGACGCCGCACAAGGTGAAGCTCGCCGTTTCGGGCTGCCCCCGCAACTGCGCCGAGGCGACCTGCAAGGATGTGGGCATCGTATGCGTGGATTCAGGCTTCGAGATCGGAGTCGGCGGTGCCGCGGGCATGGACGTGAAGGAGGTCGAGCGCCTGGTCAAGGTCGCGACCGAGGACGAGGCTGTGGAATGGACCGTCGCCTTCGTTCAGCTTTACCGCGAACACGCCAAGTATCTGGACCGGCCCTACAAGTGGCTGTCGAAGGTGGGGCTTGACTGGGTCAAGGAAACCCTCTCGGACGCTGCCACCCGCACGGCACTGGTCGAGCGGTTCGACCTTTCCCAGACGATCTACCAGACCGACCCCTGGGCGGAACTGGCGGTGCGCGAGAAGGCGCGCGCCTTCGCCCCCATCGCAGACCTGACACTGGAGGCCGCCGAATGAGCTGGATCGACATCGGTGCGCTGGACGACATCCCCCTGCGCGGTGCGCGCGTGGTCAAGACGCCGGCGGGCTGCGTGGCGCTGTTCCGCACCGCCGGGGCCGAGGTCTTCGCCACCTCGAACACCTGCGCCCACAAGGGTGGTCCGTTGGCCGAAGGGATCGTCCACGACCGTAAGGTGACCTGTCCGCTGCACAACTGGGTGTGGTCGCTCGAAACCGGCGAGGCGCAAGGCGCGGACGAGGGGCGCATCGCCACCTATCCCGTCCGCGTTGAGGGGGGACGGATCCTCATCGATGCCGAGGCGGTCGGCAAGCGGAGCGCGGCGTGAGCGAGGTCCGCTCTACCTGTCCCTATTGCGGGGTGGGCTGCGGCGTGATCCTGACGCCGGACGGAGAGGGGTTGAGCGTGCGCGGCGATCCCGACCATCCGGCCAATCGCGGGCGGCTGTGCTCGAAGGGATCGGCGCTGGCCGAGACGGTCGGAGCCGAGGGGCGCCTCCTTGCCCCCCGGATCGGCGGGCACGAGACCGACTGGGACACGGCGCTGGACCGCGTCGCGGACCGTTTCGCCGCGACCATCGCCGAACACGGTCCCGACAGCGTCGCCTTCTATGCCTCCGGCCAGATGCTGACCGAGGATTACTACGTCGCCAACAAGTTCATGAAGGGCTTCGTCGGCACCGCCAATATCGATACCAACTCGCGGCTGTGCATGGCGTCTACCGTGGCGGGGCACAAGCGCGCCTTCGGCACCGACACTGTGCCCGGCACCTACGAGGACCTGGACCAGGCCGATCTGGTGGTGCTGGTCGGGTCGAACCTGGCATGGTGCCACCCCGTCCTGCACCAGCGCGTCTTGGCCGCAAAGGCCGCGCGGGGTACGAAGATCATTGTCGTCGATCCGCGGCGCACCGCCACCTGCGACGGGGCCGACCTGCACCTGCCATTGCACATCGGGTCCGACGTGGCGTTGTTCAACGCGCTGCTTCGCGAGATCGCGGAGACCGGCGCGTTCGACCCGGGTTATGTTGACCGTGTTGACGGCTTGGAAGCGGCGCTCGCCGCCGCCCGCACGGACAGCTTGGAACCGACAGGCCTTGCCCCTGATTTGGTGGACCGGTTCTTCCGGTTATGGATCGGGACGGACAAGGTCGTCACCGTGTTCAGCCAGGGTGTGAACCAGTCCAGTAGCGGCACCGACAAGGTGAACGCGATCCTCAACTGCCACCTTGCCACAGGGCGGATCGGCAAGCCCGGGCAGGGGCCGCTGTCGGTCACCGGGCAGCCAAATGCGATGGGGGGGCGCGAAGTCGGCGGCCTGTCAAACACGCTGGCGTGTCACCTGGATATCGAGGTTCCGGCCCACCGTGCCGCCGTCGCCGAGTTCTGGGACGCGCCGCGCCTAGCCAGCGCCCCGGGGCTGAAGGCAGTCGAGATGTTTCGCGCCGTGGCCTCGGGGCGGATCAAGGCGCTTTGGATCATGCATACGAACCCCGCCGCGACGCTGCCCGAGGCCACGGCGCGAAACATCTCGAC
>Ga0208934_1001052_pt1 | contig 10384 bp, 8 predicted proteins | sample MalvirDeepMed_s2_FD_184243 | JGI IMG/M metagenome (GOLD analysis project Ga0208934, IMG submission 184243) | Marine viral communities from the Global Malaspina Expedition - Malaspina viral metaG DeepMed_s2 (SPAdes) (version 2) | ecosystem: Environmental > Aquatic > Marine > Oceanic | place... | reverse complement strand
GATCAGTATAAGTACGAGGATGCGACGAGAAACTAACGAACTAAGGTAAACAGCAGACGAAAAAAAGCGCCACCCCCATAAAGGAAAGTGGCGCCTAACACTACAAATGGTTTAAATCATTTGATTAGAAGCGGTAGTTAACACCTACACGCATTTCCCAAAGTGACGCATCACCCTGGCGTGGCGTAGCATTGGTAGAACCAATAGTAACTGTGTTGAATGATGCTTCTTCAAGAATACCCCAATCATCGTTCAGCATGTTTGTGAAGTTATCAATCACAAATGATACTTGTGCAGTATGGTCTGCGTGGAACGCTGGAATATCTTGACGAACAGCAATATCTACCTTCGCCCACCAAGGGCTAGATTCTTCGTTACGCTCTGTACCCATAGGAAGTACACTTCCGCTATCCAAGTACGGAGTGAAACCAAAGATACCGTTGCCATCGTCTTTTGAGTAAACAAGACTGTAAGGACGTCCAGATTGCGCAACAGCAAAGGCAGAGAAAGTAGTATCTAAGCCATCAAAGAACGACGTGGTGTAACGTAAATCCAATGTGAAGCGGTGTTCAATATTCCAATCAGAAAGTGAAGACACTTCTTCATTTGGATTAGTGAACGCTCTGTATTGGTAGTTTGAAAACGCTACTGAGCTTGTCATTGGCTGTACATCTTCAGCGTGGCTGTAGTTATAACCAGTCACAACAGAGATACCGTTGTCCCATGATTTATTCATGGTCGCAGTCAATGAGTAAGACGTTGATGTTTCGTCAGAGTTAGTTAGTTCAAGTGAACCGTAACCGTTTCTGTCGTAATCAATGTAACCATCGTCAGTGAAACCTACTTCTTCAATGCCTAAGTACTTAATCATGGCTTGATCTTGAGTAACACTTACTAATAAATCAAGATTGAATACGTAGTCTTCTTCGTTGATATGCGTCATACCCGCAGAGATTTTCCACTCACTAGGCATTTCGAAATCTGGGTCTAGGTTGTTACTTTCAAAGTTACTACCTGTAGCAGCCGACATAGCTTCGTCTAAGTCACCTGGAACCGAGTAACCAGGACCTGCTGTTACGCCGTCTTCGGTGTTAACCCAAGTGATGCTGCCGTCAAACAAGTCTGCATAAGTGTTGTCTACTTCACCGCCAGTCACGTTGGTGTTCTGGTAGTTGTTCGTCATCCAAACGTTAGGGTTACCGCCTGAGAACAAGCCGATACCACCACGAAGCTCTGTATCATCGCTAAGGGTATAGTTAAGACCAATACGTGGCTGAAGTAAGCTAATGCCATCAAGGTTAGCGGTGTTGCTGTAGTTGTTTTGTGCTAAGAACTCAGCATTTTCTACAGGCTTGTCAGACGTTGTGATCCAGTCGTAACGTAAACCAGCAACCACTTTCAAATCGTCTGTTAGGTAGAACTCATCTTGCGCGTAAGTTGAGTGTGAAGTGTAACCCCACTCAGCTGCACGGTCATTCAGGTCACCAGAGTATGCATAGCCGTATTCGATTTCTGCATTTGTACCTGCAACAAAGTCTTCTAGGCTTTCAAACAAGATACTGGTTTCAGCATGCTGAACGAAAAGGTTATAAATTTCTAGCTTATCGCTTTCGTAACCAAAGGTTAACGTGTGACCATTATCGAAGTAATAGTTACCACGAAGCATGATGCTGGTTGCATCCCAATCTAGGTCGTTTGCTTGACGGCTATCGTCAGAACCTAAATAAACCGTTAAGTCATCATCATCGCTTTCTGTGTCGTTACCAAGCTCAATTTTGATTTCACCAAAATCATTTCCGCCTGGAGTGCCGTCACCGTACATAGAACGTTGAAGGTTATCTAGTTTAGTACGTGAAATACGAATTTCAGTCGAGAACTTATCAGTCCAGTCAGAGTAAAGTACACCAACAAATGATTCTAGTTCTGCGCCGCGCTCGTACAAGTGGCTAGACAACTCAAATTCATCAGAATCACCATCAGATTCCGCGAAGTTGTTACCATCGTTATAATTGTATGTTAGAGCAAAACGGTGGCTGTCATTGATGTTCCAGTCTAACTTAACAAGCAGTTTTTCATCTTCGTTTGGCATGCTAAGCGGCGTGGTGCCAGCATCGAAGTTATAAAGAGACTGAGAAACTGACTGAATTTGCGCTAATTGCTCTTGCGAAATGGCAACTTCATTGATTGCACCTGTGCCAATTGCACCACGGTCAAAGGTGTTTGCGCCTTCAAGTTTCTCATAAGCAGCGAAGATGAATAACGTGTCTTCAATTAGTGGAGCACCCACACTAAAGCCATAACGCTTTTCAGTATAAGAACCTAGGTTAACATCATCACCTTCAAGTGAATCACCGCGTAGGCTGTCGCTACCGTAATCATAGAACGCAGTACCGTGTACTTCGTTAGTACCCGTTTTACTTACTGCACTGATGTTACACGCTGAGAAGCCACCGTAAATAACGTCAAAAGGTGCGATTTCAACAGAAACACCTTCAATGGCGTCGTAAGAGAAAGGCATTCTTTCAGTAGGGTAGCCATTTGAGTTAAGACCAAAAAGGTCGTTCATGCGTACGCCGTCAACAGTCAAGCTGTTGAAACGTGGGCTTTTACCAACACATTGAATACCGCCTGAGCCACCTTCGTCAACATAGATACGTGGGTCGATACGTACGATGTCGGTGATGTCACGGTTGATTGCCGGTGCCTGTTCAAGGGTTGAAAGGTCGAAGCTGGCAGATGGGCCTACTTGACCGAATGAAAGGCTGCTAACTTGAGATGCAGTAACAACGATGTTTTCGTAGTCAGCGGCGTTTTCTAAAGAACGCTCGATAGACGCTGACTCACCTAGTTCTAGGTATACGTCGCTGATTGTTTGATCGGCGTATTCATCAGAATCGATTTCGATAGTGTATGGACCACCAACGCGAAGACCACGAAGGCTGAAAGTACCACCATTATTAACGGTAACTGTTTTTACTGCACCTGTAGGTACGTGAGTAACTTTGATTACCGTGCCTACTGCTGGGCTGCCGTTTGGTGCAAGTATCTGACCGTTAAGTTCAGAAGAGGTAACCTGCGCCATGGCGGTTGTAGATAGACCAACCGACAAAGCAACAGCCGCCGCGATGCGGCTCAACTTAGCTGATGTTTTCATGTGTGTTTCCCTTTTTTGTTTAAATTTCTTTTATTGGGGTAGAGAGAAAATACTTTCTACTACCACCTCTGATATATGAAAAAACGTTTGAGATTGCTAACTCGTAAATCGCATGAATTGTCATTGACCTTCATGTCAAATTTATTACAAAACTTACAATTTTAATTATTTGGCTAGCGCTTGTGTCCCCTTGCCTTCCTCAGCCTAACTTGACCAAGTGGTCAAGTTGTTTTACTTATTATAATTATCAAGCATTTATTATTTTTCTGGATTCTATTCTTGGCACATTGAGCACTAATAAACAGCGTTTAACCAAATTCAGGTTAACTTATATAATTCCATTGATAATCACACACATAGATGATTAAAATAAATTTACCTATTGCATTAAATAACCTTAGCTGATGAAATCACTATACAAATCATTAATTCATTTGGTCTTTTTTTTGGCAAAAGTCAGAATTGTTGCTACCGGAAGGTGGATATTATTCGTTATTGCTGCATTTATTTGCAGCAGTGCGGGCTATTTTTCTAATGTAAATAATTTTCCAGAAGTTCCCCCACTTACTGGCCAAACTTTGTCCTGCGCCACTGAACTGCAGGGGAATAAAGACGTTTTCTCGGTTTATGTTACCGACCATGGTATTGCACAAATGGCCCTCGATCGCTTGTGTAGTAATAAAATCATTAAAAGGCAGTATGGCGAGGTTCGCATTGTTATAGGGCAAAGCGACTACGATACCTTTCGATACATTAACCACGGTGTGGTGGATTTAGCGTTAATTAAGAAAAATGTGGTTGAAGCCTTTGGTGCCGATGAGATATATGGCTTAACACGCATTGCTGCGCATCCAAATTATAGTGCTTATTTTATATCGCTACGGGAAAAGCCCGTACTCGATAAAGAGTACTTATTGGGCAAACGCTTTGGTCTATTGGATTACCCAAGCAGCCGGTCTGGCCACATCGTGCCTAAAACGGTGATGCAGGAACTTGGATTAAGTGCCAATAATGTTGATATCAATTACTACAGTTCGCACAAAGAATTAAGACGCGCATTATTAGCCGGTGAAGTTGATATCATTTCATCTTACTGGGCCGTAGAAGACAATGAGTCATTATCAAAGAATTACGCCATGCCCCTTCAAGAAACAGTGAGTGGTATGCAGTGGTTTCTAAAAATGCAAACCAAAAACACAGACCTCTTTTGCGCCATGCAACAGGTTGTGAAAGATATCTCTGACTCTCACCCCCGTCCTTATTACAAGACATTAATTCTGGAAGAGGGATGCGCAACCCATGAATGATGAAAAATATAAATTTAACGCCAGAGTGGCCATTTCCGCACTGATCATTTTCGCCACCCTACAATCCATTAGTGCTGTTTTTCAACTCATGGGGGCTCATGGCAGCCGACACCATGCATTAGATAACCTAGAGCGCCGTGTAGTGCTAGATAGCGCTTTTCTCGACATTGGAAATGCAACCCTATTAACGCCCGTTAACAGTTACGCCGTAAAAAAATACCTGAAAGAAATAAATGGTTATCTCGCAAAAACAAACTACCCTGCGCGAGTAAAGTCTATTCAAGCCGTATCACAAGATTCTTTTTCTCAAGTATTTAGCGTAGAAGAAGAAGTACTGTTGACCAACGCTGAACAAGAAATATCTGTTACTTTTGCCTCAATGCCTTTGTATAGCCAATTGTCATTCAGTGTTTGGAGCTTCTTCTTAGCTTTATTGGTTGCGCCTTTGTATGCAGTAAAACAGTCAAAAGTGAAGGTTCCAGTGGAAAGTGAAGCCATCACGCTTCCCCCGCAACCCAAATTAGTGATTAATTTAAGAGATAAAACCTTGGGTAACGGCGTGAACGGCACCACGGTAGTACTGCAAAACAAACCTTTGTGTTTCTATACCGCCTTAATTAAATACTGCGCTATGAATCCCGAACAAGCTTTACCCCCCCACAAAGATGTGCCTGGCGATTTAATTATATTGGCCAATAAAACCTTCGGCAGATTAATTGAGTTGGGTCATACCAAACGCAAGCGCCCCGACTTCAATGCCAACTTAGATAAGACCCTTAGTGAAATTCGTGCGGCATTAGACGAGGTATTTAACGGCTATAGCGTAGAAAAAGAACGCTATTATCCGCCCCGCGCGCAGGGTGAAGGGTCGCGCTCCAAACAACATTCCTACGCATTAACCCAATTATCATTAGAAGATGTGGAAATTATTGGAAACTAACTATTTTTTGACCATTTGTAAAATATTTGAAACCAAAGGCTAGTCTCTCGCAATACCTTGAAAATACATGGAAGTTCGGGCTTTGAGCTAGCAAAGACCGATCCAAAATCTCGATAATCGTGAATATGGCATTGATTCATGAGGGCTAAACGCGTATCTTTGCACCAATAAAATCAGCTTTATAGTATTATGCAATCGCCTTTAATTATTGCCATTTCTGGAGCTTCGGGTTCTGGAAAGTCGTTATTTACGCAAAATTTATTTAACGGTTTTGAAGCTCAAGGCCGTCCTGTTCAAGTGTTGCGCGAAGATCATTATTATCGCGCACAAGATCACTTGCCCATGGAAGCTAGGGAAAAAAATAACTACGACCATCCTAACGCGTTTGAGCATGAGCTATTAAAAGCCCATCTTCAGGCGTTGCGAGAAGGTCAACCTATAGACTATCCGCATTATTGCTTTAAAACGCATACGCGATTACCTGAAACGGAACGTTTAAACCCCGCACCCGTGATTATTTTAGAAGGGATCATGCTGCTTGCGCGTTCAGACTTACTTCCGTTGTATGACGTAAAAATCTTTGTAGATACGCCTCTTGATATCTGCCTCATGCGCAGAATGATGCGTGATATAAAAGAAAGAGGAAGAACCATAGACTCCGTTGCTAAGCAATATGAGGAAACGGTTAAACCCATGTATCACCAATTCATCGAGCCCAGTCGTTTTACTGCTGATGTAGTAGTAACACAAGGCGGAAAAAATCAAATAGCGCTAGATGTTATCAAGTCACACATCCAGCAGGCGCTTCTCTAAAGGATTGAAAGTATGGTAGGTTTATTGGGCGTAGCCGTCCTTTTAGGCATTGCATTTGCTATGTCGTCAGCAAAACGCAGTATTAATTGGCGTACGGTTGGTGGCGCGTTTGCGATTCAAGCGTCTGTAGGGGCTTTCGTCCTTTATTCTGAGCCAGGCAAACAAGTGTTGCTTTCAATGACACGCTTTGTAGCCAATATTATTGCCTACAGTCAAGAAGGTATCAACTTCTTGTTTGGCCCTATCGGTGATAAATCTATCGCCTTTATCTTTGCCTTCAACGTGCTTCCGGTTATTGTCTTTTTCTCATCACTGATTGCTGTGCTATACCATTTAAAAGTAATGGGCTTAATCATTAAGGTCATTGGAGGAGCACTACAAAAGTTGTTGAAAACAAGCCAGCCAGAGTCAATGTCGTCGGCTGCCAACATTTTTGTGGGGCAAACCGAAGCTCCCTTAGTGGTTCGCCCCTTCATACCTCACATGACAACCTCTGAGTTGTTTGCGGTCATGGTGGGTGGTTTGGCTTCCATTGCCGGTTCAGTGATGGCAGGTTATGCGGGCATGGGCGTAGAACTAAAATATCTACTTGCAGCCAGCTTTATGGCCGCGCCAGGCGGCTTGCTCATGGCGAAAATCATCTTGCCAGAAACCAGCAAACCTAACGAAGAACTAAAAGAAATAGATGCCGAAGATACCGGCTACGCCAATGTTTTTGATGCCGCTGCTAGCGGAGCGGCATCAGGTATGACACTTGCCCTCAATGTAGGTGCCATGCTTCTCGCTTTCATAGCACTTATTGCCATGTTCAACGGCCTTATTGGTTGGTCTGCGGCATTATTTGGCTATGAAAATGTCACCTTTGAAGGGATCCTGGGTTATGTTCTTCAACCACTTGCATGGGCAATCGGCGTTCCATGGGAAGAAGCACAACTTGCGGGCAGCTTTATTGGACAAAAAATGGTGGTTAACGAATTCGTTGCATACCTCAATTTTTTAGAAAACCAATCACAGCTATCTGAAGCATCTCAGGCCATTATCACCTTTGCACTTTGTGGTTTTGCAAACTTCTCTTCTATCGCTATTTTGATGGGTGGAATAGGCGCTATGGCACCTACTCGCCGAAAAGAAATTGCGCGCTTAGGCATGAAGGCAGTTATTGCAGCGACACTCTCAAACTTGATGAGTGCAGCACTCGCTGGCTTCTACCTATCGCTCGGTTAAATAGAGAGAAAAATAGACTAATCAGTCAACTTTTACTACATTATTTAACTTTAGATTAGGGCGATTGATTTAAATCAATCACCCTAGCTTTTTTGGCGGCCCGTCTACCTTTATAATGCCGCAATCAAAATTTACGGGATAAAAGTTATGCAATTAGTAGCTGTAGATTACAAAGCGCCAAATGCTCAGGAAGAATTTGTACAGTCTCTTCGCGAAACCGGCTTTGGTGTACTAAAAAATCACCCCATTCAACAATCTCTTGTTCAGGGTATCTATGACAACTGGCAAGGGTTCTTCGACAGTGAAGAAAAGAATGACTACCTCTATAACAAAGGTAAGCAGGACGGATTTTTTCCTCAAAGTGTGTCAGAAGTAGCAAAAGGCTTTACTAAGAAAGACATCAAAGAGTATTTCCATTATTACCCTTGGGGTCAATGTCCTGAGTCTTTGCGCCCTCAGCTTTCTCAGTACTATGAAGAAGCTAATACCTTAGCGTCAGAATTACTGAGCTGGATTGAATCACACTCGCCAGAAGACGTCAGCAAGCACTACAGTCAGCCACTAGGCGACATGATCAAAGATTCTGATCAAACCTTGCTTCGTGTACTTCACTACCCACCACTCAGTGGTGATGAAGAAGTTGATGCGATTCGTGCTGCAGCCCATGAAGATATTAATTTAATTACTATTTTACCGGCATCGAATGAACCTGGGCTTCAGGTGCAGGCGAAAGATGGAAGCTGGTTAGACGTACCGTGCGACTTTGGCAATCTCATCGTCAATATTGGCGATATGCTGCAAGAAGCCTCTGGCCACTATTTCCCGTCTACCACCCACCGAGTGGTAAATCCCGATGGCGCAGACATGACGAAGTCTCGCATTTCGCTACCACTGTTTCTACACCCACGCCCAGATGTCGTTCTGTCTGAGCGTCATACCGCAGGCAGCTACCTGCAAGAGCGTTTAAGAGAGCTAGGGGTAATCTAACCCCCTATAAAGCTAGCTTTAATGCTAACTCACAGCGAAAGCCATGGAACTTCCATGGCTTTTTACGTTTCGTTATTCGCTAAAGAAGACAGTTTACTTGTATACCTGTGCTCGTCTTGTTCATTAGGTGCCAGTAGAACAGCGCGCTTTAGAAAGCGTTCGGCACTTGAGATATCGCCAAGGGCGTAATACACTTTAGACATCCCAAACACCACTTCGTGCCTCGTATTGTCTAACCTTAGTGCCCGTTGGTAAAAGGTAAGTGCTTCCTCATATCGACCTTCTTCAAGCGCTTGCTCCCCTAGAATGAAATGATAGAAAGGGTTACTTTTACGGCGAAAATCCACCATGACCTTAATCTCATCCGCTCTATCCATTTCACCTTTGTGTCGATGCAATATGGCTAAGTTTTCCCATGCGGTTAAGTTATTCTCATTTAAGTTGAGCGCGTAATCATAGCTTTGTTGGGCATAATCAAATTCACCAACCATACGATACAAGACGCCCAAATTTACCCAACTTTGCTCTAACTCGGGCGCGAGGACCGCTGCCGCTCTAAAGTAACTGTATGCCCGAGTGTAGCTATTTGCTATCAATGCATCAGCGCCTTTGTTGTTGTAAAACATGGCGAGGATACGCTTTTTCGTCACGTTAATGCGGGGAAAGTGATTTCGTAGCATTTGTGGGTCAAAATCTACGTCAGCAAAAGACGGCCCTATATTCATAACGGTGGGATCTTTCGATATGCCAACACGAAGGTTGATATGCCCGTTCAGAAAACTAAAACCCTCTCTACGGGTCCAGTACTCAGGAATATCAACTTCATAAAATTTTGCTTCAAAACCGGCATGCTGAGCCATGGCGTAGGTCATAATAGAGAGAGACAAACAATTCGCTGCGCGATTATTAAATGTGGTATCAGCAGTAGAATTAGCATTGTTACGATATAGCAACCCCATTTCTGAATGATCGAAAATCGCTGATACTAATTTCTTTACGCTTTTATGATGGGCACTTCCACCGGAAATAATAGTGGCGCGATCCACAAAGGCCTTTGCTTCTGGACTTAAATAAAACACCTCCTCTTCGGTTTCTACCGGAAACGCTTCATAACTTGTAAATAACTCATCGTGCAATGCAGGATAGGGACTTAATACAACAGGCGGAGACGTTGACGCACACCCGACCAAAGCGCATGACAACAGAAACACTAAACACAGACGGTTCATTTGATGCCCTTACTTCCTGATAACAGAACTTAAGTATAGGGCAAGATCCTAAAGTTAACAATTTATTAACACCTATGAGTTGAAAAGCGAAATTTAGCCGGATTTTAAACCCCTATTTGCGTTATTCCGTATTAGCTTTATTACTATTCGATCGGAGTGTCACTTTGTTTTCCCCTTATATTTATTCTATTGCTGCCATTGTGCTTATTTGCCTAACTGTATTTATTCAAAATCTTGTGGCCGCGATAGCGCATAGGAAGCAGAGTCAGTATGTGCCGGGAAAGGTAAGTGAAGACCTTAGTCACGATAGCTTCGTTTTTCGTAGTCACCGCACCTTTCACAATTCATTAGAAAATATCCACCAATTTACCTTGCCAGCTATTTTGTCAATGTTTATCGGCGTATCGCCTCTATTCTTAGCTATTCTTTGTTGGGTGTATGCAGTTAGTAGGCTAGTTCATATGTGGCTTTATTACGGGATTGCCACCGAGAAAAACCCCAGTCCCCGAAGCTACTTTTTTATGCTAGGGGTACTGGTAAATATAGTGTTATTCGGGCTCATTTTAAGTGAATTGCTGTTTTAACATACCTAGTGAGGCATGTTTATTTGCCTAAGGTAAACCAGCCTATTGCGTGGGTGTGAATGAGCCGATTAAACGCGTGCTCTTTAGTGAGCCCCATCTCGTGCTGTTGTGCAAAACAAAGCTCAAGGGTGGCAAGGGCATCATCG
>Ga0208934_1001051_pt1 | contig 10396 bp, 13 predicted proteins | sample MalvirDeepMed_s2_FD_184243 | JGI IMG/M metagenome (GOLD analysis project Ga0208934, IMG submission 184243) | Marine viral communities from the Global Malaspina Expedition - Malaspina viral metaG DeepMed_s2 (SPAdes) (version 2) | ecosystem: Environmental > Aquatic > Marine > Oceanic | place... | reverse complement strand
CCAGAAAAGCCGAACCCCCTGCCGAAGCAGAGGGCCAGCCCGTTGATAGTGTGATGCGCATGGCAATGCAAACCACGGCCCTATTCTAACGTGAAATAACCCCTGCCGGGGCATACAGCATCAGCATTACCAGCAGGAGCAGGAGCAGGACGGCCAGCCCCACCCGCTCGTCATTCGTCAGGCTGGTACGCCTCACCATCATATGGCCCACCCAGTCGGCCTTCCAACACCAGGCATTGCAAGTGCAACAAGATGCGGAATTGCCGCACCGACCCAACAAACTCAACCTCGCTAGGAGATAAGCGCCTCATAGGGCGGTCGGGGTGGTTTTCGTGGTCGTCGTCTGTAGTAGCTGGTGGCATACGTCGCCGCCAATACCGTGAGGAGAACTAGCGAACTATTTCTTGCCGTGATCCGCAACGCCCTGTCCTACAAGGTAGGCGCTCACGATCACCATGAGATTCCTGCCTATCTCGTCGGCTTGCTCTGGAGCAATCACCGTCGCGAGTAGCTGAACGACTACGCCCACAATGGCGACCCACAACTTTCGACTTTGCAGGCGTGGTGGAATATTCATTGTTTAGCCTCCTGTGGCGTCCCTACGCCCCATAGGGGCGATTTTATACCCTATTGGGGTATTCGTACCCCTAAATCTTTCCTGCCCACTTCTCATTCAATTCAGCCAGCTTGGGCTGATCATCGCTGGGAATGCCTTCGCCGGCCCGGTTCATGGACCTGACGGTGAATCCAAGATCGCCCATAGCGTCAATCATCTTGGTGTAGTTCAACTCGGCTCGGGCGCGTTCACTGCGTAGTTCGGCTTCCAGCTTGCTCACTCGTTCGTCCACGTTGTCATCTCCTATATCTCGGCCTGCACCGTGCGGCGCTGGCATAAATGGGCCGGGGTCAATACAAAAGCTGCCCCAGCGGGTCGCGTAATACTCAACGCCATACCGTTCCGGCTGGTCACTGACTCGAATCTCGAAATGTAGATGCGGGCCTGTCGAGAACCCACTGGTGCCGCCATCCATGAGGTGCTGTCCTGCGGATACGTCCTGGCCGACCTGTACCGCCGCCGTCTGTGGGACGCCGTGGGCGTAGCGCGTGCGGCCAAAGTCATGGGCGACTTCCACCCACAAGCCATAGCCATGCTCATCCCAGCCGACCACGGTGACGCGGCCATCAGCCACCGTGAACACGGGCGTGCCTGATCCGTATGCGAAGTCCCATCCGTTGTGGCCGCCGTAGCCCCAGCGAGCGTACACCTCTGGCGCACTGCCCCATCTCTGAGATATCCAAAACGAATCCGCTGGGCATGGCAGAACTAACTGCATCACGGCTTTCCGATGTGCAAGTTAAACCGCTTACGAGCAGGGTCACGAGTGAGCGCTCGCTTGGTCTGTGCCTGCTGGCATAACACGCAGGACCATTCGACGTTTGGGCTATCTGTGTGGGTGTGCCGACACCATCCGGTTCTAGTGGCGATAGCTGCTGTGGTCATGGTCGCGTCACAATCCTTGCACTTCAGACTCACTACTAGGCCATCATCCATATCAGGCTAGCCCACCCCGCAAGATTCAACGCGCCAAGGCTGATCGCCAGGCGCATGGCGCGGTTCTCACTGGCCCCAATACGGTCCCGGAGATTCGTTTCCCGGCGGTCAATCTCAGGACGAGGCACGATCACCGCCGTGACGCTGATCTGGAATTCGCCTAGCTGCCGGGTCAGGGCTTTGATCTCCTCGCGCTCGGCTCCGTTCATCCGACGATCAGCCCGATGAGCGCCGCCTTGTCCCCGTCACTGAGGCTGTCCATGTTTTCGATCACGGCGATGCGTGGGTCGACCGGCTCGACCGCGACATGCGCATCTACGACAGCTTGCGCGTCGTCTGGCAAATCCTGCTGCTTGCCGTTGGCGTCGTACGTGAACACGGTGCCGGTATTCTCCCCGTCAGTGCCGACCCCATTGGCCACATCAATCCCAGCATCTGACAATTCCGTGGCTAGCTGGTCCCCTCGAACGGTCTTATCGGTTGTGACAGTCATTAGTCATCAAACTCCTGGACCAAGATGGCCCCGCCGCGTAGCGTCAGCGTGCCGCTGCCTACCTTCATTCGGATGTTGAGTTCGTGGGCCGCATCGCTAACGCCGGTCCACGTATAGAAACCGGAATACACGTAATCTTGATTACTCAGGTTCTGCGTCACCCTCGACTCAGCGACTTCGGTCGTGCTGTCTAACTGAAGAGCGACGTAGTTGTTGGCGCTGGTCGTGTTGTTGTATGCGGAGAGGAAGTACCACACAATTAGCCCCCCTTTATCGGTGGTGATGGCCACCTCACCGCCAGAGACGTCCACATAACTCGTGCTGGTCGTTGAGCCGGTAGCTCCGGCAGTAAACGACACCTGGTCAATCTTCCCGCCACCTGCCGCCGCTTGGAACGTCGGCGCTGCGCCTGCGCCGTTACTGGTGAGAACGTGGGTTGCAGTCCCCACGGCGACGGTAGCGGCTACGGCGCTGGCAGACCATGTGATTAACTCGCCGTCAGTCCCATCAGCCAGTGCAGCGACGGCTACAGATTTCGACTGAAGGTTTCCCGATCCCCATTTTAGGGTCTCGCCTGGCAATAGGAACTGGATGCTCCCCGTGCTGGCATGACTGGTGACAACCACGCCGACCTTCTGAGATATCTGGGCGGCTCCGGTTAAGGCGGTGGCCGTCCAACTCCCAGCCGTCGCGCTGAGGTAAATCGGGTCACCCACACTGGAGCCGGACGTATCCAGTGAACCCAGCGTATAGCCCCGATACACCACGCCGGCGGCACCGTCAGCTATAGCCGCGCTCAGGATGTATTCGGCCTGTCGGCTGTCCGCGTCCGATTTCGTGATTTGTGGGGCGCCGTTGCCAGCATCGTATCCGCTGATGTAGACCAGCGTTCCTGCGGCCAAGCTCCCGCCTGTTGAGTTATCTACCACCAGGCCCTGACGTTGCGGGGCCACGACGCCTGTAGCCGTTTGCCCACCAAGATAGGCAAGGTTGCTTACCAGGCCATCGTAAATCGTTTCGGTGAGGACTTCGCCCGTGGCCCTATCCAGGGAATCAGGATCTGTCCAGCTCTCAGATACGGCCATTGCGAATTCTCCTACTTGACGTAACTGTCATTGTTTATGCTCCTATATATCCTTCGCCGATGCCCGTGACATCAATGATAAACGGCCCTACCGTCGGCACCTCACTCAACAGCCACCCCGTCAGATGCCGTGGCCCGATGTCCCAGACATCATTGCTGTGATCAATGGCTTCGATGAAGTATTGCTTCGCGTCCGTATTGCCGAACGTCTCGGTAATGGTCACGCGGTCACCTATCTCACGGGCCAGCATTGCCGCCGTGGTTGAGGCGGCTGAGACCCATTGCGCTCGGGCCGGGGTCTTGGGGTCTTTGAACTGGGCCACCCGTAACTGTGCGCGTGATAACGCCTCAGCATCAGTCGCGACGTACGAACTCGTGACCGCTGCCATATCTCGCCGCCCGAAATCGTCGATGGAATCCGTGTCGGTGGCTGTCTGGGCCGTGCCGCCTGTTCGTTGAAACGTGGCCGCATTAAAGATGGTGGCGGCATCGTTGTCGCTGTGCCACTGCATCAACGTATTGGCCGCGCCCGTGAGCGTGCTGCTGCTCGTGGTGCTGGCATACCTGGCATTGCGATTGTCAAAGGTGGCAATCCCACTGCCGTCGATGTAGAACACGCCCATCTCGGCTTCCAGCAAGCCTCTGATCAATTCAAGGCTTGTCGAGCTGCCATCAGCCGAGAAGTCATCAATCGTGTCGCCGGTATCGAGATCCCGCAAGCTTCCGGGCCAACTGATCTCGTCCAGCACGGCCTTGATCGCGGCCCCCGTGTTCGTGCTGCCCAGGGCGCTAATCGTTGGCGACCGCAAGGATAACCACGAGAACAGGTCGGCACATTGCAGCACGGTCTGGGCGGTGTCTGGAGATGGCTGCGAGGCAATGCTCTGAATGAAGCCGTAGAAAATGCCATACGTGCTGCCGTCATACGTCGCCTTGATCCTGACCGCTCGCATGGGCTTGACGTTGGGATATAGGGAACTGGCAGTATTGACCGGGTTGAACTTGCCGGCCTGATCCCGCAGCGTAATGGTGCAAGTGCCGGTTAATAACTGCCCAAGATCGTCGCTTCGTCCTCGGGTCGTGGCAAACCCCGTGCAATCGTCGGTGACGTCTTCAAAGCCAGCATCAGCGGGCCACCCACTGATCACGTCGGTGCCGCCTATCGTGGACACGTCGATACGAAATAACCCTTCGAGGCTTGACCCCCAGGCCACTTCCACGGCGTACGTGATGCCCATCGTTGCCATCAGGCCACCACCGAGTTCACGTTCAAGACCGACTGGTTCAACCGGGTGGCGTTCCGCATGGCGTTGACCGTCAGCGTTCGCAATTCACGCTCGCTGATCACGCTGCCCTGCACGATGATGGTTTGCTGAACGGCCCCACCCTGGCCGGGCCGTGTCACGCTGACCCGCTCACCGGGGCTTGCCATAAACGACACCGCCTGACTATCAGGACCGCCGGTTCCCGGCACCATGAACGATCCCCCACGTTGGAATTTCTGACCGACGCCAAACGATACGCCACCCTTGGTTCCTGCAATGAATGACTGGAGCCAACTTCGGGCCGCTGGTTTGCCTGCACCGCCAGCCGCCAGAATATCGGCCTGTTCTCTAATGGTGAAGAGGGCGTTGGCGACTTGGTTTTCTAAATCTCGGGCGCGGGCTTCATCGCCCTGCGCTCTCCAGTGGGCGGCTTGAAACTTGCCGCGTTCCTCCGCTTGCCGTTCTGCGGCTCGGCGTAAATCCGTTGCAACCATCTCGGATGCAGCCGTGGCAATCTGTTGCTGTCGCGTCGGCGGTGGTGGAAGCGTCTTGCCCATCACCCGTTGCGCCTCCGTAATGGCGGTGATTATCTTCTCCACCTGCGCCTCCACTTCCACACCTGCGCCTCTCGCCCATGTGCGCATGGTGGCCGAGAGGATATCGAAGGCACTGGGCGTTTCTTTAAGACCTTCCTTGACGAGAATTCCCAGCCATTTGTCGATATCTTCCGCTTCAACGCCGACCCTCTGCATCATGCGACGCAGGTCACCACTGGCAATCGTGGCTTTTTCCATGGGCGTCCGTACGCTCGTGATCGTCTTCTCGACCTCCTTGACATTCGTCCACACCGCAAACGCCGAGTCCGCTGCTGCCTGCTGCCTTTGGTCGAACGCCAGCAATTCGCTTGCGCCTCCGCTCAGGGCGAACTCGTATTTTTCAACCCCGCCCCGCAGGTGACGAAACAGTTCGTTTTGCAGTGCCAGAGGGACGTTGAACTCTTTGGATAGCGTGGTGATGGAGATGAGCTGGGCGGCCAGACTGGGCGCGGTTTTCTTCGCGATTATTTCCATGATTTGATGGGCTGCGTAGTTATCCTCGGCCAGTCGCTTGACTACGTCGCTCCCAATGCGCATTTGCTCCGCGTTGCGAGCAATCGCGTTTTCCAGTTCTTCTTGCGCTCGTGCAGCGTCCCGCGCCACGTCGGACAGGTGCTGTGTCCGCGCCGCAATGCGGTCCAATGGCAGTTCCCCGAGGGCATCGGTCACCGGATCAATGCCGTCACCTTTGAACTTTCGGAACTGTTCCGTGACACGTTGCGTGCGTAGCTGCTGATCCCGCAAGCTGTCGGTGGTATTGTCGGTTTCCTTGGCGACCTCTTTTAGGTCTTTCGTGCCTGATCGGTACTCTGCGGCCAGCTCAACTAAAGCGTCGATTTGTTTGAGCGTTGCATCCCTGACCTTTTCGACCGTCTCTTTGTTGTCGCCCAGTTCCAGGCCAAGTTCTTCGATCAGCGGAATCTGCTCGGCAGTTAATTGGGCATACTTCTCGTTGCTTTCGATCATGGTGTCCATCGCCGCTACCGCGTTTCGCAACCTGCCGCGCTGGACATCAATGGCGTCGGCGTTGACATTGAGGGCTTCCGTGATATCGGCAGTCGCGGTGTGGTAGTCGGTCATGGCGTCTGCCGCCTTGAGCGCCCGTTCCTCGCTGGTACGCAGATGCTCAATGAGCTTGAACAGGCCGACCGCCAGCAGGCCGACAGCGACCGTAGCCACGCCGACCGCTCCCATACCACCACCAAACGCCAAGACCGCCGGAATAAGCCGTCCAAGGCCGCTGGTCATGCCGACGATTCCGGCCTTGCCGAGCATCAGCGGTTGCATGGCGAAAGACAGGGCCACGACTGCCGCCGTCAGCCCTCCGATAGTCGCGGTCAAGACCAGCCCCGGACCATTAAGACCCAACACGACATCCAGCAGCTTGTTCACCACCGGCAGCAGCTTGTCCCCGAGACGAATGGCTAGTTCGCTCACCTTGGCCTGCATCTTGGCGAACCGTTGCGCCGTGCTGTCTTCCATGATCTCGAATGCCTTGGTCGCGGCCCCGGCGCTGTTCTCCATGTTTTCAAGGTTCTTGGCAAACGACTCGGCCTGTGAGCCGGTGATCCCCAAGATGGCCTGCACGCCTTCAATCGACCCGAGCAGCTTGGTCATCTGCGTGACGCTTCCACCGGTCGCGTCAATGACGATATCCGCAGCCTTGGCAAACCCCAAGGACTTGACGGCGGCTTCGCCGGTTTCAAACCCTGCGGCTTGAAACAGCGCGGCCATTTCCTCGGTCGGTTTAAGCAGCGACTGAATGGCCCCACGAATCTGCGTGGTGGCGACACTGGTGGGCGTTCCCTGCGCCGTCAAGGTGGCAATCGCCGCCGTGACTTCCTCGAACCGCACGCCGGTCGCCGCCGCAAGGGGCGCTACGTTAAACAGGCTCTTGCTCAGTTGGTCGAAGTCCGTCTTCCCAGCCTTGACGGTCGCGAACATGACGTCGGCGGCCTTCTCCGCATCAATGCCCTGAGACGAGAACGCGTTCATCACCGTCGTCAACCCGTCAACAGCCGTCTGGGTATCTGTGACGCCACCGATGGCGGCCCGTGATGCGACCTTCAGGAAGTCGAGGGCGTTCCCGGCAGGTATGCCTGCAGATATGGCCTGGTAGAGCGCCTTGGTGCTTTCCACCGCATTGGTCCCCAGCTCGGTTGAAAGCGACAGCACGCCGTCCTTGAGGCTGTCCAAGTTCCGCTCCACCTCAGGGGTCAGGGTGGCGACTTCGCGCATCCCCTTGTCGAAGTCAGCCGCCATCTTGACCGACGCGCCGGCTACGGCAATCGCCGCCACGCCAACTATCTTCAGCGCCTTGGTCGTCTTGCCTAATGCCCCGCTGGCGTTGTCCTTGGCATTGATCAGGATTTGCAGTTCAGATTTGCCAACCGCCATTAGGGGTTATTACTCCTTGCGTCCCGCTTGGCCCAGCGTTCCTCGGTCTTCTGGTGTTCGGTTTCGGCCTTCATCACCATCATCCAGCCATCAATGACCGCCGCAGGGGTGGCGCAAAACTCGCGCCACGATACCTGCATCCGTTGGCAGAGCAGGATTGGCATTAGCTGTTGCGGGAATCCGGCGCTACCGAGGAAATGGCTTCGTAACGCCCGTTCAAGTTTCCCGCTTCTTCCTCCGACCAGCAGTTCAGCCGAATGATTTCCCGGCCTATCCACTTGGCGGTTCGGTCATCCAGCATGGCCTTGTTCTGCTCGGTCAGATCCTGTTCATACGACCAGGACGCCAGCCCGTATTTGAGCAGGGTGCCAAGATCGTATTCATCCAGCGGGTCATCGGATGAAGGGGTGGCCGTCGCATCCTCAGCCCGTTGCGGCAGCGCGGCCATGATGTCGGGGTCAATCCCTTCCATCACCGCGAATGACCGCCGCGTGCGGGCCAGTTGGGCTTCATCCCGTTCGGGCCACGCCAGGAGCCGAAGGCCAAAGCTGGCCCCAGGCTCCCAGGGTGGTGTGACTTCAACCGGATGCTCATGATTAATCAGTGCCATTTTGTTCCCTCCTTAAAATGGCTAAGCCGGAAAGCTGGTGAGTTTGTTTTGGACCAGGTAGTTGACATCCACGGCCCCCGTCGGGTCGTACTGACTCACAAGATGCAGGCTGACCACGCTGTTGCCATCGCGATCTGCGCCCAAATCCTGCATCGAATCATCCGCATGAACGAATGACCCGCGTACCTTGATCTCGTGGTTCAGGCTAGCGTCAGGCGATCCAAACGCATCCCCCTGCAACTTGAGTTCAATGAACCGCTTGCTGCCCAGGGCCTTGGCCGCCAGTTCTGTCTCGTACAGGTTCGAGCCGCCCGTGTCGAAGGTGGCCTGTATCACCAGGTCCGTGGTCCGCGTTTGCGGTTCAACCCCAGCGAAGTCGAGCGCATCTCGGTTCTGGAGATAGTACTGGGGCATCACAAATGCCGACTGGCCGAGAGTGAAGCCGTATATTTGTCCAGAAATCGTGGTGTTACCCACGTTCGCCCATGTGGTGTCAAGGCTCATCTGCCAGCGCAGGTTCGCCGCAAACTCCACGGCTGGAAGCGCGATGCCGGATGTGTAGGTGGACTGGACGCTCTTGCGGGCATCCATATCCCATGTGATCTGCGGCAGCGCGTCCACGCCACCCGTGATCTCGAAGCTGGTGGTCACGCCGAACGGTGCCTCGATCTCCTGCTTCGTACTACCGTCATCCACCACCATCTCAATGGTGTATGCATCAACCGACGGCGCGGTCTGCGATGGCGCAAACGTCCAGAGGCGGGCTTCACCTGTGCCTGGCGTGGATGGGGTTACCCCACCTGCGACACCACTCAAAAGTGGGAGAAGGACTTGGTTAAAGTCCAAATCGGTACTTATAGATAATTGCGATGCCTCACGGGTGATCACGGGTGATGTTGCGGACCTGGATAGGACGCCGCTCAGTTGCCCCTCAAACATCTCCTGGGTCTGCATGTGGCGATACGTGCCACTCTTGGTCAATATGCGCCGTGTGGCGGCCACAGCCGTCCCATCGGTGCTTTCCTTGCCGACTTGTATCAGCGTCAGGGGTTGAACTCCAGCAGCCATTATTTATCTCCTGCGGCCTTCTTAGCCGATTCTTTCTTGTACAGGTCGGACGCTTCCACGGCCTCCTGAATACCTAACTCCTTGACCTCTTTATCGCTGAGGTCACGCGCTGGGACGCCAGGGATGAATGCCCCGTCGCCCACGTATTTCCAAGCCATCAAAACCTCCTCATGTAATGCTCACGGCATCCTTGATTTCACAGTCAAGCAGTAGGTCCAGCCCGATATAGTCCACGCCCGCCCACTGCAATACGCCTAGCGTTGGATCGCTGCCACGCAACATGCACTGGTTCACTGAACCGTTCAGCGTCACGTCGGCATTGTGGGCGGTGATCAGGGCGGTCATATAACTGGATGCGATATCTGCCGCCTGATCCTGGTCGGAGTCGTGAACAATCAACTGCATACGGATGGTGTAAAACAAGATCCGCAGCGAGATGTCCAGTTCCTGGTTGGTTAGGGTCCATGTATTGAGGAAGCACGGGGTGTCAGGCAGCGCCGAACTCATCGGCGGCGTGTATTTATACGCCCGCAGAATTGACGAACTAATCGGCGCGGTAATACTCAGGCTCTCTTGCAGGGTGACCAGGTTGGTCAGCGCGGTGCGAATGTCACCCATCCTTAGACCACCTGGCGGCTATTCGCCGCTCGACGAGCTTTAACTGGAACGGCAGTTTCATCTCGACCGCTTGCCGTGCCGCTCGCATAAAGAACCGGCCCTTGATCCCACGCCGGCCAATGCTCTTGGCCAGGGCGTAGACGTTAATACCCTTGCTATTGGCCCAGCGCCGCAGGGCGCCCACGGGCGGCGGTCTACGGTTGCGGCTGCGGCCCACTTCCACCGGCAGTGCGTAATTCAGATTCGAGAATACCCTGGCACTGAGCGGGCGCACCTTGAGATGAATACTTCCCTGTAAGCGCCCGGTAAAGCGCGGCGCTCGATGTATGGCCGTCCTCCAGGCCACTGTTCCCAGTTCCTCGAACATGGCGGCCAGCGGTTTGCGGTATAGCTCCGGCTTGGTTTTCTTCATCAGTTCGTCAATGCCCCGCGTGTCAATGCTCAGGTCGTTCGCTCCCAGCTTGCCCATTAGAACAACGACCGCTTGGCATACATCTGCATCAGCGCGGTCACGATCTCCTGGGCCTGCCGGCTGGTTTCTAGCACCGTCTCAGCCCCCACGTTGACCGTACGGGTGGCTCTGGGGGTTTCGAGGCGTAGGATGCCTGTGAGCTGAACACAGGCCTGTTCTATGGCGCTGGGGACCGCAGGCCATCCGAACGTCGCCGTAACCTGAACCCGGTGCTGGCCCCATAAATCCTTGCTCGACCACG
>Ga0208934_1001046_pt1 | contig 10416 bp, 12 predicted proteins | sample MalvirDeepMed_s2_FD_184243 | JGI IMG/M metagenome (GOLD analysis project Ga0208934, IMG submission 184243) | Marine viral communities from the Global Malaspina Expedition - Malaspina viral metaG DeepMed_s2 (SPAdes) (version 2) | ecosystem: Environmental > Aquatic > Marine > Oceanic | place... | reverse complement strand
GGGAATGGGTCAAAGGCCACGCTGGCCACCCCGAGAACGAGCGCGCGGATGAACTGGCGCGGGCGGGCATGGCCCCGTTCAAAACCAAATGAGCCTGATCACCCTGCTAGAATATGCCTCCGTTCTGGTCTTTGCGATTACGGGGGCGCTGGTCGCCAGCCGCGCTCAGCTTGACCTTGTAGGCTTCGCCTTTATCGCCTGCCTCACGGCCTTGGGCGGCGGCACACTGCGCGACCTGTTGCTGGATCGAAACCCGATTTTCTGGATTGCGAACCCCACCCATCTCGCCGTGGGCGTCACTGCCGCAATGGTGGTTTTCTTTACCGCGCATCTTCTCGAAAGTCGCTATCGCGCGCTGCTATGGCTCGATTCCGTGGCGCTCGCCGTGGCGGTTGCTGCGGGTACGGGCGTGGCGATCTCGCTTGATCAATCCGCTGTGGTCGTGGTGCTGATGGGGATGATCACCGGCTGCATGGGCGGGTTGATGCGCGATGTTGTCGTGGGGGAAGTGCCGCTTGTTCTGCAACAGGGCGAACTTTATGTGACTGCCGCTTTCGCGGGTGCCGCAACCGCTGTCATCATCCGTAGCATTCTGGGCGATGATGCGCTGGCGCTGTTTGCCGGTGCCTGTATGACGTGGATTTTGCGTGCCGGATCGCTGTATTTCGGGTGGCACCTACCCGTGTACAAAAGCCGCCCGCCGCGGGTGTAACGTTACTTTCTACGCCAGTGAAACGGCACGATGATCAGCGCCCCGATAGAGGACGCGATGGCGTTCATGCCGGCCGAATTAAACCCGAAGCCGAACATCAACCGCACGAAATAAAACAGAAAAGCGCCGCCAACGCAGATGATGATCGAGGCAAGATAGCCGTTGCGGGTAAAGCCAGACTTTTCGGCGAAAAAGCCGACAAGCCCCGCGATCACAACCGTGCCAATAAGCGTCGGAAGCATGATTTACCCTTTGCTTAGAACTGTGCCCGCAGCGATCTGCGCACCACGCTGGAATGTCTGCGCATCTTGCGCCGCTTTCCCCGCCCGTTGCAAGCGGATCAGCTGAACCGCACCCTCCCCGCAACCGACGCGCAGAGTGTCATCCAGAACCTCGCCCGCTGCACCCTCTCCCTCGGCAAGCTTCGATGCCAGCACCTTGACCCGCGTGCCGTCCAGATCGAACCATGCACCAGGAAACGGCGACAGCCCCCTGATTTGCCGATCAACCTCTGTAGCGGGGCGCGACCAATCGATGCGCGCCTCGGCCTTGTCAATTTTACTGGCATAGGTCACGCCCTCTTCGGGCTGCGGTTCCGGTTGCAGGTCAGGCAGTTGCCGAAGTGCTTCCACGATCAACTCTGCGCCCATGGCGCTTAGTCGGTCATGCAGTTCGATCGTCGTCTCGGTGGTGCGGATCGGCGTCGCAGCGCGCAACAGCACGGGCCCCGTGTCCAGCCCCGCCTCCATCTGCATGATGCACACACCCGTTTCAACGTCGCCCGCCATAATCGCCCGATGGATCGGCGCGGCACCCCGCCAACGGGGCAACAAACTAGCGTGGATATTCAGACATCCGGATTTCGGCGCATCCAGAACGGCTTGGGGCAAAATGAGACCATAGGCGACAACAACAGCGACATCCGCGCCGAGCGCTGCAAACTCCGCCTGCGCTTCGGCGGTTTTCAACGAAACGGGGTGACATACCAGCAACCCCAAAGCCTCTGCCCGTTGCTGAACCGGGCTGGGGCGGTCCTTTTTGCCTCGCCCTGCAGGGCGCGGAGGCTGGCAATAGACGGCGGCGATTTCGTGGCCGGCCAAGACCAACGCATCCAACACAGGCACTGAAAAATCAGGTGTTCCCATAAAGATAACACGCATCGAACACTTCCCTTCAAACCGTAGAGGCAATCAGCCCTTGTACTTGCGCGCCTTGCGCAGCAGCATATCACGACGCGTTTTACTCAGATTGTCGACAAACATTTTTCCGGCAAGATGGTCGATCTGATGCTGCACGCTGGTCGCTTCCAACCCGACGAAATCGCGCGTCACTGTCGCGCCCTGCTCGTCAAGATACTGCACTTTCACACCACGTGGACGCCGGATCTTGGCCGATATTCCGGGCAAATTCGGGCTCGCCTCTTCGTATTCATTCATGATCGCCGAAGCGTCGATGACGACAGGGTTTGCCAAGCGGATCCGCTTGTCCCGCGCTTGCGAGGCATCGACAACGGCGACCTGCAGCGACACTCCGATCTGCGGTGCGGCCAGCCCGACCCATCGTGTCGATCATGTCGTCCCAGAGCGCACGAATTTCATCATTGATTTCTGCCACTTGGGCGGCGGGCGTCCGCAAACAGGCGTGCGGCCACGGAAGAATGCGACGAACGGTCATTGGCTTTGCTCCTGCGCGACACGGTCATAAATGACGATGCCATCAAGGTGATCATATTCATGCTGCACGATCACGGCCTCTGCGCCGGTGAACTTTCGTTCCTGGGTGCCATCAGCATCCGTCCACCGCAACGTAACCTCGGTCGCGCGGGCAATATCCATCGGCACGCCGGGGATCGACAAACATCCCTCTTCGCCAATCGCGCGGGTGTCAGACAGGCTGACGATCTGCGGATTGATACAGGCGACAGGCGTCGGGGTGCCTTCCTTCCAGCCCGCATCGAAAATGAAAATACGCTCGGTCCGGCCAACTTGCGGGGCCGCCAACCCGCGACCGGGCGCGGCATACATCGTCTCGAACATGTCAGCGATCAGCTGGTCGATCTCGGGCGTGCGCGTGGCGACGGGCGCGCACACAGCTGTCAGCCGCGCGTCAGGCCAGGTCACGATGTCCAACACGCTCATCCGCGCGCCAGCTCGCGTTTCAGCTTGGTCATTTTGCGCGTGATCATCTGCCGTTTCATCGGTTTCAGATAATCGATAAAAAGCTTGCCATCCAGATGGTCGATCTCGTGCTGCACGCAGGTCGCCCATAGTTTGGTAAAGGTCTCGGTCTGCTCGTTCCCGTCGATATCGATCCAGCGCACGTCCACATCTGCGGGGCGCGTCACATCGGCAAACTGCTCGGGGATCGACAAACACCCTTCTTCATAGGTGTTCAGCGCGTCCGAGGCGGCGATGATTTCGGGGTTGAACATCACCAGCGGTCGCGGCGTCTCCCCCTCTTCCTTTACGCAATCCATGACGATCAAGCGGTGCATCACCCCGATCTGGGGGGCCGCAAGACCGATCCCCGGTGCGTCATACATCGTGGCGAGCATATCATCAGCCAAGCTGCGCAACTCGTCCGTCATATCGGTCACGGGGGCGCATGGCTTTTTCAGCCGCGGGTCAGGGTGTAATAAAATATTGCGTATCATTTGGTTGATTTAGGCCAACACCTGCGCCGCTGCAACCTCGGGGCTTGCGGTCTGGTCGATTAGGTTTAGCGTGTCGGCCAAATCTGACAGGAGAACCCCATGAGCTTTGACGAAATCATCGACCGGCGTGGCACCCATTGCGCGAAATGGGACAAGATGGAGCCGATCTACGGCGTCCCCGCGGATACGGGCATTGCCATGTGGGTTGCGGATATGGATTTCCGCCCGCCTCAGGTGGTTCAAACCGCGCTGCAAGATATGTTGGACCATGGCGTCTATGGCTACTTCGGCGATGACAGCAAATATCTGGGTGCCATCCAATGGTGGATGGAGCATCGACACGGCTGGAAAGTCGCACCCGAGTGGATTTTCACCACGCACGGCCTGGTTAACGGAACCGCGATGTGTGTCGACGCCTTCACCAAGGCCGGGGACGGAGTTGTCCTGTTCACACCGGTTTACCACGCCTTTGCGCGTGTGATCTCCGCCGCAGGGCGGCAGGTGGTCGAATGCGAAATGGCGATAGAAGGCGGCCAGTATACGCTCGATTTCGATGCCTATGATGCGCAAATGACTGGCAACGAGACGATGCTGGTGTTCTGTTCCCCCCATAATCCGGGCGGGCGTGTTTGGTCGAGGTCAGAGTTGGAGCAGGTCGCAGCCTTTGCCAAACGCCATGACCTTGTCCTCGTCTCGGACGAGATTCACCATGATCTGGTGATGCCTGGTCATACGCATATCCCAATGGCCCTGATCGATGGCGTGGCTGATCGCTTGGTCATGATGACCGCAACGACCAAAACCTTTAACATTGCCGGCTCCCACTCCGGCAACGTGATCATCCCCGATCCGAAGCTCCGCGAAACCTTTGCGGCACGCATTGCAGCGATGGGGCTTTCGCCAAACTCCTTCGGTTTGTTTATGGCGACCGCAGCCTATTCGCCGGAAGGGGCCGCATGGGTTGATGATCTGGTAAGCTATCTGGACAGCAACCGGCAGATCTTTGACGCCGCGATTCAGGACATTCCCGGGCTGCAATCCATGTCGCTTCAATCAACCTACCTTGCTTGGGTCGATTTCAGCGGAACCGGAATGGACAGATCAGAGTTCACCCAACGGGTCGAAAACTCCGCTGGGATTGCTGCAAACCACGGGCCAACTTTTGGCAAGGGCGGGGAAAGCTTCCTGCGGTTCAACATCGCCACCCCGCGCGCCCGGGTAGAAGAAGCCTGCAACCGTCTGCGCGAGGCTTTCAAAGACCTGCAATAAAATCAATGCGGTGCGTCGACGGTGATCAAGCCCGCCGGCGCATCTGCAGCCCGTTCGAAATCCAGCGCCGCAGACTTCGCGACACGGGTCGCGCGTTTGAAATCAAACAGCGTTTCGCCGCCCTCTTGCTCTACCGCGACGATCAAACATTGAAACAGATGAGCCCCGCCATCGAATAAATCGACCCGACCGCGCAACTGCGGTGCCGTCTGCGCATCAAGCGAGAAGCCGGTGTCCCAATAACGCAGGACCTTATGCTCCACCCCGTCCGCGTGTACCCGCAACCGCGACGATTTTCGCAGGCTATCCACCCGTGCGGCATCCAGCCCGGCCTGGATGTCTTTCGGCAATATGGCTTCCACAGCTTCCTCCCTCCAAAGGCTTCCAACATGAAGCGTGACGTGCTGGGATTCAAAATCAAGTGCGCCCCAAGAATTTATTCGACGTGCATCAACGCAGCCCCCCTGTGCGTCGCGTGCTATGGCCTTTCGCCCGTCTGAACTTACCTTGAACACAAACAAGTAAAGGAGTGGTGTATGGGACTGCTGATCGACGGAGAATGGCGCGATAAATGGTACGATACGGAGTCTACCGGAGGTAAGTTTGAACGCTCCACCTCCAAATTTCGCAACTGGGTCACAGCGGACGGCAGCGCGGGCCCGTCAGGAAAATCAGGCTTTCAGGCACAATCAGGGCGGTATCACCTCTACGTCAGCTATGCCTGCCCTTGGGCACATCGCGCACTGATTTTCCGCGCGCTGAAAGACCTTACCGACCATATCAGCGTGTCGGTCGTACACCCCGATATGATGGAAGACGGCTGGACTTTCGCAACAGATTTCGAAGGCGCGACCGGAGACACCCTCTTTGGCAGTGACTTTTTGCGTGACATTTATATCAAAGCCGATCCAAATTTCACAGGCCGCGTCACGGTGCCTGTGCTTTGGGACAAGGCGCAGAGCACGATCGTATCGAACGAATCGGCCGAGATCATTCGCATGTTCAACAGTGCGTTTAATGAAATCACCGGCAATACTGATGATTATTGGCCGACTGACCTGCGCGAACAAATCGCCGACATCAACGAACGCGTTTACGAGACCGTTAACAATGGCGTCTACAAAGCCGGGTTCGCGACGTCTCAAGATGCTTACGACGACGCGGTCCATCCGCTTTTTGACAGTCTGGCGTGGCTAGAAAGCATCCTCGAAAACAACCGTTTTCTCGCCGGCGACAAGTTGACCGAGGCCGACTGGCGGCTGTTCACGACCCTCGCGCGCTTTGACCTCGTGTATCACACCCATTTCAAGTGCAACCATAAGCGCCTTACCGATTACCCGAACCTTTGGGCCTATACTCGGCAACTTTATCAACACGCTGATATCGCCGAGACCGTGCATTTTGATCACATTGTTCGGCACTACCATTTCAGTCAGACCACGGTGAACCCGCATCAGATCATCCCGATTAACCCGACGGTCGATTTCACCGCCCCACATGGGCGCGATTAGGGACACGGGCGTTAGGCCACCAGCGTTTCTGCCTTCTTCAAATCGACAGAGACCAGCTGGCTGACGCCCTGTTCCGCCATGGTGACGCCGAACAGCCGATCCATTCGCGCCATGGTGACAGCATGGTGCGTGATGATCAGAAAGCGCGTGTCAGTCTGTCGGCACATCTCGTCCAACAGGTCACAAAAGCGCGTCACATTCGCATCATCCAAAGGCGCGTCAACCTCGTCCAACACACAAATTGGCGCCGGGTTCGCAAGGAACACTGCAAAAATCAACGCCATCGCGGTCAAGGTCTGTTCGCCCCCCGACAATAGGCTAAGCGTGCTAAGCTTTTTGCCCGGCGGCTGGCACATAATCTCCAACCCCGCCTCCAGAGGATCGTCCGATTCGACCATCACAAGATTGGCCTCACCACCGTTAAAAAGATGTTTAAACAGCATAGAGAAATTGCTGTTCACCTCTTCGAATGCGGTCAGCAAGCGTTCACGGCCTTCTTTGTTCAGGCTCGCGATACCGCTGCGCAATGTCCGGATCGCCTCGGTCAAATCCGCCTTCTCGCCAACCAAAGTGTCGTGTTCCGCCTGAACCTCTTTCGCGTCTTCCTCGGCACGCAAGTTCACAGCACCCAAGGCTTCGCGCTGTCCCTTCAAACGGCTCAGCTGATTTTCAAGAACCTCGACATCTGACATCTCATCAGCGTTGATCTCAAGCGTCTCTGCCAGCGCTTCGGGGGTCGTGTCACGTTCTTCATCAATGCGCTCTGCGGCAAGGGCCACCGTTTCCTTCGCCGCATCTGCGCGCGCCTCTGCCCGCGCCCGCGCCTCGCGTGCCTCCGACGCCAAGCGCTCTGCGTCACGCTCAGCCAATGTCGTATCGCGCAAATCAGCTTCCCCGGTAGACAACTGTGCGCTGGCCGCCTGCTTGCGGGTCTCTGCCGCAGAAATTGCGCCCGTCAACTCTTCACGTTTCGCCGCGATTTCCCCGGGGGCAGAGCTCGCTTCGGTCAACTCTCTTTCGGACGCTTCTTTACGCTCAAAAAGCTCGGCGCTGCGTTTTCCCGCCGTGTCCAGGCGGTTCCGCCAGCCGCCCAACTCCTTGGCGACATCCTGGGCACGTCTCTCGCGTGCGGTGCCCTCGCGACGCAGTTCGTCCAGCGCAGAACGCCTCGTCATCATCGCAATGCGCGCGCCTTCAACGGTCTGTCGCAACATCTCCACATCGGCGCGGGCACTTGATACGTCGTCAAGCGCGGCAAGCGCATTCTCTGCCTCCGTCACCAAACGTCGACCCTCGATCGCCTCTTCCTCGTGGCGGGCGACCGCCAAACCCAAACTGCCCAACCGGCTCTCCGCCAGATTCCGATCCGCCTCAGCCCGGCTTAGGGCCCGTCCTGCATCCGCAACAGCACGGTCTGCATCGCGCCGCAGCGCCCGCGCATTTTTGTCTGCCTCTGCCTGAGCAAGCAGAAGCTTTTGCAATGTTTCATGTGCATCACGCGCAGCCTCTGCCCGTTGATTCGTTTGCTCTAACCCCTGCTTGAGTACCTCTAAACGGTTAATTTGTTGCAAACGAAGCGCGGCGGCAGAGGGCGCATCCTCCGCCCACGCCCGGAAACCATCCCACCGCCACAAATCGCCCTCTGGCGAAACGAGACGCTGGCCCGGCAGCAGCAGCGGTTGAAGCCGCGTGCCGTCGTCCGCGTCGACCAGACCAATCTGGCTCATCCGGCGGTTCAGAACGTCAGGCACCGAGACATGCGCCGTCAGCGGGGTGATCCCCTCGGGTAGCGGCTGGACCGTTGAATAGGCAGGTAAATATGCCCACCCCGAGGGCCCGTCCGCATCGACATCCGGGGCGCGCAGATCATCGGCCAGGGCAGCACCAAGCGCTTTTTCAAACCCGTGCTCGACCTGCAGGCGGTCCAGAATTTGACCACCCTCGGCGGTGTCACGCTCTACCAGCTTCGCCAGCGCGCCAGCTTCGGCGCGAATGGCGTTCAGCTCGCCCTCGGCCTCTGACCGTTCGGCTCGGGCATCTGCTTCGCGACTTTGCGTGGCAGCGCGGTCGTCCTCCGCCTTTTGCAAGGCTTCCTCGGCAGCGACAGAGGCCGCATGCGCCTGCGTCTCTGCAGCTTGGGCGGCGCTGAAATCGGCGTTTGCCTTCTCTAGTGCGGCGGCACTCTGCGCGACGGCGGCACGCGCTTTATCCGCTTCCGCTTCCGATCGTTGAAGCGTTTTGCGGTGATCGTTCAGCAAACGTTCGGCAGAGCTGTGACGCGCGACCAAACGGGCGACATCCTCGGTCAGCTTCGACAGATCCGCTTCCTGTTTTTCGAGCACGCCGGCGGCCTCTTTCGCGCGCTCTGCCGCCTCCGCGACCGCAGCTTCATGGCCCTCGCCCGCATCCGACAGGTCACGTTCTTCCCGCTCCAACCGCGTGATCGTTTCTTCGGCGTCACGGTTTAGCTCACCTTCGCGATCCAGATCACGGGACAACTGCGCGATGCGTTTGGTCAAGGCGTCAATCGCGGCTCGGGCGCGGTTTTCCTGATCGCTCAAGGTATCGCGCTGTACACCAAGCCGCTGCACGATAGCGGCCGCGATCGCTTCTTCCTCACGCAGCGGCGGCAAAGCCTCTTCCGCTTTTTGCCGTGCCACAGTGGCCTGACGCACTGCTTTTTCCGCCTCGGCGGCGACGGCCATCTGGCTGCGCAGCGCTTCGGCCGTCGTTTGACGCGCATCCTCAGCCACGCGCCAGCGCCGATACAGCAGCACCCCTTCGGTCCGGCGCAGGGCATCCCCGATATCGCGATAACGCGCCGCCTGACGGGCCTGGCGCGCCAATTGCGAGAGCTGACCGGCAAGCTGTTCAACCACATCGTCAACGCGCGCAAGGTTGGCTTCGGTACCATTCAGCTTCAGCTCAGCTTCGTGACGGCGGGCATAAAGCCCCGAAATACCCGCGGCTTCTTCAAGGATGCGGCGCCGGTTCTTCGGTTTGGCGTTGATCAGCTCCGAAATCTGGCCTTGGCGTACCAACGCTGGCGAATGGGCTCCCGTTGATGCGTCGGCAAACAGCATTTGCACATCGCGCGCGCGCACATCCTTTCCAGCCGCTTTATAGGCGCTACCGACATCACGGGTGATCCGCCGGATGATTTCGATGCTATCACCGTCGTTAAACCCAGCCGGCGCGAGACGTTCGGAGTTGTCGATATGCAACGCGACTTCGGCGAAGTTCTTGGCCGGACGAGAGGACGCGCCGGCGAAAATCACATCTTCCATACCGCCACCGCGCATAGCGGTAGGACGGTTTTCGCCCATCACCCAACGGAGCGCTTCAAGCAGGTTGGACTTGCCGCAACCATTCGGGCCAACAACGCCGGTTAGACCATCCGAGATGATCAGATCAGTGGGGTCTACAAAGCTTTTAAAGCCTGTCAGCCTGAGTTTGGAAAACCGCAATGTTCGTGCCCGCCTGATTCTTATGGATAGCCAGAATTGCGGATCATCGGGTTTAGAGTCAACGCGACCCCGCTAGGTAGAGCGGGAAGTAGCCGCCTTATCCACAAGATATTGTTATTCTATATCTGTTCTCGCGTTTCCCTTTCGCTATGGTTGTTTGACGGTTATGCCCCTCATCCGCAGTCCAGCTTCCCGACGGCAAGCGCTTGATCCCCCGCGACATGCGTGACCTCGCACCCGCTGACCTGCGCCATCGCCCGCGCCGCACGGTCGCGGATTGGGCCGAAGCGGGGGGCGTATTCCATATTGGTGCGTATCGCTTCCGCCTGATTGCCGTTAATGCGCACGTCAAAGTCAGAACCGTCCACCGTTATGGCAGTGGCAGGCAGGCCGCTGAAATGCGCGCTCGGCATGTTGCAGCCCGTGACAATCACCATCACCAAGGCGCACAGCAAGACGGTAAGGAATCGCGTATCTATCATCATGAGCCCATCTAACGCGCGACACCCTAAGCGAGTGTTAATTCGGACCAACATTGTGCAGAAAACAATCGCGTTGCCGCCCCGCCCCTCCGGTCATATAATTTGACCAATCCAAGGAAACGCCGATGCCCTTTCAGCCTATCACCTCCGAAAAACTGTCAGCCGCTGTCGTTAGGCAGGTAGAACAGTTAATCCTGCGTGGAATTCTGCGGCCGGGCGAACGGCTACCCGCAGAGCGGGAGCTGGCAGAGCGTCTGGCCGTTTCGCGCCCCTCGCTTCGGGATGCTATTGCCCAGCTTCAGGCCAGCGGATTGCTGACCGC
>Ga0208934_1001042_pt1 | contig 10452 bp, 8 predicted proteins | sample MalvirDeepMed_s2_FD_184243 | JGI IMG/M metagenome (GOLD analysis project Ga0208934, IMG submission 184243) | Marine viral communities from the Global Malaspina Expedition - Malaspina viral metaG DeepMed_s2 (SPAdes) (version 2) | ecosystem: Environmental > Aquatic > Marine > Oceanic | place... | reverse complement strand
CCAGCACCCGAGGTGGTGCAGTGGCCGGCTCCGCAATCCGGAGCCGCTTCGCCGGCCACTCCGGCCGTAGCGCCGAGTCCCGTCATGCACTAAGACTGAAACCGGACCTCCCGATTGGGGCAGGCCAGAGGGCATGCAGTTCGACCGCGGGTACCTCAGCCCCTATTTCATCACGAACTCTCAGAAGATGGTCGTCGAGCTGGATGACTGCGTTATCCTGCTTCATGAAAAGAAGTTGAGCTCGCTTGCCTCCATGGTGCCGCTGCTGGAAGCCGTGATTCAGGCCGACAAGCAACTGCTGATCGTGGCCGAGGACATCGAGGGCGAGGCCTTGGCAACGCTGGTTGTCAACAAGCTGCGCGGCGGGCTGAAGGTCGCGGCCGTCAAGGCGCCCGGCTTCGGAGACCGCCGCAAGGCGATGATGGAAGACGTTGCCGTGCTGACGAGTGGTCAGGTGATTTCCGCAGAAATGGGCACCAAGCTGGAAAATGTCACCATGGACATGCTCGGGTCCGCCAAGAAGGTCGCGATCACCAAGGATGACACGACGATCATCGACGGTGCCGGCGACAAGGACGCGATCGCCGCGCGGGTCACCCAGATCCGGGCGCAGATCGAGGAGACCACGTCGGACTACGACAAGGAAAAGCTGCAGGAACGGCTGGCCAAGCTTGCCGGCGGCATTGCCGTGATCCGGGTTGGCGGAGCAACCGAGATCGAGGTGAAGGAGCGCAAGGACCGCGTGGACGATGCGCTGAATGCTACCCGCGCTGCGGTTCAGGAAGGTGTCGTGTCCGGTGGCGGCGTGGCACTGGTTCACGCTGGCAAGGTGCTGGCGACGCTGAAGGGTGAGAACAATGATCAGGATGCCGGCATCAAGATCGTCCGCCGCGCGATCCAAGCACCGCTGCGCCAGATCGCCGAAAATGCCGGAGTTGACGGATCGGTTGTCGTCGGAAAGGTGATCGAGAACGACAGCCCGAGCTTCGGTTTCGACGCACAGGCCGAAGAATACGGCGACATGCTGAAGGCCGGTGTCATCGATCCGACGAAGGTCGTTCGGATCGCACTCGAAAACGCCGCGTCCATTGCCGGGCTATTGATCACGACCGAAGCGATGGTCGCGCAAAAGCCCGAGAAGGCTGGGGCCGGCAGCGAAATGTCCGACATGGGTGGAATGGGCGGAATGATGTGAACGGCGGCGTCCCGCGGGCAGTAGCCCCGGGACACTAATCCACGGTGTTGATGAAAACAAACACCGAGCACTGACTCAGAAAAAAACTCAGAACCAGGAGAAACTGAAATGTCTAAAGGCGACAAGCAACGCGGCAACCGTGAAATTAAGAAGCCCAAGAAGGTGAAGGAAAAGGTCGTTGCAACAGCCGACTTCACGAAGGGCAAAGCCTTGACCAATCTCGGCGAGCACAAGAAGAAATAGGTAGCGGTCCGAGTGATTACCTATCACTGAAGACGGAGCCAGATGGCAGAGGGATACACGGCGACTTACTTCTTCGGAAAGCCTCTGGCTCGCCAAAAAACGACGATGAAGAGTTGCCGGAGAGAATGCGCGACATGCGTATTTGATTGAGAAGCAGCGAGTTAGCGAATGCGACCTCGCGCCTGGTCTCGCATCACCGCGTAGTCGCTGAGCATCTCCGCGACCGCCGAGCCCTCCGGCAGCAGGGCCAGCTCCGCGGCCGCCCGCGTCTGGACCTTCGCGCTATACTCGACAACGGGTGCACACGTCCCGAACCCGCTCGTGTCAGAACCGTCCGTCGCGCCGGCGCTCAGCAAGCTCGTCGCGATCGCGAAGGCGGCGAGCCGCAGCCTTCAGCATCTGGCGTTGGACATCATTAGCCTTCTCCGCGGTCTCAAGGCGTTCGGCGACGCGTCCCGCTCGCTCCCCGGAGCGCCGAAGCGCGAGCAGGAACAGAATCATAGCGAGGACGATGGCGCCGTAACGCAGCGCCGCCCGTATCCATGGGCTGGCAGCGAACCCGACCAGGAGCCCACCGATCATCGCCGCCCCCGCTTCCAGTCATCAAGCCGGGCGTAGATCGTGACCGCGATCCCGCCGAGCGCCACCACGATGAACACCCAGCGCAGGGCGTCGAGATACGGGACCAGCGGAAGGATGGCGCTTTGCGTTTCCGCCAGCACCTGCTGGGCCACCTCGACCCCGGCCGCGCCCAATGTCCGAGCCGATCAACAGGCCGGCTACATATGAGCGATTTCCGGAAGCGTGCCGAAAATCTCGATTGCGAATAGCAGCAGGCACAGACATGGGGCCGGGTGCAGCCGAGTGTGCTCTTGGCGGAAATGATCACTGACATCAGCTATCGGTTTGCGCTGCAATCCAGGTGGTATGGTGGGCACCACGATTCGTGCCCCCTGCGCGGACCGTGTACGTGCTGGTCTCGACGTCGCAGTGCGACAGCCGTTCCGAGAAGATGACGTCCGATGCAGCGGGCCTGACCTGCCCCCCGCGAGATCCCTCACCGTAATGTAGAGTCTGCGCCAAACTGAAGGAGCAGTCACATGCGAAAGAGCCGTTTTACCGAGGCGCAGATAATCGGGATGATCAAGGAACAGGAGGCGGGAATGCCGACTGCGGAGGTGTGCCGCAGGCACGGCCCGAGCAGCGCGACGTTTTGCAAGCTGAAGTCAAAGTATGGCGGCTTGGAAGTGTCCGAGGCGGCCAGGCTGAAGGCGCTTGAGGATGAGAATGCCAAACTCAAACGCCTGCTGGCAGACAGCATGCTGGACAGCGTCGTCCTGAAGGACCTTCTGGGAAAGAACTGACGACAGTCAGCCAGTGAAGGCGCCACTGGTTCGAGCCCACCGGCGAACCAGGCTGCGAGACGCGGCGCTCCGGGTGATGCGGGAGTTGCCATTGGAGCGCCATTGGTTCGAGCGACAATGGGGACACGTCTCGCAGCGCCGTGCCTGCAGGCTGGTCGGTGTCGACCCCAAGACAGTCCGGCGTGAACGCTCGCCGGACTGCGCTGGCATCCGCAAGGAGATGCAGGAGATCGCCGGCAAGCGGCGCAGGTTCGGCTACCGCCGAATCGGCGTGCTGCTGGAGCGCAAGGGCATGAGCATGAATCACATCGCAGCCGGGCCAGGAAAGGATCCGGGGGATCGTTTCCCCGGCGGAGCGCTCTATCGCATTTACCGCGAGGAAGGGCCGTCAGTGAAGCGACGACGATGCCGGAAACGGGCACGCGGTACCAGGACGCCGATACCGGTTGCCGCGTTGCCCAATGCGCGCCCCCTCTCGCGGTTTGCAGGCAAACCGCTGCCGGTCAGCGGGATCGTTGGACTTCGTATCCGACAGCTTCGGCGCCTCGCGGAAGGTCCGGATCCTGGCCGTGATCGACGACTGCACGCGCGAATGCCTGTGCCTCGTGGCGGACACCAGCCTGTCCGGCACACGGGTTGCCCGTGAGCTCGGCGCCCTGATCCGGTTCTACGGCAAGCCCGGTTGCCGTGTCTGCCCCTCTCGGGATCTTGCTTCGCAAGACCCTGCCGGGCGGCGGACAACGGGGCCGAGTTGACCAGCCGGGCGATCATGAAATGGGCCGACGAGAACGAGGTGCCGTGGCACTACATCGATCCAGGTAAGCCCCAGCAGAATGCGTTCATCGAAAGCTTCAACGGCAGCCTGCGAGACGAGCTGTTGAACGAGGAGCTTTTTGACAGTCTCGACGATGCGCGGCGAAAGTTGGCCCTGTGGCGTTGCGAGTACAACACGGTCAGCGTGTCATGGTCGGCGAAACCCACCAAAACCCCGTCGGGCGTCGACATCGTGCGTGGCTCTGAAAACCGTGCTGTCATTCCAAGATCGATGAGCGCTGCCTGAAGATCGACTGCGGTGATATCAGCGAACTCTGCCTCGGCTTCTGCTTGGTCGCCATAACCTTTCCGTGTCGCGATTTGCCGAGGCCGGGGATGACGTTCGTCCGGGGAAAGGAAGACGTCGGCCACCAAAGGCTTTCTGCAACGGAGTTCCGTCGATGTGCGTAGAAAATCCTTGCCAAACGACCTCCCCCTTCGCTTACGTAACGTCACAAAATGGGGGTCCGGCATGAGCGACGTGATTCTGGGCGACGAGGTTTTGGAATTGGTCGGGGCCGAGATTCAGGCTCGGACCGGCAGCGGGCGGACCATCGCCCTATCCATCAAGGACGGCAATCTGACCCTGGGCGGTGCGGGCCGTGACGGTGACCTTCTGATCACCGACAGGGCCGGGTCCGTGACCATCGCGCTTAACGGCGAGCGCGGCGCGCTGCATCTTGGGGGTCAGGGGCAGGACGGCGATATCACCGTTCGGGACGCGGCGTTCGACCAGACCGCTCATCTGGATGGGCGAACGGGCGACCTGTTCCTGGAAGGGGAGGCAAGGGCCACAGCCTTTCTGACCGTGTCCGACGCGGCGCTCAAGCACGATATCGCACCTCTGGGCGGTGCCCTGGCTGCCGTGGAACAATTGCGTGCCGTGCGCTATCGCCTGGACTCGCGACCGGATGAGGCCCGCCTGGGTCTCATCGCGCAAGAGGTGGTCGAAGCCGTCCCTGAGGCCGTGCGGAACAGCGCAGGCGGATTGTCCATCGACCATGGCGCGGTCGTCGCCCTTCTGCTGGATGCCGTGCGCGAGCTGTCGGATCAGGTCGCCGCCCTGCGGCGGGGCGACGGGTGAGCGCAACCTACGAATGGCAGGTCGGCGCGCGGTGCCAGGCCGCGCTTCAAACCGTGCGGAACGATACCGCGCCTCCGCCGGACGGTCCCAGGCACGGGTGCTGGTCGGTGGATGCAAGCGGCGGCATCAGCGGCTTCGCCACCGGAAAGGGCGTGTCGATCGCGATCCGCGACAACGGGTTCGACGTCTATCATCCCGGGTTCTGGCGCATGGTGAACGGTGTCCCGAAGTCGCGCATCCTAGCCTATTGGGATCCCCTGTTCGAGGTGGCCGACAAACACAAGGCGGCGGCGAAGAAGGCGCTGGAGGCGGTGCTCGGATCGGGACATTCCGCCTACGCCACCGGGCGGTTCTGGACCCAGGCGGAAATCGACATCCTGCTGGCCCATGCCCTGTCCATCCCCGGGGCGAAGGCGCCGACATTCCCGTTGCCGTCCCGGGATTGGGGTGCCCACGGAACGGCCTGCGGTCTGATCGCCGCGTCGAGCGGCGTGCCCTGGGACGTGAGCCATCCCATGGGCGTGGCCCCAGAGGCGGATATCATCGCGATCAAGCATATCGCGGTCACGGCGGACGAAGAGGCCAGACGGAAGGGTGGCGCCGATGCGGCGGAACTGGCGTTTGCGCACCGGATCGCCAATCCGTCCTCCGCCGGTGTTCGACCTTTGGTCGTCTCGGAATCCTTCGGTCGGAACTCGGGCCTGAACTATCATTTCCGCGCCAGCGCCACGCCCCGCCAGGCCTTCGTGACGGGGCATGGCAAGGGCGTGGCGGTCGTGCATGCGGCGGGAAACGACGGGGGCGAAACGAAGGTCGCTATCGGGGCCAAGACGCTGACGCTTCACGGGCAGGGCCATTTTCGAACCGACCGGGCGGACGGCACGATTGCGGTGCATGCGCTGACCTTCGTGGCTTACGACACGCGCGCGGTTCCAGGCTACGAATACCCCCATGCGCCGAAGGGCCAGAAGGGAGACCCGGAATACCTGAGCGAAACCATAGACGTCACCATCGGTATCCCGAAGGGGGCCACCGCGCCCGACCGCCGGACCGTCCTACGCGATATGTCCGGGACGCGGGTTTCGTCCGCACGAACGTTCGTACCCAGCGTGTCGATCCTGGTGGATCACGATCCGTCAGGCCATACCACCCCGCCCACCGGCGGCGCGCCCGCCAAAGAAGCGTTGATCCTGCGCAAGACCGGCGGCGGGGTCGTCCCGATTTACAAGAAGTTCCCTTGCGAGCTTTCCGGCACGGGCGCTGCGTCGCTCGGGTCTAGCGGAAAAGGCGCTGTCGTCATCCAGGCAAAGTTCTCTCTTGAACTGAAAGTCGAAGATAGCGGCGTGCCGGGGACCGAACTGCTGCGACACCGGGTGACGGTACGCCACAAGGTCTTTCACAAGGGCAAGACGCCGGTCCGCGTGGCCAAACCCCTGCGCTTCGTGCTGCAATACGACCTGCCGGGCGGCGGCCATCTGGTGACGGTCAACACCACGGCGGGTCGCAGGCTGGGCGTCGGGCTGGAGGCGGGGGCGACCACTTGGGTGTCGCGCAATCCGACGGACGCGATGGCACCGGAACACGGCTGGTTCGACGCTGGACCCGCCCCGGCCAACGCGCTGGACATCAGCCGCCGGTATCGGACTGTGAGCGAGGCCGTGACCCACGGCACCATAGCCGCCGCCGCAACCGTAAGCGGGCAGATGCACGATGTCGCGGAATTTTCGTGCCCCGGTCCATCGGCGCCGTTCTTCGGGGATGCCAAGGTAGCCGATCCCACGTCCGCTGCTCCCGTGGGGCCTCCGCCCGTTCCTGCCCTGGCGGCGCCAGGGGAGAAGCTTTCGATCTACTACCATAATGGGCCGGACAGTGCGGCGCTGATCGGCACACTGGCGAGTCTGGCAGCCGCCGGCATGTCGACGCCCTATCTGAACCTTTCCGCGCTCGACGGCACCAGCTTTTCCTGCCCCGCCGTGGCCGGGACGGTGGCCCTGATGCTGGAGATCGACCCGACCCTGACCCAGAAGGTGATCCTGAACATCCTGCACGCGGCAGCCGTGCCGCACCCAGCCCCGACCGCGCAGACGGCGGCGGATATCGGAGCCGGCGCGCTGTGTTCGGTGTCGGCCGCCCTGCACACCCGGTGGCGTTTGCCGTGAAGACCGCCATGCGATCCATCCGCGCCTGGACACCGGACGCCTTCGAACCGCTAAGCCCCCAGGGCACTGCCCTGGCCGGCGGCGCGGCGGACGATCTTGGCACGTGGCGGCCAACATGGCCCGCCGCGTCGGGTGCCATGCCCACATTCAAGGGCGTGACGGGTCGGGACGTGGTTATCGGGGTCATCGATTCGGGCGTCGACGTGACCTTCCCCGGCTTCGTGACCCTTGGGTCGGACGGCGTTCCGCGGACCCGGATCGAGGCGATCTGGGACATGTCCATCGATTATATGACCGAGGCCAAGCAATCCGCGGAACGCGACCGCGCGTTGAACGAACTGAGCCGCCTTCAGGACGAGGCGGCGCAATCGGGCCATTCGCCGGCGGACGTCACTATGGATATTCCCAGCTATACCGGTGTGAAGCCAGACAAGATCGACGGGCGTCGATACGGTTGGCTGTTCCCTGCACACGATATCGAAACATATCTCGCGACCATCGCAAATCCGGGTCATTCCTTCGCACCGTTCCGTAGCTTTGACGAAAACGGCCACGGAACGTCCTGCATGGCCTGCGCCGCGAGCCATGGGGCGCCAAAGGGACACCTCGCACAAGAGGTGATCGGTGCGGCGCCAGAGGCCGCGTTGGTGGTCGTCAAGTTCAATCACGATTGCGGCGATACGATCTATTCCTACCAGTCCGGCAAGAAGGTTCCGGTTGGATACCAACAGCGGCTGGCGGACGGGATCGCTTTTATAAGAAAGCAGGCCAACGGGCGGCCTTGGGTGGTCTCGATCTCGCAGGGGGGGATGGGCGGCTTCAGCTGGCCCACGCCCAACCCCCACGGATATCCCGATGGCCGCGGGTTGAAAGAGCTGCACGAGGCGGCAAAGCCTATCGCGGGCGGATGCGTGGTCATTGCGGCGGGCAACAACGGCAGCCCCGGCTCGGTCGCCAGCTATGCTTCGGCGGGCCGGCAGGCCATCGCGGTGAAGACCTACCACAGAACCACGAAATCCGACGGTGTCTGCGCCGCGCAGCCGTCGCACGCTCCCGAGATACACGTGCTGTATCAGTACATCTACGTTCCTACGAACAAAGGTGCGAACTTCTCTTTCAGCCTGTGCGACGGGTCCTGGCGTGCGTTCGAGTTGGACAAGACATTCGTCGCCGATTTGACCCGTATCTACGAATGGTTCGGGGTCTCCGGTTCGATCGCAAGTTCGCTCGCGCCCGCCGGTGTCGTCGCGGACCTTATCGAGTACGAAAACAATCCGGTGGACTCGAAAGGGGCGGTGAAACGCCGACTGCAGGGGAAGGCGACGCAGCACGAACTGGGGACGGTATCCGGCAAGACGCTGCATCTGCTTTCAGTGGATCTGAAGATCACGGTGCCGGACGGCGACACGCTGAAGACGATGCCGAAATTTCCCGAAGATGTGTTTCGGTTCATCTTCAAGCCACCGGATACGGCAGATGCATCGCTGTCGTCCGATGTCGTGGTCCATTGCTCGGTCATGTCGAAGAGCGGCGCAGTCCTAGAAGCCGGGCGCAAGGACGTGACGAACCGACATTTCGGCGCGGGTTCCGAGATATTCCGCCCCGGAGCCACCGATCACGGACTGGACCTGACGCGCAAGTTCCAGCCCAATGGCATGGCGGCGCTGACCCGGGCCATCGTGGTGGGGGCCTTCGACCCCGACAGCACCGCCCGCGATGCCAGTTACTTCAGCTCGCGCGGTCCGCTGATGCGCAACGACACGCTGTTTCCCGATGCCGACGCCGCGCACAAGCCCGACATCAGCGCCCCGGGCGAACACATCACGGTGCCGTCGCCCAATCGCGCGCCCAGTTGGGACAACGCCGGCCCGGCGGGCCATCTTGTCGACATCACGCAGGGCGCCTCGATGGCGACGCCGATCGCCGCCGGGGTTGCGGCGCTGATGCTGCAGGTCAATCCGACGCTGGACGCGGACGACATCTGGGGCATCCTGCGCACGACAGCGGATCGGGGTGCGAACGCGCCGCCCGCGTTCACGGGCGACCGGGGCTATGGCGCCATCGACGCCTACGGCGCCGTCCTGGCCGCGGCGGCCCATCCATGAGCGGGACGAGCGTCCTTCTGTCGGGGCTGCGGTTCCTGGCGCGGGCCGCGGGGGCGATGGGCCGCGGCGGAGCCGCGTCCGCCGAGACGCTGGTTGGTCACGGCCTGCCCGAAGACGTTCTGACCGCCATCCAGGCCGAGGCCGATGCGCTGGTCTCCGTCGGCGATGCAGCCGCGGCGGTGGGCCTGGCGCGCGGCGTGCCAAAGGATGCCGAGGCCGCGGCGCTTGAATCCGCCGCCTGCCTGACCGCCGTTGCGGCCGTGATCGCGTCGTTCGAGGCTTTGGCCAGCAAGGCCGAGACTGCCGTGGCCGCCTTGCCGGACGGGCCGGACAAGACCGCGCTGACCGGTGCCTTAGCCGGGCTGGGCCGCCGCGCCATCGAAGGTGCCGCGGCCGAGGAACTGCTCGACGAGGCGCCGAAGGTGCATCTGGCGCTCTGGGCGCTTGGGGTGCTGCGGCGGGATACGCTGAACGACCCGGACCTGCCGTATCTTCTGGTGCGGCCGGGCATCGACTGGGATGGGCTGCGTGCGCTTATCCGGGACCCGCTGGGTTCACTGGGCGCGCCCTTCGCTTGGGGCGCACCCAATTTCGACCCCGGTCCGCTGATGCGCCTGGCGGACGGAATGCGCCCCGAGCATCTGACGCCCGCCTACGGAGAGACGCCGACGGGCGCGCCGTTCTATGACATTCTGCGCCTGCGGGTGGCCCGTGACGATGGCGTCATGCCCCCGGGCCTGTCCTTCACGCACCGGACCCTGCTGGGCGGCGGGGCGGACTGGACGATGGGCTTGCCGGGCGGTTGGCTGCTGACCGCGCGGATCGACGGTTCGGCCGCGGGCGAGCTGGTTCTGAAAATGGCTCCCCCTGCGGTCCTGTCGGTGGAGGGCGGGTTGGACGCCGGCGCTGAGGTCGGTCTGAAGGTCCATCGCGGCGAAGACCCCGCGCCAATCGCGCTGTTCGGCGACGACACGGCACCCGTGGCGGGCTGGATCAAGGACCTCACCGCCGAAGGCATCCTGCGCGCAAAAGCTGCTGGCGCGGACGTGACCCTGACGCCGGGGGTGGCGGCCCTGGCCAAGGGTCTGACCCTGCGTATAGGCGGCGGGCAGGGGGACGGGTTCCTTCGGACCCTGCTATCGGGCGTCGCGCTGGAGCCGACGGTGGATCTGACTGCCGCCTGGACCCTGACGGACGGGCTGACCTTAGGGGCATCGGGCGGTCTTGCCGTCGACATCCCCGTGGGGCGGGACCTGGGCCCCATCCGCCTGGACAGCCTGCGCATCGCGCTGGGCGTTCAGGATGCCGATTTCACGCTCGAGGCGGGGGCCGTCGTCGGCGCCAAGCTGGGCCCCATCGCCGCCGTGGTCGAGGGGCTGGGCCTGCGCGCCGCGTTCGAGCCGGGGAACGGCGGCGGCCTGGATTTGGGACTGAAGCCGCCTTCCGGGGTGGGCTTGGACGTCGACGCGGGGCCGGTGAAGGGCGGGGG
>Ga0208934_1001033_pt1 | contig 10497 bp, 9 predicted proteins | sample MalvirDeepMed_s2_FD_184243 | JGI IMG/M metagenome (GOLD analysis project Ga0208934, IMG submission 184243) | Marine viral communities from the Global Malaspina Expedition - Malaspina viral metaG DeepMed_s2 (SPAdes) (version 2) | ecosystem: Environmental > Aquatic > Marine > Oceanic | place... | reverse complement strand
GCCACAATATCATCCACTCACTAATTGTCAACGTAAAAAGTAATAAATAAAAGTGTTGACAATATGCTGGTTTCTGCCAAACTGCATCTGCCTTCGGGCAACTGTTATGAAAAAACGTTGGAAAAAACTAATTGAGGATTCAGCTATTATGCTGAAAGAGCTAGATTCACTTCGCCGTCAAAAAGCTGAGTGGGAGCTAGAACGTGCCAACCTGTTGGCAGAGCAATCCTATGCAATAAAGGAAAGGCAGGAACTATGCACCGAGCGGTTTCTGCTAAAGTATAAGATATCTGAATATCGCAGAAAACTAAACTTGCCCACGCATAGGCACGAAAATGGAGGTAATGTAATAATAGCTGATGGGCCAGATGATCCGCAAACTGCCGATCAATATGATCTGATAACTTGCAAAACTTGTGGCCGAATCGGGGCAGAGGAAAAACCGAATGAGTAAACTAGATTACTATGCACCGCTTGGCTTCATTGTCTTGTGGTTCTTCATTGTAGCATTATTGGCCCTCACTTGAGGGCCAATTTTTTGTGCCTAGAGGGGAGGGGTATCGAAGGGGGAGGGGGGCCAGAAGTTGAGCCGCAACGGAACTATGCACATCTCTCTCAAAATGACCTCAAAAACCTTGTCTTTTAAAAATACACAAACATCAAAAATTGGCATGAATAATGCTGACCTGTAATGTGTTGCGAGCAACGTATTATGTGCAAACGATCCATAGAAATCTGTCGTTCGACGCCGTTGGTGGCGTGGGCCTTACAGTTCAATCCTACTCTACTAGAGCCGTATGCCGGTAGCTGAAGGGCCATTCATCAAGCCTGTTCCCGGTGGTTACGCTGAGTGGCGAGCCAAGGAAACTGGTCTACCCCCCGCTCGTCTAGTCAAGCCGGAAGGCGAGTGGTGGGGCCAACTCGTTCCCGGTGCTGGTGACATAGGTGGTGACATAGGTGGTGGCGATGTAGATACGACAGTTGATGTAGTCGATCCTAATGGCCCTATAATATCATCAGCGCCAGATTTTGATCCAGATACTTTAACTAAACCAAGTGATCCAAACTGGGATTATTACACAGACCCCAAGGTTGATCCATACGAGTGGAAAACAGATTACACACCAATTGATTGGGATGTTAATTACAATGAAGTACCGAAAGGTTATGGTTGGGGCGTACCAACTGACAGTCCACTGCCATACAGTCAAGGTGGAATAGTTGGTGGAACGGGGCCAAGTAGTCGGGGTGCTGTTGTTCCCGGCGGTCAAGGGGATTGGCTTACAACGCGAGGTTCTGCTGGACTTCAAAAACCCCTCGTAGATTTCAAACCATCACCCACAGAATATGCCAAAGGCTATGATCCTAGCAAAACATTCGTCGAAAAACCGGGTGCAATAGAAGATTTAAAAGGTATTGCTACTGATGGACTCAAACTTGGCGAAAAATGGATTGATGCGATAGCGGGAAAAACAGCCGCAGACTTCAAACCAAGAGACCCCAAGGAAGCGGCAGCATTCAACAAATTCAAGAAAGGCTATGAGATATTTGTAGCAGCAATCAAGGAGGGTGGTGGTGTCTTCGGTGGCACGCTTTACGAGACGGGTGGTGGTAGAACTACGCTGCCATCAGAGACAGGCGAAGTACCGCAAGCCCATTTTCCCAACATACTCAAAACTCTCAGAAAAGTCTTTGCTGGAGAAAAAGACCCAATTGTCATGCAAGACTATGGCGATCTGCATTGGGCGACCATAATAGCAACAATAGGTCTAGCCAACACCTATGGCCCAATAGTGTGGGCCATCCCCGGCCTACGCACGATGGCTGATACAATCGGTGCTAGTATGAATGGTATGCTTATGGACAAGCCCAACCTAGAGGGCAACCCCATCCAAGACACGATGCACAGACTCTTCTGGATTGCTGGTCAGGCTGGTCAAAAGGTTTACGAGAACAGCATAGGCAAAATCATAGAAAAACTGCGTGGCACACCAAAAAGTGAAAAAACACGAGGCACAATATCCGAAGAACTCGATGACCTTATAAACATAAAGGACGCATTCAAGGGTCACGAAATCAAGCGAATCAAGGTATCTGGAGACATCGAGGCTGCTGGAGCAAAACATCTCCAACCACACGACCCCATCACAGATACAATTGGCACAAAACCGGGAACACAGATAACAGCGCAAGTCACGGGTCAACAACCAGCGCAACTAATAGGCACGACAGCCCAGCCCGTCAGAGTACCAACACAAAGGCCAACACAAAGACCATCAGAGCCAACTGACATAACACAACTTGACCCGAAATCAATAACTGACCCAGAACAATTACCGACAAAGACAATAACCGGCCCACTAGGAGAATTCCCCCAAGGCGCAGTAATTCCCAGAGAACCTTTACCAGAATTTGAGGAGCCACGAGGGCTGATTGATGAGGCAAGAATTGAGGCACTTGCTGATGAGATAATGGGTGAAAGACCAACGGGCGAAAAACCATTCATAATTGAAGGTTTACCTCCAGCCAAGGAAAAGCCGGTGGAAGCTGTTCAAGAGATGGAAGAGTTGGAAGCAACAAAAGTTGGTGATGTTGAAACGCCTGAAGCAGCACCCAGCCTACCTATGCCACAACCAGATGAAGGTAAGGGTGAGTGGGCAAGATTTGATAATGTACCAATAGATGCTTCAGGCAAAGTTTGGGGTGATCTCGGTTTTGATCCAAACAACATAGTAGACTACAGAGATGAAGCTGTAAGAATACCAGAAGGAATGTCTGATGCAGAAATTCAGGCAGATTTTGAGCGTATAAAAGCTGAACAACCAAAAGACGAACCCAAGGGTGAACCAGACCCAACAATACCACCAACAGAACCACAGGATTTCAGATCAGATTACCAGAAAGAACTGGGATTAACTGTAGGCAATCAATGGGTAGATGAATCTGATAGGTCAACATGGCCAGCAATAGCGGCAACTCAAAGGTCGCAATGGAATGAGAGAACACAACAATTTGATTTGATGTATAATCGGAATTTACCGCAATCCAACATACCAGATCATCCACAATACTACGAGAACAATCCAGAACATGTTAGTAATATAACACCTGATGTAAATATAGACTGGACTCCAGCTGGTGGTAAAGATGAGGAAATATTTAACTGGTCAGATCAGGCTGGTCTTAATCCAACCATATTCAAACCCATTTACAACAACGACTATCAACTTATAGGAAATGAGATGTTTACGTTAGAGACTGAATCATATCCAAAAGGTGATGGTTGGGGATATAGATACAGGTATAACAGCGCGGAGACAGATGAAAAAGGTGAGTGGAATGAGTGGGTTCCGGGAGGATGAGTAGTCATCAAATAATCAGTTTGGCCAAGGAAGGTTTCACGGTTGATGAGATTTCTGAAGACCTTGGTTACAACAAGGAAAACGTCGAGTTAATTCTGACTGGTCGTGAGCGAGCCAAGAATTCCACGTTAAGCCAGAAGTTTGTCGAGTTAGAGGATACGGCGTTGGATGTGGTGCGAACAGCACTTCACACAGGGACAGCCGACAATGCTGCCTTGAAAGCGGCTTTCTATGTTTTGGATCAACGACAGGGATTGAAGCAGCCAGTTGGTCGGACTGAAGTAAACATAACAGATTTCAACGTGCGACTAGAGAAAGCGCGTGAAGTAATGAAAAAGGCAATAGAATGTTAGTAAAAAACGGAAGACTACATGCTGTTCAAAACAAGAACAGGAAGTTCGGATCAATCACCAAGTACATGTTCACGTACTTGGAAGATGATAAGGGTGGTAATGAGCAGTCATATCTGTTCACTCCCACGCAGTTACGGGTTGCTCGCAAGAGAGCCGAAGAGAATCCGGAAGATTTGTTGCGCAAAAAATTCCTAACAGATTGGCTTGACTGATAAAGCCCTAAAACAAGTGTTATGGCTGTAGGTGATAACATAGCCTTTGAGAATCCGTATGAGATGTTGACTGTCATCGACGATGACATCTTGGACGGGACACTCTCGCTGCATCCGTGGCAAGCACAAATCCTCAAGGATTACGGTGTAGACTCAGATGCTAACAGTCCCTACAAGGCATGTGTTCGTGCTGCTAATGGTTCAGGCAAGGACAAGTTTGTAATAGCTCCGTGCGCCTTATGGACTTGCATGACTTCGGCCAATGCAGTCGCAATTGTGACGACAGCCTCCGGAAATCAGCTTGACCGACAAACAGACAAGTACATTCGGCAACTTATGACGAATGTGAACAAGTTGTTTGGAACTCAGGTTTGGAAGATGAATTACCGTCACTACACAAACTTACTTAACGATTCAACAATTGAGTTGTTTGTGACGGATGAGCCGGGAAGGGCTGAAGGTTGGCATCCGGTGGTTCAGAATGGTGAGTTGGCCATCTTTGTTTCAGAGGCCAAGTCTGTTCCTGACGAGATATTCACGGCTTTAGCTCGTTGCACCGGATTCACCAAGCGCGTGGATGTGTCTAGTCCCGGCCCACCATCAGGTCATTTCTACAACATTTGTACGAGCGGCAAGTGGACACAGTATCATGTCACGGCTTTTGATTGTCCACATCTATCCGCAGATTACATAGAGGAGATTCGGGATTCGTATGGGGAAACCTCTGCTTTGTACAAGTCCATGATAATGGCTGAGTTCGGTGGGATGGATGAGCAGGTTGTGATAAACCATCAGAAGTTGGTTGAGTTGGACAAGATGACGATTGAGCATGTTGATGAGAAGTTGAACACGGCTGGTCTTGATTTGTCGGCTGGTGGTGATGAACAGGTTCTTGTGGTGCGGAACGGGAACAAGACACTTGCTGTTGAAGCCTTTAATTTCAGAGATACAGTTGCCTTGATTGACCATCTTGAGTTTCTGTTTAACAAGTATAAGCTGAAGGATTCAGTGATCTACGGTGATGCCGGTGGATTGGGCAAACCGATCTTGGATCAGTTGCGGATAAATTGGGACATCAAGTATGTGTTGAATCAGGCCAAGCCGTACAATCAGTTGGCCTATTTGAATCGTGGTGCGGAACTTTGGTTTAGTGTGGCCAAACTAATTGAGTACGGAGACATCATGGTTCCGAAGGAAAGCAAGCTGCGCAAACAGCTTGCTTCTCGTTATTACATTGTGACGCCGCAAAACAAGCTACAATTGGAGAGCAAGAAACAGGCGAGGTCGAAAGGCCATGTTTCACCTGATCGCGCTGATGCTTTTGTGCTTGCCTTCGCAAACTATCGTGGTAGGAAACCCAAGAGACTTAAGGTAAAGAAGATTGAGCGTCATAAGCCAAAACAATTTTTACTGAATGGAGCCAGAAATCGCGTGACTTTTGGCCGAAACATAATCAAACCTAACCCGTGGTTAAGAGATGAAATACAACAACTACAAGGAATATCAGGATGCTTCGACTAATATCTTTAAGCTGACTGGTTTATGTGACACCCAACATGCCAAGGCACAGGATCAAAGACAGCAACGTCGCTTGGACATAGACTTGGATTTGGAGCGTCGGGACGGCTATTTGGCCCCTGACGAGCTTTACATTCCGACTCACATAATTGACAGCAACATAAAGCGTGAACAGGCCAAGTATGTTTCATACATAGTCAATTCGCGCCGCACCGTCATATTCTCCAGTTCAACAGACCCAGCCTTTAACACAGGGCCGCTGGAGCGTGATTTCACAGAGCGTTGTCGATATGATGGTTGGCAAGTACCTTTGTTCCGAACGATAGACTGCATGCAACTTCACGGTTACTGCGTGGCTGAAGTGCAGTTTGACGATACGAAGCCGGGACACTTTGCTGTTGAATCAGTTAATTATGAGGATTTAGCGTTTCCTGATGACACACGAGAGATACAAGCGTGTGGTATGGTGGTTCATCGGCATTACTTTACTCGTGAGCAGCTGATAGACATGACCAAGACTCGCGAGTTCAGCAAGAAGGAAGTCGAATCGTTAGTAGGGGAGGAACCTGTGGATGAGCAGACTGAATCCTTGTTTAAGGTTGAGAAGGTCATGTTTAGAGATGATGGTATAGTTCAGGTGGGGTGGTCTTGCGTAGCCAAATGCAACGATTGGTTGCGCAAGCCACGCCCTCTGTTCTTAGGCAAGCGAGATTTGTCGGGTGAAGTGTATGAAACTGAGTATCCTTATGTCATTTTCTACTACATGATAGCGGAGGACATGACCATCAAGAATTGTGTTGGTCGGGCTTACTTGGACAGACATGCACAAGAGGCTGTCAGTTCTCTTATGTCGTCATTTGTGACGGCGCATCGTCGTGCTTCCAACTTCTATTTCTCCAAGGAGGCAGATGATCCAAACCAGAGTAATGAGCAGACCAGCGTTCAGTTTGTGCCGGGAGCATTGATTGATGCGAACATCAAGCAGTTTCAGTTGACACCACCAAACTCGGCTATGTTATCTGCCATTCAAACATTGATTACGCAGAATGCACAGGAGCAGTCGCAGATGAATTATGCTGCGATGAACAGGCAGGATAGTCGCAAGACAGCCACCGAAATTCAGACTGCAACGGCTGAAGCACAGCTTTTATCGGCCACACAGGTTGCTTTGTTCAGCATTTCGATCAAGAAGATTTACGAGAAATGCTGGGAAATCTATCATTCACGAGTCTTGGATGGTTTGATTGAGCCGACTGTTCCCCTGCAATACTTCACCGATCACAAGTACAACATGAAACCGGCTGGTGACACCGATGTTGTTGAGCGACAGGAGAAGGCGCAGAGGATGTTACAGGTATGGCCTGTCATTCAGCAGAACAGCGCACTTGCGGTGACTTACATGAAAGACATGTTAAGCATGTTATTTCCTGATGAAGCACCCAAGTATATTGAGCAGATGCAAGAAGATCACTCAAAGACGCAGCTTCTACAGCAGATGTCGGCTATCATAGACAGTTTAATAATTGATCCACAAACGGGTCAATTAACACAGGAAGCACAACCTTATGCACAGCAATTACAAGCGTTACAGCAACAAGTCCAACAGCTTTCAGGAGGAGACCAAAAGGGCGCTGGAGGAACAGGCATGGCAGCAATGGGTGGACAACCCAACAACCCTAATCTTTCTGTCGTTGCTAAAACAGGAGCGGGAGCGGCTGGTTAAAGATGTTAGTTATTCAGCCACAAAGCGTGGTATTTCGGATGTTGACGTTCGGATAATTGCTGCACAGATAAAAACAACAGATGATATAATAGGGACGATACATGATAAAGACAGATACAAAAACAGCGGAAGAAATGGATCAGGAGTTTAACTTCGGAAAACTCGACATTGGTAACGAGCTAGACACTGACGAGTTGGATGTGATAGCTCCAGCTGAAGAACCCGAAGATAAACCCGATGATGAACCTGACGAAGAGAAAGAAGAGTCTGAAGATAAACCTGAAGAGGAGTCAACAGAGGAGTCAACTGAAGAAGTAGAGGAGGCCGACGAGGAGAAAGAGGAATCCGAAGAGACTGAGGAAGAATCTGAGGAGTTGACGACCGAGGAAGTTATCGGTGATCCCCTTAAAGACGCTAAAGAAGACGATGATGAACCAAAGGGCCGCACATACGAGGGCTTCGATGATGAGGATAAGCAGTATGCCAAGCAGATGTCCAATAAGGCTTATGACCATTTTTCAAAGAAATTACAGTCGTTAAAGGTTGGTAAGTCCTCTGCCGAAGAGACACAGGATTTGCTTTCACACCCGGAAGCCTACTCTCTCAACCCCGAATATCAACAACTTGTCACTGACTACGATAAAGCCTCACAGGAACAGGCGCATTGGAAGAAGCAGCTTGTATCCATTCGTAAGGGTGAGAATTGGCGTTCTGTCGAGGGATACGACAAGAGTGGTCGCTTGGTCTTGGCTCGTGAGGACTTTCAGCCCACAGCAGAAGCCGAGATTGATGTTCAGGGAGCATTAACTGAAGCGCAATCGATGAGTAAATCCTTTAGTAACAGGGCAGCTACAATTCAAAGGAATCACTCAAATGACTACAAAAACTCAATACAAATGCTGGATGAAGAACAGCGCAAGCAGTTTAAGTGGTTGGAAGACAAGGACATGGCCAAGCGAATCATAGACATACCCAACTTCGGTAAGACCACAATCAACAAGCTACGAAAGACTTTTTTAGATGTTTTACCAACAGTCTTCGCCAATCACCCCATGTCTGAGTTGGCTACTAATCTCTGGATTAACAATCAGATAATGGCCAAGCAACAGCAAGAATTGACTGAGAAAGTCAAGAAACAGTCTCGTAACAAGAAAGACATGTTGCGTAGCGAACCTTCATCAAAGTCAACAAAGTCAAAAAGTGACGATGAGTATTTTACAATGGATTCCTTCATGGAAGACTTCATGTAATTGGCACACAAGTTGCTGACTTGTAATCTGCTACTAAAGGTAAGGGCATACCACGCTACTCGTGTGAAGGGCATCACAACTCGTGTATAACAATTAAATAAAATATTATGGCACACGCTATAGGAGGACTTGATCCTGCCAGTAGCCTCGCTGCGGCGATGGCTACTAATGTAGCATCCAACAACTTTAATAAGTTGGATTTCTACCTAGTTAAAAACGAGGTTGCCCTTTTCCCCCGTTGGAATGTCTATGACACTCTATACGGTTCGATTAAGTGGCAACCTAATATGGGAGACACCCTTCAAGGGTTGACTCCATCGCCCAGTCCCATCCAGCGTTCTACATTCGCGCCGAATGTATTAGCTGATGCGCCACTCAAGGACATCTACAAGGTTGGTGAGCGGAATGAATCTGCGAAACTTTCTTACCACAGGTATGAGAGTACGCGGTTTCGGTTCCTCAACAGCTTTGAGTCGTTCTGGCGTGACCAGTTATCCTACGCTCACAAGGACATCGTTCGTCAAATCCAGACATCACAGAATCAGTTCATCCGAACTCTAATGTGGTATCAAACACCAGATGTTTATTTAGCAGATAGTGGTGCTGGTCGTTTGTCGAGTTCTGGAAACCTTGATGGTTCTGCTGCGAAAGTTTCGCTAACACAGGATCAGATTCGCACTATTGACGCTGATGATGACCGTACTTCTGCCACAACTGCCGCAATTGGCGAGGGTGGTGGACAGGAGTATCGTGATGCAATCTGTGTAGGTGCTGGTGGTACATCTGCTGGTCTTGAGGCCGGTTATTTGACCTTGAAAGACATTTACCAAGCCATGTTGGTTTTGCAGGAGGATGTTCAAGCACCTACGTTTGATCGTCAATTTGGTACTCCAAAGAGTTCCGAGATGATTAAGGGCAAGTACGTCCTTGTTTGTTCAACGGAAGCTTGGGCCTCGCTCATGTGGGATGCTGACTTGGCAGGAACAGGTGGTCGTCGTCTTGCTCCCGCCAACATGAACCTCATCAATGATGGTTTTGCTGGTGATTTGTGGGGCAAAATCACGGTTAAGTTTGATCCACACCCATTGCGCTTTATTGACAATGGTGCATGGGTCAATCCGCAAACTGTCACCAACAACAAGGTTGTGCCTAATTCGGTTTATACCGCGATTAGTGATACCGCGACTGCAAGTGACACTGCTGCCTCTAACGAGGTTGCGTTCTTGTGTGGTGCAGATGCCTTCAAAGCAATTTCTGTTGGGCCACCGCCCAAGGAGTTTGCTAGTAAGAACATCTCCAAGAAGAAACTGTACAGCATGAATTGGAATGGTCAGATTGATTTGACCGATCAGTTCTTGGTTCCGACAGCCTCGGCTACGAGTGTTGACCATACGGAAAACAGTTGGGACTTGAATGTCTATGGTGACTTCCTGAAGTTCATCTCGCAGACAATACACGGTGGAATTCCGGGTGATGCACGGCATTGCCTTCCCATTGTATATCGTCGCAGACGAGTTGCTTAATAATCATGGGGGGCTTCGGCCCCCCTTTCCTTAAAATATTATGGCTACTATAAAAACACCTCTTTCTAGTGGGACAAACGTTTCTATTAACGATCCTTCAAATGTAAGTATAAGTAATTCATCAAGTGCTGAAAATCCCGGTGGCTGGAGTACCAACGTTGATTACAAACTTGCACTTATACAAAACACAGGTTCGACAAACTTATATTTGTTATATGGTACAGATGATGCATCTACCACAAATTTTCACACTAAAATAACACCGGGAACTCAGGTGGATTTAACTCCTGTAATTGGTACAGCTATCAACATGATTTCAGAGACATCAGCTGGAACTGCTGTATTCACGCTGGCATCACCAGATTATTCAGTTAGTGATTATCCAGCGCAGCCTGTTAACAACATAAACGGATACTGATATGGCAAGAATTGTACAGCAGGGTGTAATCACCACATCGGGTACGTCCTACGAGAACGAGCCGATCATCAAATCTGATGGTGCTGGCGAGATGATGCAATGGCAACCGTCTGACGGCGGGACAGATGGTGTTTACAT
>Ga0208934_1001024_pt1 | contig 10579 bp, 10 predicted proteins | sample MalvirDeepMed_s2_FD_184243 | JGI IMG/M metagenome (GOLD analysis project Ga0208934, IMG submission 184243) | Marine viral communities from the Global Malaspina Expedition - Malaspina viral metaG DeepMed_s2 (SPAdes) (version 2) | ecosystem: Environmental > Aquatic > Marine > Oceanic | place... | reverse complement strand
GAAGGGACGAGGGGGCGGGCCTGGTTCAAAGCTGGTCTGCGCTCATGCGATAGATTGGAGTATTAGGCGTATAAGACGCAAGCTTGTCGAGCAGTTCCGGCAAACTGTCCGCAATCTGCAGAATCTCGCGATGTGTTGCGCGAACGAAACCCGTATCCGCCATCCGGTTTATGAAATGCACAAGATCGTCGTAAAAGCCGAAAGCGTTTAGCAGGCCGACCGGCATTTCATGGTAGCCGATCTGCGCCCAGCTCAATGCCTCGAACAGCTCGTCCATTGTGCCCATGCCGCCGGGCAGAGTGATGAACCCGTCTGCAAGGTCGGTGAAATGGGCCTTGCGCTGGTGCATCGTGTCGACCGTGATCAGCTGCGTGCAGTCGTGGTTGGCGAACTCGCGCTCCACCATCGCATGCGGGATCACTCCGATCACCTCGCCGCCTTCGGCCAGCGCACCCTGCGCCAGCGCGCCCATCAGGCCCAGCCGCCCGCCGCCATAGACGACTCCGATGCCCCGCCGCGCGAGGTTTGCCCCGGTGTCGCGCGCGAGTTCGAGGTAACGCGGATCGGGCGGGGTGGCGGCACCGCAATAGATGGCCAGTTTGCGGATGGGGCGGTTCACAGATCCTCCCCGATACGGGGAGGGGGACCAGCCGGAGGCTGGTGGAGGGGTACGGGTTGTTGTTGCATACGCTCTCTGCAGATTTGCGTCAGACGGGTAACGACCGGCTCGATATTCGCAAGGATCAGGGTTGCCGGAATGCGCGTGGTCGCAATATCTCGCGATCTCAGGAACGCAGATCGGTTGGCATCGCGGATTACCGCGTCTTCGCTGTCATGCGCCATGCCGTCGACTTCGACGGCAAGCTTCGCCTTCGCGCAGTAGAAATCGAGTACGTATTCACCCGCGGCGTGCTGACGGCGAAACTTGAACCCACCCGGACGTTTGCGCAGTTCGGTCCACAGCAAGGTTTCTGGCAGCGACATCTCGCTGCGCAGTTTGCGGGCGCGCTTTACCGACTGGCGGGGGCCCGTGATCACGGACGGTGCCCCTCCACCATGCTGCCCATGGTCCCCCTCCCCGTGCCGGGGAGGATCATCTGAGATCCTCGATCATCAGCCCCGCGGTCGCCTTCGCGCTGCCGACCACGCCGGGGATGCCTGCGCCCGGGTGCGTGCCCGCACCGACGAGGTAGAAGTTCTTGATAACATCGTCGCGGTTATGGCCGCGGAAAAAGGCGCTCTGCGTCAGCACCGGCTCGAGGCTGAAGGCGCTGCCCAGATGCGCGTTGAGATCGGAGGAGAAGTCGGACGGCGCGTAGTGGAACTTGGTCACGATCCGGTCGTGAATGTCGGGCACCAGCCGCTTGCCCACCTCATCGAGAATGCGCTTCTCCAGCAGCGGGCCGACCTCGTCCCAGTCGACCGGCAGCTTGCCCTGATGCGCCACCGGCACCAGCGCGTAGAACGTGCTCATCCCCGGCGGTGCCATGGAGGGGTCGCTCTTGCTCGGGTGGTGGAGGTAGATCGAGAAATCCTCGGGCAGCACGCCGTTGCTGTAGATGTCGTCGAGCAGGCCTTTGTAGCGCGGGCCGAACAGGATCATGTGGTGCGCGATGCCGGGCCAGTTTCCTTCGAGCCCGAAATGGACGACGAAGAGCCCGGGGCTGTAGCTCTTGCGCTTCAGCCTGCGGCCCATGCTCCACCCGCGCTGCGAGCGGCCCAGCAGGTCGCGGTACGAATGCATGATGTCGGCATTGCTGGCGACCGCGCTGAAAGTCTCTTGCCAGCCGCTCTCGCATTCCACGCTGGTCGCGCGGTTCTTCTCGGTATGGACCTGCACGACCGGATCGCCCATGCGCACGCGTCCGCCCAGCCGCTCGAAATGGCGGACCATCCCGGCGATCAGCCGGTTGGTGCCGCCCTTGGTCCACCAAACGCCGCCGTCCATCTCCAACTTATGGATCAGCGCGTATATGCTGCTCGTCTTCATCGGATTGCCGCCGACCAGCAGCGTGTGGAAGCTGAGCGCTTCGCGCAGCTTCTCGTTCTCGACGAAGCTGGAGACCATCGAATAGACGCTGCGATAGGCCTGCTTCTTGGCCAGCGCGGGCGCGGCTTTCAGCATCGACTTGAAATCGAGGAAGGGCACGGTGCCCAGCTTCACATAGCCTTCCTCGTACACGCCGGCGGAATATTCGAGGAAGCGCTGGTAGCCTTCGACGTCCTTCGGGTTGAGCTTGGCGATTTCCGAAAACAGCTCGTCGTGGTCGTTCGAATAGTCGAAATTGGTGCCGTCGGGCCAGTTGAGGCGGTAGAACGGCTTGACCGGAACAAGCTCGACATCCTCGGCAATGTCGTGGCCGGAGAGCGCCCAGAGTTCCTTGAGGCAATCGGGATCGGTGACCACGGTCGGCCCGCCATCGAAGGTGAACCCGTCACGCTCCCAGTAATAGGCGCGGCCGCCGGGCTTGTCGCGCCCCTCGATCACGGTTGTCGCGATCCCGGCGCTCTGGAGGCGGATGGCGAGTGCCATGCCGCCAAAGCCAGCCCCGATCACGCATGCATTTCGGCTGTCAGCCATTCGGTTGCGATCCTTTTCGAGATGTCAGTGCGGGGCGATGCCCGGCGAGTGCGCGCAAGGCACGCGGGATTGGTACGGGCGGCTTGCCCGTAAGGGTCCGCAGCTTGTCTGCAGGGGTCGATCTGGCCGCGTAAAACCGTTCGATCAATGCGGGATTGAGGCGGTAGAAGCGCGAGAAGATGCGGTAACGTTCGTCGGGTTTCGCCGCGCCGAACAGCATCGAGCCGAGCATGCGATAGAAGCCGGTCCGCTTCCACACGCGCCGCGCATGGGCTTCCAGCAGGGCGGCCATCTGTTCGCCGGGCAGGTCGCGGTTCTCGGCCACCAGCAGCGCGGTCTCGACCGCGAAGGGCAGCGTGTAGCTGGTCAGCGGATGCGCGATCATCGCGCGCGCGCCAGCCATTGCTACGCCGGGGCTGCGGACCTCGCGCTGATAGCGGGCGAGGTCGCCGCCGGTCACCACCGGCAGCACGCCGGTCTCGTAGGCGATCGGCTCGCCCTGCCAGCCCATCGTCTCGCAATAGCGGTCGATCCTTGCAGAAAGCGCCGCCCGCTCGAGCTCCGGCGTATCCTGGTAATAGGTATCCTCGACGAACAGCTCGTCGGCGGCGAGCGGCAGGGTGTAGACGAAGCGGAAGGCATCGTGCTGGCGGACCTTGGCGTCCATCACGATCGGGCGGTCGACCCCATGCGGGCGATCTGTGCGCAGGTGGCGGCCCATGAAGACCTGCCAGCCGCCCTCAAATGCGTCCGAGAGGATGAACCCGCGCGCGTCGATCACGCAGCGGGCCTCGATCCGCTCGCCGCCTTCAAGGGTTGCGCCGCGCGCATCGACCGAGGCGACCGCGCGGTTCGTGTGGATCGTCGATTGCGCCAGCTCGCGCCGCAGCGCGGCATCGAAATCGACCGAGGCGAGCGAGACGTAGACGCTGCCCAGCCGCCGCGAATGTTCGGGGAAATGGACATCGTAGCCGAGCGGCCAGTTGAGCTTGCGGAATGGCGCCATCAGCGCCTCGCCAGCTTCGGGCAGATCGCTTTCGAACCAGCTCCAGCGGTGATTGCCGCCCAGCGTTTCGCCTGCCTCGACGAGCACCACCGACAGCGCCGGATCGGCACGCCGCAGCGCGAGCGCGATCAGCCCGCCCGCCAGGCCGCCCCCAAGGATTGCAAAATCGGCGCGCGGTTCGCTCATCACCCGCATCCATTATGGACAAATAGCTGCAAGGCAAATGGCGACTTATAGTCCGCACGCCTCCAGTCTCGACGTGACGGTCGTCTGCATCGCCTCATCCAGCCTCGCGTCGAACCCCGGAACGAGGTCGCGATTGGCGATATCGAGGCGCAACGCGGAGATTTCCGGAGTAAGGGTTTGCAACTTGCCGGATGCGGGAATGGCCAGGAACTCGCGCCCGATCTCTTCCATTTCTTGCCTGCTCAATCCGGAGATCATCGCTGCCACGGTCCGCCGGGCATCGGCTTCGGCGTCTTTCTCGTCGATAATGACCGGATCGTCGGGATTGCCCGACACGCTTCCGGCGATCGTCTGTTCGAAATTGAGATTGGCATTGACGCCCGCCAGGATCCGCTGGCCATTCTTGCTTTCGTAGAATCTGGCGAGCTGCGACGCCTCTTCGTCGGTCAGTTCGTTCTCGAAAAGAGACTTCATTTCCGCTTTAGTGACCGCGCGTTCCACATCGCCATATTCGATGAGGAAGGGGGTCGTCGCCGAGACAATCGCATCGACGATGCCCTCACATTCGCGTTCCATCAGCACGATGTTCGGGTCGCGCATCATCACGGTCCGCATGTCCCGCACAACCGCCCGCATGCTCGCTTCGTGAATCGCGTCGGAATTCAACGCGGCGGCGAGGCGCGCGGGGCCGCTGGCTTCCTGCGTCGATGCATCGGCGGGTGGGGGCACGGTCTGCCCGGCAAGGGCGGTCGGGGCGAGGATGGCGAGGGCTGTGGCCGCAGCGATGATCTTCATGGTGTCATCCATTACTCCGCCTGCGATGGACCGACAATCGAAACTGTCCAACAGGGCGAGCTTGTTGTCCGGGTGTCACTGTGTTGCCGTATCTTGGCGAGGAACGTTGCTTCTCGAAACCCGTTGGATTGTTCAAACTGGAGGGAATTTTTCCGACATGCGCCGTATTGTCCACGCCATTGCCGTACTATCCGCCTCCGCGGGCGTCTCGCCTGCCGTCGCGCAAACGCAGGACACCGAAACCGACGACTTCGCCGCAGACCCATCCGAAGGAACGGTGTTCGATGGCGACTGGGTCCAGATCGGCGCCGGAGTCGCCTTCTCGCCCGATTACGACGGGTCCGACGATTACGAGGCCTTCCCGCTGCCCCTGATCCGCGGCAGCATCGGCGGCGTCGACATCCAGCCGCGCGCGGCTGGCGTCGCGCTGGACTTCGTGCCCGATGGCGATGGCAAAGTGTCCTATACCTTCGGCCCCGTGGTGCGGGTGCGCACCAGCCGCACCGGCGATATCGAGGACCCGGTCGTGGCTGCGGCAGGCGAGCTCGATACCGCGATCGAAGTCGGCCCGACCGCCGGAATCAGCTATTCCGGCCTGCTCAATCCCTATGACAGCGTCAGCTTCACCGCCGATGTGCGCTGGGATGTCGCGGGCGCGCATGACGGCATGACGATCAGCCCGAGCGTGACCTATTTCACCCCGGTCAGCCGGGGCGCCGCGGTCAGCCTGTCGCTGTCCGCCGAACATGCCGACGACAGTTTCCAGGACTATTATTATTCGGTGACGCCTGCGCAGCAGCTCGCCAGCGGTCTGCCGGTCTACGATGCCGACGCGGGCTTCAACAAGGTCGGCGTGAACCTGCTCGGCGGGTTCGACCTCGATGGCGATCTCACCAATGGCGGGCTCGCGATCTTCGCCGTCGGCGGATATTCGCGGGTGATCGGCGACGCGGCGGATTCGCCCTTCGTCGCGACGCGCGGCAGCCGTGATCAGTGGCTGGCCGGCGCCGGGATCGGATATACGTTCTGATTCCCTAGGCTCGATAGCGGGCGATCACCGCGTCGCCACTGCCTCTTCCGCCGCCGCCGCAAGTGCGCGCAGTGCCTCCATATGCGCGGCGAAGGCGCTGCGCCCGGTCCGTGTCAGCGATGCCCAGGTGCGCTGGCGTCCGTCGCGCGGAGCCTTCACGATCTTGACGTAGCCCGCATCGGCGAGGGCGGTGAGGTGTTTCGAGAGAACGCTGTCGCTCACTTCGGTCACCTCGCGGATGGTCGCGAATTCCACCTCGTCGGCCCGCGCCAGCATGGCGGCAATCTGCAACCGTGCCGGAGCGTGCAGGGCCATGTCGATCTGCCCGCTCATGCCCGGCCCGCCTTCAGGTCCGCCCGGTAAATCTTCTCCCAGAGCAGGCTGATCGCCGTGCTGCCGATCAGCAGGACCGCCGCGATCGCGCAGAACAGCGGGCTCGCAAGAGGGTTTTCGACCAGCATGATGGTCGCCGCGAGCGCGGCTGCGAGGAGTGCGAACTGGAGCACGAGAACCCAGCCGGTGCGGCCCTTCTGGTAGCCGCTCACGAACATGCCATGCCGTGCCTTGTCGTCGCGCACGACGAGGAAGATCAGCAGCAGCACGATCGCCAGCACCAGCATCCGCCCGGGATCGGGCAGGGCGACAGCCAGCAGAACCAAAGCCATCATCGCGCCGAAAATCGCGTGCCGCCAGAGCGGCCAACGCATCCGGTCGGCCATCGCGCGATCGGTATTCTTCACGGCATCGAGTGCCGAGCGTGCTTCATTCGTGTCCATCGGAGGGTCCTTCACTTTCCAGTGTGGAAAGAGATATACGCGACTTTCCGATTCGGCAAGTGAAAACTTTCCAAGTCGGAAAGTGGTCGCGTTGAACCCTGACAGACGCACATAAAAAGGGCGCGCAGGTCGATCCTGCGCGCCCTCTTTCGTGTGTGCCGATCTGGCGATCAGTCCTCGCTATCGTCCTCGATCATCAGTTCGGGACGCGGGGCGGGCATTGCGGCATCGCGGTCGCCCGTCTTCAGATAGGTATCGAACCACTGCATCATGCGCAGGTTGTAGTCATAGCGTGCGGCGGCGCGAGAATTGCCGTGGCCTTCGCCCGGATAGAGCACGAGCCGCACCGGCGTCTCGGGTTTGCGCACCTTGATGTTGCGATACAGCTCGTAGCTCTGGCTGGGCGAGACGCGCGTGTCTTCCTCGCCATGCATGATCAGGATCGGCGTTTCGGCCTTGTCGACGTGATAGATCGGGCTGACTTCGAGCATGCCCTGCCAGTCTTCCCACGGCCACTTGCGCGCATGCACGTTGTACATTTCCATCGGAATGTCGGTGGTGCCGAACTTGCTGATCTGGTTGGAAATGCCGACGAACATTACCGCCGCGGCATATTCCTCGCTCAGCGCCGTCGCGCCCCACGCGCTGGCATAGCCGCCATAGCTGCCACCGGTGATCCCGGTGCGATCGCCGTCGGCGATCCCTTCGCTCACCAGCGCGCGCTTGGCATCGACGATGTCGTTGAATTCCTTGCCCGCGTAATCGTTCTGGTGTGCCTTGGCGAATGCGGTCCCGTAGCCGGTAGAGCCGCGATAGTTGGGCAGGAACACGGCATAGCCCTGACCCGCCGCGACTTGGCCGGGGCCGCTGTAGTTGGTCACCCAGCCGTTCGATTCATGCGCCTCGGGCCCGCCGTGTACGTCCATGATCAGCGGCGCGCCACCGCGCGGTGCGCCCCCGACCGGCTCGATCAGCACGCCCTCGATCTGCTGCCCGTCGCGCGCGGTATAGGTGTAGGTGCGCTGCTCGCCGAAGTCGATTTCCGACAGCCACGGGTTGTGGGTGGTCCAGCGGGTGAAGCCGCTGCCATCGAAAGCGAACAGTTCGCTGGGGTGGCGCGGGCTGTTGGCGACCGCGAACATGCGCTCGCTCCCGCCGTTTTCGAGGCTGGTGAGGATCAGCTCGCCCGGATCGACTTCGCGTGCGACGCTGCCATCGGCGTTGTAGATGCGCAGGATCGTGTCCGCGCCATTGTCGACGACTGCGGCGAGCTGGCCGTTCGCCATCCATTCGGTATCGCCGACAGCTTCCGCCGCGCCTTCGTTCAGCGCGCGATAGGTGCCGGTCGCGAGGTCGACGAGGTGCAGCGTGGTCGCCGCGGGATCGTTCTTGTCGACCCCCGCGACCATCGAAAGCTGGCGGCCATCGGGCGAAATCTCGATATCGCCGAGCTTGCCGGGGGTTTCGACCACCCGGGCGACATTGCCGCTCGCCAGGTCGAGGATATTGACCCGCTTGGAGGTATAGGTGTCGTCGATCTGCGGGGTCGGCTGGCTCTCGATCACGCCATAGCGATTGTCGGGCGTGACATCGAAGCTGGTGACGTAGCCGGGTACGGTGATCTCGGTCGGCTCGGCGTCGATTTCCTCGCCGCCGACGCGGGCCGAGAACAGGCGGTTGAAGCGCGATTCCTCTTCGTAGACGATCGCGTTGAAGCCATCTTTCGACTGCGCCTTGCGGTCCTTGTCGTCCGCCGGGCTGGCGAGCAGATACAGCGTGCTGCCGTCCGGCCCCCAGGCATAGGAGCGCACGCCGGTGTCCTTCACCGCCGCAAGCTTCACCTGCGCCCCGCCATCGACGGGGATGCCCCATACGGCGCGGTCTTCGCCGCCCTTGCTCCACAGGAAGCTGACCATGCGGCCGTCGGGCGAGAACTTGACCGTGGAAACGGACACGTCCTCGGGCAGGAAGTCGCGCGCATTGTCCGGCCCGAATGCCATCTTCAGCTGCTGTGAGGTGGAGCCGTTATCTTCCCCCTCGGTCACGTCGGGCAGGCTCGCGGTCGTGTAGGCGACGCGAGTACCGTCGGGCGAGACGGCGACGCCGCCGAGGCTTTCGAGGCTCGCCACATCCTCGGGCGTCATCGGGCGGGCCTGCGCGGTGGCGGTGATCGATACGCCGGCGAGCAGCGTGACGGTGGCCAAAAACGTGCGGTTCATGAAGGTCCTCTCATCGCAAAACTTTTTCCGACCGCGTCATTACAGCCTGAGCGTTCAACGGCAACCGATGGCCGAAACGACCGGGGCGTGTTCCGCTTGCGCTGGGCGGATGCGAGATGCATCGTCGCGGCCAAAGGGGAGAGACGATGCGTAGCCTGTTTTCGATGATCGCAGGATGTATGGCCTTGCTGGCCATGTCCGCTGCCGGGCCCGCGCTGGCGCAGGTAACGGTGATCCACGCCGGATCGGTGCTGGCCGATGCGGAAAGCGAACCGAGCGGCCCGGCCACGATCACGGTCAGCGAGGGCCGGATCGTCTCGATCGAGGAAGGGCACCGGACGCCGACCGGCGAGGTCCGCGTGATCGACCTTGCCGACAAGACCGTGCTGCCCGGCCTGATCGACCTGCATGTCCACCTGACCGGCGATCCGGGGGGCGATTATCGTCAGGGCACCGTCGACACCGAAGAATACGCGACCGTCGTCGGTACAAAAAACGCGCGAATCACTGCGCTGGCCGGGTTCACCACCGTGCGCGAGGCGGGCAGCGGCGAAACGACCGCCTTCGCGCTGCGTCGCGGGACCGCCGAGGGACTGATCCCCGGTCCGCGCATCGTCGCTGCCGGTCCGCCGCTGTCGATCGTCGGCGGGCATGGCGACATCACCGGCTTCCGCCCCGAAATCCTCGACCTGTTCGCCAATCCGTTCACCTGCACCGGGCCGGTCGAATGTGCGGAGAAGGTCCGCCGCGCGGCGCAGCGCGGTTCGGATGTGATCAAGATCACCGCGACCGGCGGCGTTCTCAGCCAGCAGGGGCGCGGGCTGGGCGCACATTTCACCGATGCGGAGATGAAGGCGATTGCCGACACCGCCCACTCGCTCGGCCTCAAGGTCATGGCGCATGCCCACGGCGCGCGCGGGATCGAGGCGGCGAGCCGCGCCGGGATCGACACGATCGAGCATTCGACCTTCATCGATGAGCCGGCAGCGCGCGCGATGCGCGAGAACGGCACGGTGCTGATCCCGACGCTGATGGCGTTCAAGGGGGTCAGCGAGGGGCTGGGGAAGGGCATCTACACTCCGGTGGTCGAAGCGAAGATCCGCGACGTCTACGACCAGGCGCAGGTCTTCATGGGGCAGGCCTATCGCTGGGGCGTCCCGATCGCCTTTGGCACCGACGCGGGCGTGTTCGACCATGGCCGCAATGCCGAGGAATTCGCACTGATGCGCGCCCAGTGCATGAGTGACCGCGAAGCCTTCGCCAGCGCGACCACGGTCGCGGCCGAAGTGCTCGAAATGGAGGACCAGATCGGGCGGCTCGCACCCGGCTATTCTGCGGATATCATCGCCGTCGATGGCAACCCGCTGGAGGATGTCGCCGTGTTGGAGGATGTTGACTTCGTAATGGTTCGCGGGCGGGTGATCGAGTGATGGTCCGAATGCTTCGTTTGGCTCAGACCCCCGTCGGATTGGGAACTCGCGAAGAAGAAACGCGATGCGGGGGCGGATGCCGGGGAGGTCGTCTCTTTCCTGTATAGCCGGGGCGTCGGGCCTGCCCTTACGTCCTTTATGCTATCCCAGCTTGGTTTTGGCGATCAGGCGGAGTGTCGGTTGATGGTTGTCGAGAGCGATTGCTGGCCGGGCCTGAACGATGCGACGGACGAGTTTTTCGACGTGCTTGGAGATTCCCGAGAGGACTAGATTATGCGCCGCCCCCGGTCGAGGCTACGGCGCTGCCCGTAGAAGGCGATTGGCGGATCGCGCGTCGGCGCCTAGGCTTCGCCGCGAAGGACTTTCAGGGGAACCACCAATGACCATCCGCAACTTGCTGACCGGAGCCGCCGCGCTTGCCATCCTGACCGCGCCGGGCGCCGTCTTCGCTCAAACCGCCGCGCGGGCCAGCCTCGACGTCGATCTCGACGCGCAAAGCGCCGATAGCGAGCAGTCCGAACACGACCGGCTCTTCGCGCTGTTTGCAGATTCCGAG
>Ga0208934_1001017_pt1 | contig 10613 bp, 7 predicted proteins | sample MalvirDeepMed_s2_FD_184243 | JGI IMG/M metagenome (GOLD analysis project Ga0208934, IMG submission 184243) | Marine viral communities from the Global Malaspina Expedition - Malaspina viral metaG DeepMed_s2 (SPAdes) (version 2) | ecosystem: Environmental > Aquatic > Marine > Oceanic | place... | reverse complement strand
ATCGAGCATCGAGCATCGAGCATCGAGCATCGAGCATCGAGCATGGTGCGCGCACCATGGCGCGTTAGGGTCCAAACCGTCGATTATACCAATAAAATCAAAGGCCTACGGACCACGGACCCGCGATCAAGCGCCCACCGCCTTGGCTGCGCTGGCTTCGGCTCTGTTCCTTGGAAATAATTCAGTGTAGAACTGTACGACGTAACGGGTATGGGAAATTGTGCAAAAAGCCTCTTGAAATAGTGTTTCACGTGAAACAATGTGCTAAAGGGTCCCTATGCTTCGATCTGAGACACCGGAAGTTTCCGAGCGCCGTCTGAAGCTTGAATTGCGCCTAGCGCAGATGTCTGAAGTGGACGGGTGCCATGATGACTTTTTGAAGTACGTGCGGAAAGTGTGGCCCGAGTTCATAGCAGGTGCCCATCACCACATGATCGCGAAGAAGTTCGAGGACATTGCAACGGGAAGAAACAAGCGCCTGATCATCAACATGCCTCCCCGGCACACGAAGTCCGAGTTTGCAAGCTACCTCCTTCCGTCATGGATCATTGGCCGTGATCCGAAGACCAAGATCATTCAAACCACCCATACTGCCGAGTTGGCCGTCAACTTTGGCCGTAAGGTCCGGAACCTTCTCGACTCGACCGAGTACCAGAACATCTTCGACGGCGTGGGCTTGCAGGCGGACAGCAAGGCTGCGGGTCGATGGTCCACGAACCATGGCGGGGAGTACTTCGCGGCAGGTGTTGGAGGCGCGATCACCGGTCGCGGTGCCGATCTTTTGATCATCGATGATCCCCATTCCGAGCAGGACGCTTTGTCGGACACGGCCATGGACCATGCTTACGAGTGGTACACGTCGGGTCCCCGGCAGAGGCTCCAGCCCGGTGGTGCGATTGTCATTGTTATGACCCGGTGGTCTTTGAAGGATCTGACGGCGAAAGTGATCAAGGCACAGGGCTATGCCGATCATGCGGACCAGTGGGAAGTGGTCGAGTTTCCGGCGATCATGCCTTCGGGGAATGCCTGCTGGCCCGAGTTCTGGGACAAGAAGGAACTGGAGGGCGTTCAGGCTTCGCTGTCGGTTGCCAAGTGGAATGCGCAATGGCAGCAGAACCCGACTTCGGAAGAAGGCGCGATCATCAAGAAGGAGTGGTGGCAGCGTTGGGTGGAGGAAGAGGTCCCCGCTCTGGAGTATGTGATACAGAGTTACGACACGGCGTTTTCCAAGAAGGAGACGGCGGATTACTCGGCCATTACGACGTGGGGGGTTTTCTATCCGAAAGAGGGTGGTGCGGCGAATTTGATTTTGCTGGATGCGAAGAAGGGCCGCTGGGACTTTCCCGATTTGAAGGTACAGGCGCTGGAGCAGTACAAGTTCTGGGAGCCTGAGACGGTGATTGTCGAGGCGAAGGCGTCGGGGATGCCGTTGACGCACGAATTGCGTCAGTTGGGCATCCCGGTTGTCAACTTTACACCGAGCAAGGGAAACGATAAGGTGACGCGTGTCCATTCGGTCTCGCCTTTGTTTGAAAGCGGCATGATATGGGCACCGGACGAACGTTGGGCTGACGAGGTCATCGAGGAGTGTGCGGCATTTCCGCACGGCGAGTATGACGATCTCGTGGACAGCACCACGCAGGCCCTGATGCGTTACCGCCAGGGCAATTTCGTACAGTTACCGAGCGACGACTGGGTGGACACGGAGCCGTCCACCTACATCCGGAGCTACTATGGCTGATGAATCCCTCTTCACCGGATTTCATGGAACCAGTACCCCCTCTTTGCGCCTTGAGGATCTGGATCCAAGGCGCGGTGTAGAAGCAGAAGGGACAGTTTTCTTCACTTCCAATGAAGACATGGCCCATAGTTTTACGCTTCCCCGCGAATATGGCGAAACTGTATTTGAACGTCCTACAGGAGAGTTTGGAGAGTTTGGTGAAGAGTTGTACGCGGATATTGAACCGGGTCCTGTTCTCAAAGCTTCTCTTCGAATGCGTAATCCTTTTATTCTAAAAGGAAAAGAAGCTCAACAAGCTATTGATGACACTACGTATCAGGGAAAAATTCTTCAGCAGGCGAAGTCTGGAGGCTTTGACGGAGTTGTTTTTGAGAATGTGACGGAGTTTGCAGATCCTGGCATTCGTGGGGATGTTTATGCGGTTTTTAACAAAGGCCAGATTCAATCGGTTCAGGAACCACCGCCCAAGGACCAGCCCCGCGCACCTCTCTTGCTGGAGGGTCCCTCTGAGGAGAAGACGGGCAAGGAGCCTTCGAAAGGCCGCATGTTCCGTGGTATCGGGAGCCTGATGCGTGGGCGCAATATACTCTCGCTCTTGCAGGGCCTGCGGGAGGGGTACGAGTTACTGCCGGAAGAGTATCAGGTGCTGGACGAGGCTTGGCAGTATTTGAAAGGCACCGAGTTCAACCCCTTCGACATTGACAAACCGGGCATCGAATCTTTCAAGGAGCTACTTGGCATATCGCCCGAGGACCTTGGCGAGACCATCCTGCTGCCGGGACCCCCGCAAGAGACTGAGGAACTACCCTTTTCTGAAGTGTTTCTTTCAAGATCGACACCTGAAGATATGGATATAAACCGTGGCCGCAGACCTCCCGGTCGTATCGTTTACGCAATAAACAACGAAAGAGGCGACAATATCGGATTTGTGGATATAGACAGTATCGACAACGGGGTAGCTAATATCTCTGACATTGTAGTGTCTGGCCGGAATTCTTTGGGGTATAGGAATATGAGGCAATTGTTAGACCAGTTGCAGCAGAAACATCCCGAAATCAAACGAATATCAGGTGAGCGAGTTTCTGGTGCACGTCGTGGTGGTGCGCACGGCTTTGCTGGAACAGGAGATGATGTTTCTGTGGATCTTTCCTCACCGCGTGGCACATCAGAAATCCTTCCAAAGGCCGCAGGCGGCTTTATAGACAAACCTCTGTATGACGATCAGAGGATGATAGGTTAGGTTTGATGGCTGAAAAGAATTACGAATACGGTCTGACGGAAGAGGACACGCGTCCTGGTTTAAGTTGGTCCCAGCCCGTCAATCTTTTTTATCCGTATCGCAGAGAGGTCATCAAGGCACCTGTCGAAGAGCGGACCAGGGTAGATGACCGGTATGTTCCAAGCTTCACTCCCGGTGAGTATGGAGAAAAGGAGTTTGGCCTGAAGCACATGCCTTTTGTCCGGGGTATCGGAAGCCTTTATGACTTTGCCGGGAAGTTCTTTTCCAATCCAGAAGTGCGGGAGAAGGCTCTAACCGCTGCAGGAAAAGGTATAGCAACTCTTTTTGAAGATCAGTATCTTGCAGCAATTAATGCCGGTCGGGGTGGCGACCTCCAGTATTACGACCCCAAGAAAGGCCGAGTTGTGAACTGGGATCCTTTCTTTGTGCCAGGTCCCGCTGCGGTGGCAGGTCGTTTATTTCCCGTTGCAGGTGGCGGTTTTACCACGGGTATGTTTGCAGGTGTCAGGGCCAAGACGGCGGACCTGGATAAACTCAAGACAGCTAAAAAGATGGAGGAAGACGGCGCATCCAGGACGGAAATCCGCCGAAAGACCACTTGGTTCAGGGACGTCGACAATGAGTGGAAGTTCGAGATTCCCGACAGACCTGCAAGATTAAAGCTTGCCGAGAAAGACATTCCTGAAGAAGTGAATATACTAGAAGCCTTGAGACGAGGAGAAACTCCTGATTTAAATGCGCCCTCTTTCATCAGCATACGTGCCGAAGACCTAATACATCACCCTGAATTCTTTGCGGCTTATCCTGAATTCAAAAACATACCTATTCGGATTACCAGGAAGGAGACAGCGGACCAAGGAGACGTGGGTGGAAAGATTCATGGAACTGAGGCGCGAGGTTACTACCCAGAAAAATCGATGCTGAAGGATCCGAAAACTTTTCCGGATCCAAAACTTATTGACGATGTGGAGATAGAGCTAGTCGGTCCTTACGAAGAGTTACTGCGAAGTGCTTTGCACGAGTTTCAGCACGTAATACAGTTTCGCGAGAATTTTGCAATGGGTAGTAATCCAGCCACCTCTGTTACGAGCTACCAACTTGCGTTAAGGGCTGAAGTAAAAAGATTAAAGGCCGATAATAAGAATTCCGAAGAGGCAAAAGCACTTCAGGATGAGCTTAACAGGGTTCGATCTGCTATAACAAAAGGGGATATAGATGCGCATAGTTCCTTTGAGCATTATTTAAAACACGGAGGTGAAGCCGAGGCGAGAAACGTAGAGTTCAGGCACGAGTTTACAGCCCAAGAAATAGCTGACCTGGATCCGTGGGAAACAACAACAATTCCTGTAGTAGTGAAGAGCGGTGATCAAACCGTTTTTGGACCTGCTGTAAAGCTACCTGAAAAAGATATTATTGTTGTCAAGCCCCATTCTGGCGAGGCTTGGACAGGTAGAGGCAAGGCCGCAGGCGGCTTTATAGACAAGCCTTTGTACGACGACCAGAGGATGATAGGCTAAGACGGTTTTGGAGAGGACGAGAGATGGCTCTTTTTACAGGTTTACCGCTTCCAAATTTACCATTTCGACCATTGGGACCGCCCTTGATGCGGACTTTACCGGAAGGGCCATCTAGAGAATATGTCGGTTTTAATCAGGGAAAGGCTGCGGAACGTCAAGCGTTGTTAGATGATGATCTGTATCAGCTTGCAAGGCAGCAAGATCTCCAAGCGTCGTTAGCTCAAGTTCCTGAATACGTCAGTAGTTTTTCAGACGAGTTTGTTGGTCCTCCCACGGCAGCAGATACTGCCTTCTCTACTCAGTACGGCATTGACGCTCCCCGAACGGCGGCAACACCCTCCGGGGCATACACCGCAAGCGAGCTTGATGCCATTACACGGGCAGAGCAGCGAGATGCGCTGGCGCAGGCGAAGGCAGAAGAATCCAAATCCTTCATGGAGAAACTTGGCTTTACCCAGCCGACGAGGGATGATTTAACCCCGGCCTTTCGAGGTCTGGATCCCGGACGATACAACATTAACCAGTACGATCCTCTGGGAGTCAAAGGTGCCCAGATAGCTCGTTCAGGTCCTTTCCAGTTTCTTACTAACGTCGCAAGCATAACGCCGGGTTTGGGTCCTTTCGGGACATTTGGAGCGATCACAGGTCAAATGGCCGAAGCACGGGCCGTGGACAGGGCACGGGAGATGTATGGTCTGCCCAGCACGAGGAGTTTTGAAAGGAGCTATCAGCCGAGTCCTGCCGGAGGCATAGGGTCTTTCTTTGGTTTTGGTACGGCTCCTTTGTTTGACGAAGCGGAACTGGCCGCTCCCGGATTTGCGGGTTACCTTGGCGACGTAGGCGCGGAGACCGGCGCACGGTCACGGTCCCGGCCTGACTATAGCGGAACGACGGGATACGCTCCCGGCGAACGGGCCTATGACCGGTATACACATCACTATACTCAAGCCTTGGATGAGTATAACAAAGAGTTGGGGAGGCTGTCGGCTGCATTGGGACGTCCGATGAGTCAGTCGGAAATAGCAGCACTTGATAAGATGCACCCTGCCTACAGGCAGGAGGAACTGGAGGACAAGACGTTTATGGACAGTGCGTGGGAAAGGGGAGAATGGGACTTCACGAAAGATGCCATCACGTACCCGTCAGGAGAGAGCACTGCAGGCTGGACTGATCCCAATGCACTAGGCTCACGAACCATGGATGCTCTTGGGCTTGCGACTCTGGATCCTGCAAGCGGATATCAACATGCCGATCTGGATGCAGCGGGCGGTCACGAACAACAGGCGATAAACGAGGCTGCTTTAGCAGCCAAGGAAGCACAGATTGCACATGCTGCAGTTCAGGACGAGATGTTTGGTCTAGGCTGGGACACGGGCGACGTTGAGACCGAGACCGAAAGCTGGGGCCATGGCGATTGGGGCTGGTAGCAGAAATGGCTGTAGAAGAACGCACGGTAGATGAGGAGACGGTTTGGAATAACAAGAATCGCTTGAAGTTTGCCACGACCCCTCTCTGGGAAACCTTGTCACTGCCGCCCGAGGTTCCATACGAGGGTCATCTAAAGCTTTCTGCGGATGCCGAGCAGCGTCGTATAGTTGGTTCGGGAGCGTTGGTTCCGACACACGAGGACTTGCCGGAATTTAATGTTGGAGTGGATACTTCACCGCATGGTGGCTCGCCCACCTACAAAATGAGCGTCGGTCTTCCTTCGGATCGTTTGAGGGCCACGCAAGAGTGGAATGCTGGAGACGTACCGACGACAACAAGTACTCTTGAATCAAACCTGGGACCGGCTTCGCTATACTATAAGACGCAGGAACAACCTGGGTCTCCTGGCGACATGAAGTCGCGGGAGTTCGGTGGAAGGCTAAACGCGGGACCATTTAGCGTTGGCGGTAGTCGAATGGAAAGCAGTCAGGAGACAATGCCAGAAGAACAACGCTCTCGTTTTGAAGATCCACGCTACCGTTTCTGGAAAGAGATGGGATGGCTTGGAGGCAAGGCTGATATACTGGGTGGTGTAGGTAGTCTTAATCTTCAGAAGACGTGGTCTAGGCACAGACAACCTTGGCATGAAGGTAAGCACCCGCCTCAGACAGAAGCCAAGCTATCCTATGAAAGAGCACTTGGTCCCGGAACGATAAAAGGAGCGGCAACGGGGCAAATGGTCCGGGATGTTGGAAAACAGTATGGCGCGAATTTGTCGTACCTCTTTCCGTTTTTGGGGGGTGATGCGTCTATAAGTAGCGAGTTTTCCGGACGCCAACTGCCCACGGCCCAATACCCAACGGGTCAGACGAGCAAGTGGAAAGTCGGTGGAAGATGGACAAAGAAGTTTTGACATGCCACTAACGCCAAAGGGTGAAAAGATTAAGAGAAAGATGAGGGAGACCTATGGTGCCAATGCAGAGAGGGTCTTCTATGCGTCGAAGAATAAAGGTAAGATCAAGGGCGTAGACAAGGCGAAGAAGAAGCGCAAGAAGAGGAGAACGAGGAATGCCTAACGTAGCAGGCCGCGAATTTCCATATACGCCGCAAGGGATGGCGGCTGCGGAGCAGTATAAGCAGTCGCTGGGTATGCGTGGTGGCGGCATGATGGGCTTTCGGCCCGTCGGCTATCAGGATGGCACGGGGCCTGCCGGGGTATATCCCGCTTTTCAAAGGTATAAAGATGAAACACGGGGGCTGTCTGATATAGAACTTGCAGAACGGGTAGCTTATGAAGACGTGCTACGTTCTTTTCGAACTCCGGAAAAAAGACAATATACATTTTCCAGTAAGGAACTCATGGACGCTGGGTATGGACCGAGAATGAGAACTCGGGTTAGGGCTATTCCTGAGTTAGAAGAGTACCTGAGAAGAAAAGATAGCGCAGAAGATCCTAAAACATCACTAATACGAAAGCATTATTTTGAAGCTTTAAAGAACATAACTGACAAGCTTCCAACCCAATCCCCCGAAATGCAGAGAAACATAGATAAAGGAATGGCTGAAGCGTACCCAGGGGGATATTCTAAACCCATGCTCTCTCCATATGAGGGCACTTATGAACTACCGGAGGACCCAGATATTCCCTGGACCACTGAAACTAGAGATTTATATCGTGGAGGAGGTTATCCGGGACCCTCGTTTATTCCTAGTGGAGATCAGACCGCACCGGATTTTGAGCAACCTCCGGCTAGTGGTATGCGAAACGGCGGCATGATGGGCTTTCGGCCCGTTGGCTATCGGGATGGCGGCGATGTCGAGACTGCAAACGAGGATATGTATAGTAAACTGCAGACGGCACTTGATACCCTGAAGGATAAAGAAAAGCTTAATATGTTTATATATGAGAACTCTGCTGCTTTAGAGAGCATGGCGAAAGCTAGCTCTGCACGTCGTGAGACGCTTGAAAGTATAAAGAATTTTAGCAATTTTGATGGGTTTATGGAAAGAATTATGCGGGAGCCTGAGCCTGAGCCTTCTTGGATTGGGGAAAAACCCCCTCGTCCGTTTGATCTGGGTGATCCTGTTTCAGATACCCCGATAGGGGGACCTAGGAATTTGATGGAGACCTTTGGTTTCCCAGGAAATCAGGAGGTATCGGTGACTTTGACTCCCGAACAAATACGGGAGTACCAATCAGGCTGGCGCGGTACTGGCTATCCGGGCAGTGCGATGGAAAAATACCACCAAAGCGGCAACCCCCTGGATCATCCGGGTGTAGACCCGGTAACAGGTGATTACTATCCACCGGAATATTTTGATCCGCCTGATGTTCCCATTCCAAAAAGGAATCCACTTCGTACTACAGGTGAAGGCATCGGTATGCGTCACGGCGGCATCATGTCATTAAGGCGCAGATAAGATGGCTCGTCCTCCTCTCCCTCGCAGCAATTTTGGAACAAGTTCCCTTGTCGAGCGCAGGGACGCCCTTCCTCCCGTGGAACTTGAGGAAGGACCGGAGGTCGATATTGACGTTATCGATGAGACGGTCATCGCGGCACCGGGTCTTAATATAGAGCTTGAGGATGATGGTGGCGTCGTAGTGGATTTCGATCCACGGGCGGCGGGTCCCGAGACGGAGGACTTCTACGACAATCTGGCTGATTTGCTGGACGACCGTGCTTCCAGCCGAATTTCTTCGGAGTTGCTGGAGCAGTATGAGGCCAACAAGAGCGGGCGCAAGGAATGGGAAGACGCCTATCGCACGGGTCTTGAGCTTCTCGGGTTCAAGTACGAGGATCGGTCGGAGCCATTCCGTGGTGCGACGGGCGTGACCCATCCGCTTCTGGCCGAGGCGGTGACCCAGTTTCAGGCACAGGCTTTTGGAGAGCTTCTTCCGGCAGGGGGACCTGTTCGTACGGAGATAATCGGAAAGGTAACGCCCGAGGTCGAGGATCAGGCCGAGCGTGTCCGGCACTATATGAACTACCAGATCACCTGCGTGATGAAGGAATACACGCCGGAATTCGATCAGATGCTGTTTTACCTGCCGCTGTCCGGTTCGACCTTCAAGAAAGTTTACTATGACGAATTTCTGGGACGTGCGGTCAGCAGGTTCGTCCCTGCTGAACAGCTTGTCGTTCCATATACGGCGACTGATCTGGAGACGGCGGAAAATGTAACGCACGTCATACAGATATCGGAGAACGAGCTTCGTAAGAAGCAGATCGCCGGTTTTTACAGCGACATCGAGGTTTCGGCAACGCAGGCCGATCCTTCCGAAGTCAAGGAAGAGATGAACGAGATCAGCGGTGTCGAGCCGTCCTATCTGGATACCGACATCACGCTGCTTGAATGCCATGTGGATCTGGATATCGAGGGGTACGAGGACCTTGATGATAGCGGCGAGCCTACCGGGATCAAGCTTCCGTACATCGTCACCGTCTCCGAGAACAACGGCAAAATTCTGAGCATTCGCAGGAACTACAGTCAGGACGACGAAGGACGCAAGAAGACCCAGTACTTCGTTCACTTCAAGTTTTTGCCGGGTTTTGGGTTCTATGGCCTTGGTCTGATCCACATGATCGGCGGTCTGAGCCGCACGGCGACAGCGGCTTTGCGTCAACTCATCGATGCGGGGACGCTCTCCAATCTTCCTGCCGGGTTCAAGGCGCGGGGCCTTCGCATCCGGAACGACGACGATCCGTTGTCACCGGGCGAGTTTCGCGATGTCGATGCACCGGGAGGAGTTATCCGTGATTCCCTGATGCTGCTTCCATACAAGGGTGCGGATCAGACGTTGTTCCAGTTGATGGGGTTCTGCGTCGAGGCCGGTCAGAGGTTTGCAGCGATTTCCAATCTTCAGGTTGGAGATGCCAATCAGCAGGCTCCGGTCGGGACGACCATCGCGTTGCTGGAGCAGGGTGCGAAGATCATGTCCGCCATACACAAGCGGCTTTTCTACGCGCAGAAGGAGGAGTTCTTCCTTTTAGCAGGCGTCTTCGGTCAGTATCTGCCCCCCGAATATCCATACAACGTGGTGGGTGGCGAGCGCACCGTGAAGGCGCAGGACTTTGACGATCGCGTGGACGTTCTTCCCGTGGCCGATCCCAACATCTTCTCGATGGCGCAGCGTGTTACGCTGGCCCAGACGGAACTGGAACTGGCTCAATCAGCCCCGGATCTTCATAACCTGTACGAAGCCTATCGGCGCATGTACAAGGCTATCGGGATCAAGGACGTTGACGCGGTTCTGAAGCCGCAGGAAGAAGGGGAGCCCGAACCCAAGGATCCGGCTGTCGAGAACTCGGAATCCCTTGAAAACCTGCCGTTGGTCGCTTTTCAGGGACAGAACCACGACGCGCACATCATGGCGCATCTTATTTTCGGCTCGTCGGGCCTTGTTCTTCAGATGCCGCAAGTTGCCACCTCTCTTCAAAAACATGTCATGGAGCATGTTTCGGTGAAGGCGAAAGAGCAGGTTGCCGCACAGATGATGCAGCAATTGCAGGGTCAGCCTCCAAACGAGCAGCAGGCCATGGAAATTGAGGGAATGGTCGCGGGTCTCATTGCGCAGGGTATGCAGGAGGTCAAGGCATTGAGTTCGCAGATAGCGGGCGAGAACCAGCCCGATCCTCTTATCGCGCTCAAGGAACAGGACCTGCAGATCAGGGCGCAGCGGGATGCG
>Ga0208934_1001015_pt1 | contig 10631 bp, 11 predicted proteins | sample MalvirDeepMed_s2_FD_184243 | JGI IMG/M metagenome (GOLD analysis project Ga0208934, IMG submission 184243) | Marine viral communities from the Global Malaspina Expedition - Malaspina viral metaG DeepMed_s2 (SPAdes) (version 2) | ecosystem: Environmental > Aquatic > Marine > Oceanic | place... | reverse complement strand
ATTCCGCAGTAAAAAGGATGTAAGTTAGTATAGAATTGCATTGAGTCTTCTCCATTTTGGGTTTGGTCGCCTTCCAGCTTAGCCAATAAAATTGGTTAAGCTGGGGAGAAGGCTCAATAAGTATCAAAGCGCTTAAGTCACTCCCTTCGGTCGCTGGGACGCCTATACGCGGGGCGGCTTCGCCATTATGCCCCACATGCCTGCGCCCCTTATTTAAAAGTTATACCCTAGGATGTCTATGAAGTTCTTTTTGATACCGTTATTAGTCTTTGCCAGTTTGTCTTCTAATGCCCAAACAAGCTTTGAGGGTGCAATAATCTACTCTATCTCGGTAACATCTTTGGTTGAGGGCATCCCAGACTCTGAATTCCAAAAAAATTATGGCCATCAACAGACGGTTTTTTACAAAGAGGGATATACAAAAGTTGAGCTAACTAATGGTGATGATGTATGGGAAATTTATATTTCAAAAGAAAATAAACAATACGTCAATTTTCCAGGTTCTAAGAAAGTTGAAGTGTTCGATGGAGCTGATGAAACTAGGACTTTAGCTAGTATAAAAGATGAACCATCCGATTTAAAAGTAATAGGTTATAGAACTAGAAGGCTAACTATTGAATATGAAGATGGCAGTGTGTCTAAATACTGGTATTCATCGAATATCTACATAGACCCAATGCAGTTTCAAAATCTAAAATTTGCATTTCTTAACAAGTATTGGGAAAAGGCTCAATCACCTTATTTAAGGCATGAACGCATTACCGATGTTACTAAAGTTATTTATTTAGCTACAAATATTCAAGAAAAATCGCTGTCTAATAAAATATTTGATGTGGATTGAGCATAACAAACACATTAAGGCGCTTCGCTGGGACAGTAACACGTGGGCTCTGTCGCTTCGCTCGAATTTTAGCCCACGTGTTACTGCCCCTTATGTGGGTGTTATGCGCTCAGAAAATTACGCTAGCAATTCGTAACCCTTAAGGTTACAATAAAATCATGATTAAGAGTTTTATACATAAAGGCCTTCAGAAGTTTTACGCTAAAGGAACCACTTCAGGAATTCAGAAAAAGCACGAAAAAAAGCTTCGTCTTATTCTGTCGAATCTCGATCAAGCCGAAACACCTGATGACATGGATTTACCCGGCCTTTATATGCATAAACTCAAAGGTAACAGAAATGATATTTGGTCTGTTCAGGTAAGTGGAAACTGGAGAGTTACATACCGCTTTGTTGGACGAGATGTTGAAATCGTTAATTACGAGGATTATCACTAATGAATATGCATAACCCTGCGCATCCCGGTGAGATACTCAAAGATCTTGTTATTGATGCTCTAGAACTGACTATTACTGATGTAGCGCAACATTTAGATGTGAGCCGTAAAACATTATCGAAAGTTCTTAATGGCAAAGGGGCTATTACCCCAGAGATGGCTCTTCGTCTTGAACTCGTTTTCGGTAAGCCTTCTGCGGCCCATTGGCTTCGTTTGCAAAATGCATTTGATTTGTGGCAAACAAGACAATATCAAAGCTCTTTACATGTCTCACCGTATAATTTGGCTACGGTATAAAACGCGCATAACAAAAAAATCAAGTTCGCCCGCTGCGCGGGCTGGGACTCAAACATGAGGGCTGACTCGCTTCGCTCGGATTTTAGCCCACATGTCCGCGCCCCTTATTTAGAAGTTATTGAATGTCCGTTCATTGTCTTTTGGTGCCAGCCAAAGCTTATTGTAGGTCAACTGTGTACGTGAAGCAGACCTTGGCTCATTAAGATTTTAATGACACGAATGAGGTAATCAACGGTCATGCTACTAATAAAAATTGAATGGCTGCTTTAGCCGAATACCTATGACAAAGCTCCAACATAAAACTGATAATTCGAGACTAATTCTCCGTAATAGAAGAACACACTTCTGCAATGCTATCTAATTGATGCAATACCCCGCACTCTTTAACCTTCTTATCATGATCGCAAGCAGAACGAATTGAAATCAGTGTTTCTTGTAGTACTTTTAATTCAGCTATCCGATGTTCGATATCGTCAACATGCTTATCTATTGTAGTATTAACGTTTTCGCAGCTATTCTCTGGGTTTGCTCGGGTTTCCAGTACTAATTTAATTTCCTCGATTGTCATATCTAATGCGCGACATTGCTTTATAAACAATAACTGCTTCAGTGCATCTTCAGAGTAGCTTCGATAATTCGATGCCGTTCGCTCAGGTGCAGCCAATAGTGATTTACGCTCATAAAAACGAATTGTCTGAATACTTAACCCTGTCTTAGCTGCCAGAAGCCCAATTTTCATTTTAACTTGCCTAAAGCTTGACTCTATACCAAGTATAGAGTTTACACTCGCGTTATAGGTGAGTAAAGCGAGTGTTTTTATGAGTGGTTGTGGGTGCGAAATTGAGATAAAAGACCAAGAACAAAAGGCAGTTCTCTACTGGCTATTGGGCATCAATGCTGTGATGTTTATCATTGAAATGAGTGTAGGGTTACTCGCTGACTCAACGGCACTTATTGCAGACTCCCTTGATATGTTGGCTGACGCAGTCGTTTACGGTGTTGGTATATATGCAGTAGGGAAAACAATTATTCACAAAGCCAATGCTGCAAAGGTAAGTGGATATTTTCAATTGGCATTAGGCCTATTAATTTTGTTTGACATAGCTCGTCGCGCAACCTTTGGAAGTGAGCCTGAATCTATGCTTATGATGAGCATGGGCTGTGTTGCACTTATCGCCAACGTTATATGTTTGGCGATAATCAGAAAACAAAAAAATGGCGAGGTGCATATGCGAGCAAGTTGGATATTCTCTGCAAACGACGTCATTGCAAACATGGGAGTGATATTAGCGGGTTCGATGGTTTATCAATTTGATACTCGTTGGCCTGATTTGGTCATAGGTTTTATTGTTTCTATCGTTGTGTTACGCGGCGCAGTCTTAATTCTAAAAGATGCCAGACAGGAATTCCGTGAAAACAGCTCGACGAATGGAGAGATCGTATGAATTTCACTCAAGCAGCAAAACCTTACATACTTCAAAAACTGAGCGCCGCGCATAAATCCCTTTCGAACAATGACAATAAAGCAGGATTTAAGGCCTTAGAGGATGCTCATGTTATCGGTCAGTACTCAACATACCACCACACACGAGTGCATTATGAAATGCTTAAATTTGGAATAAAACGCCGCGACCTTAAAGAGATATTTGGACAAATTTTTAGAATGATAGGTTCGCTGACTAAAACTCCAATTGGCTTATTGCCTGAGGGCAATACTGGTGGGGCAAACGTGAGTCCATTCAAGCCAATGCCTATTTCACCCGAAAACAAAGCCATATTGGAAAAAATTAGAAATGCACAATCATAACCATTCACACTCGCACGTAAATTCAGCCAACGCGTCTAAACGTATTGGTTGGGCCTTTTGCTTAAATGTGGTGTTCACTATTATTGAATTTATTGGTGGATGGCTTACCAACAGCACCGCTATTATGGCAGATGCTGTCCACGACTTGGGCGATAGTTTGTCGATTGGCACTGCTTGGGGGTTAAACAAGCTTAGCGATAAAGATTCTAATCAAACATTCTCATACGGCTACAAACGGTTTTCCTTACTCGGTGCATTGATTAACGGTATTGTGCTGACGGTAGGCTCCATTTGGATATTGCTTGAAGCGATACCTCGTTTGGCTGAGCCTGAAATGCCCCAAGTTGAAGGGATGATTATATTGTCTGTCTTTGGGATGGCAGTAAACGGCTTTGCGGCTTACAAACTGAGTGAGGGAGACTCATTAAATGAGCGAGTCCTCAACTGGCATTTGCTGGAAGATGTGCTTGGTTGGGTAGCAGTATTTATCGTGTCCATCGTCTTAATGTTTAAGCCTTGGCCTATTTTAGATCCAATCTTATCCATTGGCTTTACTTTGTTCATCCTTTTCAATGTGTTCCGCAATCTCAAAGAAACCCTAATGCTGTTTTTGCAAGCAACGCCCGATGAAGAACAGCTTTCAAAGATTCGAAGCGATTTACTGGCAAACGATAAGGTAAGTGATCTTCATCATTTTCATATTTGGTCTCTAGACGGTGAGCGTAATGTAATGACGGTCCATCTTGTTCTTGATGAAGATGTCAGTCTTGAGCTCCTCCAATCACTCAAAGAAAACATACACAGTTCGTTAGAAAAGTATAAATTTGAACATACGACAGTTGAGCTGGAGTTTGCTAATGAGCAATGTCGTGACGAAGTGAATTAGGCTTGGTAAACTTTCATACATGAAAAATCTAAAACGCATAAGTTACATCGTGATCTCGCTGATACTCTTTCAGTCGTTTTCTGCTGTGGCGAATTCGTTAGATTTTCATGCAATAGACATTCAGCACTTGCAACACGAGCATAAGCATTCAGAACACAAGCAAGAACAGTCTGAGCTGTCTACCAATGAAACCAGTGATAAAGTAAGTGCAGAGCACCACAATCCTGCTGATTGTCACCATTGCGGCCACTGCCATGGCACACATGCACAATGGGTCAGTCAGAGTCATATCAACAGTCTGAAAACAGTGGTTTCAGTCCACAATTTCAACTATTTAGATGCGGTAATTGACGCACCTATTAACCGATTACTTCGCCCCCCCAAAATTACTTCCTAGTACGTTTTTTCGATAGCACCGCGCTGATAACACTCGCGATGCTAAACATTGATAAATTATTAGGATATTCCAATGAAAATGTTTCCTATTTTCGGGCATGCATCTGCCATTGTGTGCAGTTGCATACTGGGCTTATTACTCAGTCCACCGACCGCTCATGCGGCGAAAACCAACAGATTTGTAGACAAAAGTGTCCAAGCGCCCATACGAGAAACGCTGACTCTTGAGGACGCTATTAGACTAACACTTGCCAACAATCCAAGTTTGTATGAATTTGAATTTAAACAACGTGTTATAGACGGAGAGTCAAAAACGGCAGCGCTTAAACCCGCATTGAATGCAGGGGTTGAATTAGAGAACTTTTTGGGAACCGGCGAGGTATCAGGTCTCAAAGAGCTTGAAGTTACCTTGACATTATCCTCAGTGTTACAGCTCAATGATAAGCCAGCAGCAAGGTTGAATGTACTCTCTGAACGAAGAATACAGCAAGATGTTGAAAAGCAAATACGCACCTTAGATATCCTCGGTGAGCTTAATCGTCGTTACATCAAAGTACTCGTATTGCAGGCGAACTTAGACGTCATAAAAGATGCAGAGGCACTTGCACTTTATACATTGAATGCCGTAACGAAACGCGTTGAAGCAGGCGCGTCCCCCTTGTTAGAACAAAAACGTGCCCAAGCTGCGCTGGCCCAAGCAAAGCTCGATGTTAATCTAGCTCAACAAGACCATCGATTTGGCCTGCGCAGTTTATCCATCATGTGGGGGGAGCAGGCACCGAGCTTTAAGCGTGTGGAAGGCGATCTTTTTGCTTTTAACAAAGTTGCGTCGTTTGATGCGCTGGCAGTCGCAATCCAAAATAGCCCTCACATTGACCTATACGCTAAACAAAGCCGTGTGCAAGCGGCGCAGCTTCGTTTAGTGCAAGCGAATAACCGCGCTGATATTGAGTGGTCAGCGGGGCTTCGCAAAATGCAAGGTATTGATGAAACCGCACTGGTTGCCGGCGTAAGCGTTCCATTGTTTCAAAAAGAACGAAACCTTGGTGAATATGAAGCAAACAGGGCACGTCTTGACGCAATAGAGCAGCAAAGACAAAGCAACGTTCGCAGCCTATTACATTCAGTTAATCAAGCGTTAGGCGAACATACACGAGCATTGCTAGAGATTGACACACTTCAGCACAAGGTAATTCCTCCGCTAAAGGGCGCGTTAGATTTAGTCGAGAACGCCTATTTGGAGGGCCGTTTCAGCTACTTGGAATGGGTAACTACTCGACAAGAATTTCTGGCAACCCGCCTGACATTAATAGAGGCGGCGTCTCAAGTGCATCTGAGCAAAACAGAAATTGAAACGCTCACAGGTCTCGCGCTGACGACTGATCATAGTGATGACTCAGTGCCCTCAAGCCACCAAAACAATTGGCAGCAGTCATCTAACATTTCGATAAGAAGTCATGATTATGAATAAATTCACAATACAAAAAGTACTTATTTCTATCTTCACCCTTAGCCTTTATAGCCTAACCGCAATCGCAGAAGGTAAACACAGTGATGTAAGTTCCAGCGATCAAGACAATCACGCAGGTGAAGTCGTAAGAATGAGCAATGAAACAGCAATTCAGAATGGTATTTCTGCAACTCCCGTGCTCGCACGCGATATTGCGTTAACGAGTACGCTTTATGGGCGAATTAGTGCAGACCCCGCCTCACTTAGTCATATAAGAGCACGGTTTGACGGTGTTATTAAAGATGTAAAAGTCAACATTGGCGACTCCGTTAAGAAAGGTGATATTTTAGCGGTTGTTGAGTCCAATGAGAGTTTAAAAAGTTATTCCATCACGTCACCTTTTGATGGCAATGTGATTGCGCGACATGCGAATAATGGTGAGTTATCAAACGGGCAAGTACTTTTTTCGTTAGCTAACTATAAAAACGTATGGGCACAGCTGACCGTTTTTTCACAAATGCTTAGCAGCATCAAGGTTGGACAGTCAGTTGAACTAAGCCACGCAGGTTTCAACCAAACCTCCAAGATTGCTTACATTACGCCTTCAACTGATGGCAATCCACACTCTCTTGCCAATATAGCTGTCGACAATAGTACTGGATATTGGCCACTCGGTACGCTGGTCAAAGCACAAGTTAAGACGTCAACTAAGTCAGTAAGTCATTCGGTTCCTCTATCTTCTGTGCAAGAGTATGAAGCCAAACAAGTTGTTTTTGTGGTTGAGGGTGATGAGTATGCGCCCAGAGCGGTAGAGCTTGGTGTCTCAGATGGTCGCTATATCGAGGTCATCAGTGGCCTTGAAGCAGGCGAACGCGTCGTGGCTTCCAATAGTTACATGATCAAAGCAGATTTGGAAAAATCGGAGGCAGGCCATGATCATTAACGCCTCACCACATAAAATGTTTTCCTGCCAATTGGCGTGTAGTTTTAAGGGAGGCTTATGATGCTAGCTTCCATTATTCGCACCGCAATCGAAAAGCGCGGCATTTTTCTTATGCTTTGTTTTTTGATAATTGGCTTTGGCTTATTCAGCTATCAAAAGCTGCCTATTGATGCCGTACCCGATATCACTAATGTTCAGGTACAAATCAACACACAAGCTAAAGGCTATTCACCGCTTGAAACCGAACAGCGCATCACCTTTTTGGTAGAAAACGTCTTGGCAGGTTTACCAAACTTGGACTACACACGTTCACTATCGCGCTATGGTTTGTCTCAAGTGACAGCCGTCTTTGAAGAAGGCACGGATCTCTATTTTGCCAGAAATCTCATAAACGAACGGCTAGGCATTATCAAAAGCCAATTACCCGATGGTATTGAGCCTGAGATGGGGCCGATTGCCACAGGTTTGGGTGAAATCTACATGTACACGCTTAGCGCGAAGCCCGGCACAGTAACTGCCGATGGCAGAAAGTTTGACGCAATGGCGCTTCGTGAGCTGCACGATTGGGTGGTGAAACCTCAACTGGCCTTGGTGAAAGGGGTAACAGAGGTTAATGCTATTGGCGGTTTTACCAAACAATATCATGTGAAGCCTAACCCTCAACTTATGCTCAATTACGGCGTTAGTACTGACGATTTATTGCGGGCATTAGAGCGAAATAACGCTAATCAAGGTGCTGGGTACATTGAACGCAACGGCCAACAAATACTAGTACGTTCACAAGCGAGACTATCGAGCATTGGCGACATCGGTAACGTGGTGGTAACGCTTACAAACCAATCTCCCGTTACGGTAAATGACATTGCAGAGGTCGCCATCGGTAAGGAGCTTAGAACGGGCGCTGCAACACGAGAAGGTCAAGAGACGGTGTTGGGTACAGCGATGATGTTAATAGGCGAAAATAGTCGAGCTGTTGCGCTAGACGTGGCTGATAAAGTGGATGAAATCCAAACAAGTTTGCCAGAGGGCGTGGTTATTCAAAGTGTTTATGATCGCACTGCACTGGTAGATAAAGCCATCAACACAGTGCGAAAAAACCTGATTGAAGGCGCATTGCTGGTTATTGTCGTCCTATTTTTACTGCTGGGCAACATACGAGCTGCCATCATCACCGCTGCTGTCATCCCTCTTGCTATGCTTGCCACGATAACAGGTATGGTAAGAACGGGCGTAAGCGCGAATTTAATGAGCTTAGGCGCGTTAGATTTTGGACTGATTGTCGATGGTGCAGTTATTATTGTGGAGAACTGTATTAGGCGGTTAAGTGAATCGCAGCGGCGAACGGGTGCAATACTGCCTCTCAGAGAACGTCTGGAAGTCGTATTTGAGGCAACGAATGAAGTGATACGGCCGAGTCTTTTTGGCGTGATGATAATCACGATTGTGTACATTCCTATCTTTAGCTTAACAGGTGTCGAAGGGAAGATGTTTCACCCAATGGCGGCTACGGTAATATTGGCATTGTTAGCGGCAATGGTATTTTCAATCACCATTGTGCCCGCAGCCGTTGCTATGTTTATGTCAGGCAAAGTCAGTGAAAAAGAGAGTCCAATAATCACTGGGGCTAAATCAGTTTACCGCCCTGTATTGGAGTGGGCATTAAAATTACGATGGTTGGTAGTAGGTGCAGCAACATTGCTCGTAGTTATCAGTGTTTGGTTTGGGATGCGCCTAGGCTCTGAATTTGTGCCGCAACTTGATGAGGGTGACATCGCCCTTCACGCAATGAGAGTGCCCGGCACGGGAATTGAGCAAGCTGTCGATATGCAAAAACGGCTTGAACAAGTCATTATGCAGTACCCTCAGGTAAACACCGTGTTTGCAAAAACGGGTACTGCTGAGGTGGCTACTGATGCTATGCCACCCAACGTTACCGACACTTTTGTCATGTTAAAACCAGTTGATCAATGGCCAAACCCTGCATTATCGAAAGCGGAATTTGTCGAACAATTGGAGCGCGATCTTCAAAATGTACCCGGTAATAACTATGAGTTTACGCAACCCATACAGATGCGCTTTAACGAATTGATTAGTGGCGTAAGAGCAGATTTAGGGATCAAGATATATGGTGATGATCTGGATAAGCTGCGGGATTCAGCTAGTGATGTTTTAGCCGTATTACAATATATTCCGGGCGCTGCTGATGCACGAGTAGAGCAAGTAGATGAGATCCCCATCTTCACGGTGAACCCGAAACCTTATGCGCTGGCGCGTTACAACTTAGACGTAACTGACTTGCAAACGTGGTTAAGTGCATCCGTTGGCGGCAAAGAAGCTGGTTTGGTATTTGAAGGCGACAGACGCTTTGAGATTGTTGTTCGTTATCCTGAAGAGATTCGCAGTGATTTAGAAGCGCTGAGAAATATCCCAATCATGACCAATGATGGTGAGTATGTGCCAATCGCCGAGGTGGCTGAGCTTGAATATACCAATATACCCAGTCAGATAAGTCGAGAAAACGCAAAGCGCCGTATCGTCGTCACAGCAAATGTGAGAGATCGTGATTTAGGCTCTTTTGTAGATGATGCTAAAGAGCAGATCGCAGCCAATGTGGTACTGCCAAGTGGCTACTGGATAAGTTATGGCGGTACGTTTGAGCAATTGGAAAGCGCAAGTCAGCGACTGAGTTTGGTTGTGCCCGCAACGCTTTTTCTGATCCTTGCATTACTTGTGATTGCATTCGGCTCAGTCAAAGACGCCATGATAATTTTTACAGGCGTCCCTTTGGCATTAACTGGCGGCATCTTTGCACTTTGGATCAGAGATATGCCTCTTTCAATATCCGCAGGGATTGGTTTTATCGCGCTCTCTGGTATTGCTGTATTGAATGGACTGGTGATGCTGTCTTTTATCAGGCAGAGGATGGAAGAAACTGGCGAGTTAGTAAACTCGATTATTGATGGAGCAATGACTCGCTTGCGGCCAGTACTGATGACCGCGCTAGTGGCGAGCCTTGGTTTTGTGCCCATGGCGCTTAACGTAGGTACTGGCGCAGAGGTGCAGCGACCTCTGGCAACCGTGGTCATTGGTGGGATCATATCCTCGACCTTGTTAACTCTGGTTGTACTACCTGTACTCTATAGACTAGTTCACAATAAGGTGAATTAACAGCACTGGGGCATTTGGGTTTATAAATCAATGCCCCGGATTTACTTACCCCTTTGACGATCATTCGACTTCTTTTGACAAAATGCGGAGGTAGCTCGTAAATCGCTTTGTAATAAAAATTTGGAGTTGTAAGATTGGTTATCAATTGTAATATTTAACATTCGGCTTTTGGAGGCGTATTCTGTGGACTATTGTGGTCTGAACAACTTCTTTATGCCACTGAGGAATCAGTCAGAATAAAGCATATTAACTTCCGCTTATGGTAAATATCGAAATCAAGAGCAGAGAGCCCTGAACGTCCGCTTCTTGTCTAAAGCGGCCCACAGCAGCGCGATTGATTACGCTTATAGCTGTCTCCCAGATGAAGGTAAAATCGAATCGCCGAAGCGGTAAAATCAGATATTTAC
>Ga0208934_1001008_pt1 | contig 10657 bp, 11 predicted proteins | sample MalvirDeepMed_s2_FD_184243 | JGI IMG/M metagenome (GOLD analysis project Ga0208934, IMG submission 184243) | Marine viral communities from the Global Malaspina Expedition - Malaspina viral metaG DeepMed_s2 (SPAdes) (version 2) | ecosystem: Environmental > Aquatic > Marine > Oceanic | place... | reverse complement strand
AGGTCGATGAGCGCCGGAAGCGCGTCGCCGATTGCACACGCGCCGCGCTTCCGGCGCTCATCGACCTGGAACAGCTGATCCGCCACGCGCGGGAGCGTGGACAGGCGCTTTACCTCGATCTGAAGGCCGCCGGCAGCGGCCCGGCCTGCATGGCGGTGCTTGAGGCGCATCGCTTCGAGACTGCGGTGCTCGGTGCCTTCGATGATGCCGAAGCACGGGCGCTGATCGCGATGGACTGTCCCTGGCCGATCTCGGTGCTGGTGCCGCCCGGCGAGGATCCCTTCGTGCGCGCCCAAGCCACAGGGGCCGATATCATCCACCTGTGCTGGGAGCGCGCCTCGCACCGTCCGCAGGACCTCGTGACGGACAAGCTGCTGGACAAGGCCCGAGCCCGTGGCCTCGGTGTCGTGCTCTGGCACGAAGAGCGGCCAGAGGTCCTGCGCGACCTGCTGCAAATGCCGGTGCTGGGCATCTGCACCGATCAACCGGAGCTGATCGGCGGCTTCGATGCGCTCGGGGACCATGGGATCGAGGTGGTCTGCCATCGCGGCATCAACCATATCGCGCCGGAAAACACGCTGGCCGGCGCACGGCTGACCTACGACCTGGGCTGCGACTGGCTGGAACTCGACGTGCGGGTGACACGCGACGGCGAAATCGTCGTTCTGCACGACCCGACGCTCGACCGGACGACCAGCGGGACAGGTCCGATCATCGCGCGGGACTGGGCCGACATCGCCGACCTGGATGCCGGAAGCTGGAAGGCGGCGCATTGGCAGGACGAGCGCCTGCCGCGTCTGGCCGAGATGATCGACCTCGCCAAGGCGCGCGGCCGCCGCATCTACATCGAGAACAAGGCCGTTCCCGCGAGGATGCTTCTGGATCTCGTCGTCTCGAAGGAATTTCTCGACCAGTGCTTCTTCTGGTCCGGAGACCCGGCACTGCAGGCCGAGATGCGCCGCATGGCCCCTGAGGCGAACATCAAGGCCAATATCTCTCATCACGGGGACTTCGCCACCATGCTGGCCGAGATCGACCCGCAGATCTGCGAGATCCAGGTCGCCGACTGGGAGGCCGAGGCACCGCTCTGCCGTGCGCACGGCATCCGCCCCATGCTGCAGTATTTCGGCGAAGATCCAGAGGTCTTCGCGCAGATCGCGGCGTGGCGCCCCGAGATGGTAAATCTCGACCGGGCCGACCTGCTGCTTGCCGCCCTGAAGGCCGCGTCATGAACCGGCCGCCCCGCGCCTCGGACGTGGCCGCGCTGGCCGGCGTGTCGCGGTCCGCCGTGAGCAGGGCCTTCACGCAGGGCGCCCCGGTCGCGCCGGAGACCCGCGACCGGATCATGGCCGCGGCCGAGGAGCTGGGCTACCGCGTGAACCACCTCGCCCGCAGCCTGAAGGAGGCCGCTCCGTCGAAGCTCGTGGCCATGGTGGTGTCCGACATGGACAACTCCCTGCGCGCCAGGCTGGTCGACCTCCTCGCCCGGCGCCTCGTCGCCAGTGGGTACCGCCCCTTCCTGCTGCCCTGGTCAGACGGGGACGACCCGCGCCGGCTCATCGACATGATGCTGAACTACAACGTCTCGGGCGCCATCGTGACCTCCGACACGCCGCCCGAGGAGATCAGCCATGAATGTGCCCGCTTCGGCGTTCCGCTGGTGCTTCTGAACAAGGCCCCGGTCGACGACCGCGCCGCGCGTGTCCTGCAGGACAACGGGGCCGCCGGACGCATGGCGGCGCAGCTGCTGCACGAAGCCGGCTGCCACCGGGTCCTCTATGCCGGCCAGGCGCGCGCCTCCTTCTCGATCGACGCGCGCCGCCGCGCCTTCGAGGCGGAACTGGCGCCACGGGCGATGACCCTTTCGGGCAAGGTGACCGGACCGACCCAGAACCACGCGGGCGGGATGGTCGCCGCGCAAGCGTTCCTCGCGTCCGGTTTCGACGTCGACGGCGTGCATTGCGCCAACGATTTCCTCGCCATCGGCTTCATCGACGGGCTGCGGCGCGCGGGTCTTCCGCGGCGCGACTGGCCCGCCATCGTCGGATGCGACGACATCGCCGAGGCGTCATGGCCCGCCTACGACCTGACCACGCTCCGCCAGGACCCCGAGCGGCTTGCCGAGGCCTGCCTGGAGGCATTGGCCGCGCGGATCGCGCATCCCAATCACCTCGCCAAGACCCGCATCCTGCCCGTTGCGGCCGTGCGGCGGGGCACCACGAGGAAGACAGAAATTGACTGACGAACTGACCGCGCGCATCGCGCTCGCGGAGGGCGTGATCGCGGAGGCAACCGCATGCGCCATGGCGTATTTCGCACGACGCTCCTCCCTCTCGGTCGACTGCAAGTCCGACGCCCAGGACCTGGTGAGCGAGGCCGACCGCGGGGTGGAGACCCTGATCAGCGACAGGCTGACCCGGGCCTTTCCGGATGACAGCCTTCTGGGCGAGGAACTGGGCCTCGCGCCCGGTCGTGGTGACTGGACATGGATCATCGATCCCATCGACGGCACCTCCTCCTTCCTGCATGGCTTGCAGGGCTGGTCGATCTCGGTGGCCCTATCCCAAGGCGGCCTGACCCGGGCAGGCTGGGTCGCCCATCCCTGCGGGAACGCGGTCTACGGCGCGGTGCGCGGACGGGGGGCGTGGTGCGGCACCTCGCGGCTGACGGTGTCCGAGGCCACCAGCCTTTCGGATGGCTTGACCGCGATGGGTTCCGGCGCGCCCGAGGTGATCGCCGCCATGGTGCGGGAGCTTCTGGCCTCCGGCGGGAGCTTTCAGCGCAACGGATCGGCGGCGCTCAGCCTCGCGCATGTCGCGGCGGGTCACTACCTTGGCTTCGTCGAACCTCAGCTCGCGCCCTGGGACTGTGCCGCCGGCCTGCTTCTCGTCGAGGAAGCGGGCGGCTGGCACGCCCCGCATCCAATGGACCGCCCCGCCCCGGTGCTCGCCGGCGCGCCCGGCCCGAGACACCAGATCGAGCATCTGGGCCGCAGCTTCCACGAGGCGAAAACCGTTGCGCAACGCTAGGGTCAGGATATTTCCCTTGACGCGCGGGGAGACGGAATTAAAGCCAGGTTCAGGACTCGTTCTCTCTCAAAGCCAGAAGATTACGGTCGCAGCGAGTGCGATTGCTGAGAAGAAGGTTTGTGGGCAGCGGTCATACCGGGTCGCAACCCTCCTCCAGTCCTTGAGCCTGCCGAACATGATCTCAATGCGGTTGCGACGTTTGTATCTGCGCTTGTCCACTGCCCGGCAGGGCATTGCGCAGCAATGTCCCGAGAGGGGTACCGGACGGGCGTCTTGCGTTTCTTCCGGCCCGGGATGCAAGGACGTATCTTCTTGTCCTGCAAGGCTTCTCTAAACCAATCGGCATCATAGCCACGATCTCCGAGCAGCCATTTCACCTTGGGCAACCCGCTGACCAAGGCGCGCGCCCCGATGTAATCGCTGACGGGTCCGGCAGTCAGGAACAGGTCGATGGGCCGGCATTCGCCATTGTCGCTCGGACCAATGGCGCGAGTTGGCTCAACTGTCGCAGATGGCGTGCAACTTCGTATTCATGCCGCCTTTGGTTCGGCCAATCAGACGCCCACGCCCCCTTTTTTGACGCCCAGGCTGACGCCGTACGGTGGGCCTTCAAATGCGTTGCGTCCACTGCCCGGCAGGGCATCACGTCAGTGATGTCCCGAGAGGGATCATCACGGTCGTCTCCTCGCCGTGCTCGGCCGCCAACCCCGCCATGATGCGGGCGAAGACGCCCTTATCGCTCCATCTTTTCCAACGGTTGTAGAGTGGACTTGCCCGTTTTTTGTGGAGAGCGTTTAGCTCACTTCGCGGTCTCTGCGAGCTTGTTGCACATATCGGTGAGAGGGATTCATTTCGGAAATCCTGATGGTTAGATCGATGGCATGCCCAAGCCTGCCAACACCCGCTACAGCACGACGAACTGGCCCGACTATAACGCCTCCCTGAAGCGGCGAGGATCGCTGTCCATCTGGTTTGATCCGGCAATGCCCTGGAAGGCAGGCCGAAGCGGCAAGCGTGGTCACCCCGAAACCTTCTCCGACAGCGCGGTTCAGACCTGTCTCACGCTGAAAGTCCTGTTCGGCCTGCCGCTTCGGCAGACCGTTGGTCTGGTTGCAAGCCTGATCGAGATGGCCGGGCTCGACTGGCCTGTGCCGGACTATTCGACGCTGTGTCGACGTCAGGCGCGGATCCAGGTGCAGATCCCCTATCGGCGCTCTGGCGAGCCGCTGAATCTCCTGATCGACAGCACCGGCATCCGCTTCCGCGGTGATGGCGAATGGCTTTCGCGCAAGCATGGCACGACGCGCAGACGCGAATGGCGCAAGGTCCATCTGGCGATGGACACCGCCACTGGCGACATTCGCGCGGTCGAATTCACCTCGAGCAAGCAAGGCGATAGCCCCATCCTGCCCGAGTTGCTGGCGCAGATTCCGGCGGTCGAAGAGATCGAAATTGTCACCGCTGATGGTGCCTATGACACACGTCGCTGCCACGCGTCGATCCTTGAGCATGGAGCAGAACCAATCATCCCGATCCGTCGCAGTGGACGCGCCTGGAAACCAGACTGCCCCGCGGCGATATCGCGAAACGAGATCCTCCGGGCGACGCGGTGTCTGGGGCGATCGATCTGGAAGAAATGGGCCGGTTATCACGCCCGAAGTCGCGTCGAGGCACAGATGAACCGCCTCAAGCTTTTCGGAGACCGGGTCATGTCACGAGACCCTGACCGTCAGACCGCAGAAATCCAGATCCGCATCGCCATCATGAACCGCTGCTCGGCCCTGGGAAGGGCCGAGTTCAAAGCCATCGCCTGAAACCTACGGGGAAAGGGGCGGATCATCCTGGTGTCCAATTAGTGCAAAAACGCCCCGCTGTAGCGCAAATGAGATTGTTTCAGCTTGGCAAGTAAGTCTGAAAAGCGCGCGCCGAGATATCGCGGGCCTGAAAGCGCAACGCCTCATCCAGTATGTCGGGTCACGGCGAGACACGAAGTTGAGGTGGAGCACCCGCGACATCGGTTTGATCGCGACGGCAATACGCTCTCCGCGCGTCAGCGTGATCAGGAAGTCGAAGATGTGGTGTGCAGGACGACCATCGGCGCCGGAAAAGGCGACGGCAGGCGGCTGTTCCTGAATGTGGTAGACATCATCGCGCTCCAGCATGAGGCACAGGAAAGCATATTCGAGCGCACTCTCGAACTGGATGATGCGCGGGCGCGGAAAGCCCGGAAGGGCTGCCACCATCGAGCCGCGCAGGCTCCCCTTGCAGCGGCGCGCAATCGGTCGGGTCGCGTGGCTCGCTTCTGGCCCGCGGTAGATCAGGTTTTGATTCATCGTGATTGGAGCGCACCTCGCCTGGGCGCCGACGCATGTGGACCGGAGCTGGCGTGGTGCGGTATCCCCCTATGTTTGGAATGAGTTTCACAGCCCTGCCGAGAGACGCTCAGCAGGTTGACTTTTCTTGGGACTCGGGGGATGAATAAGGGGTCGGATCGAAACGACACTTATTCAAAAGGCCTTCCTGTTGACGCAGGAGGGTCTTTTTATTTCCCGATGTCAAATTTGGGTGTCCGGGCGCTCCTCCTCTGCTGGATATCTGTCAGGGAAGAGCTCCTGGGGTGTCAGCCCGATGGCCTCGGCCAGAGCCCTTTCGATCTTTTCGGACCGTCTAAGCCCTTGGCTCACCAAAGTGACCGATGAACGAAAGACGTCGAGCTCACGCGCAACGGACGCAATGGATTTGCCACGCAGCCGCAGCTCCATCTTCAGACGTTCATGAGGAATGTTGATGATATCGGGCATCTGTTCCGCAAACATGATTTCCTGACTTCGTACGCAGAAGGGAATCAGTAACCGATTCGCGAGTCAATAAATGCTTTCCGATTCAATGCGTTAAAAAATCGGGTGAAATTCCCGGTCTTAAATTCCAACGGAGAAATCGGAAATCTGGAGCAGGAACGAAAACATGGCCGTGCCGAAAAACTGCATCAGGATTCACGGTGAAGACATCATCGTCTACAGTTGCGGCGAGGGCCGGATCGTACACCACAGGGAAATTCTTCACGCGATGGTGGAAAGCCGGTCTCTGGCCAAGGTCAAAGCGGCGTTTCCTGCTAGCCGCAAGAACCTCTTGGAGGTTCTGAATACCTTTGGCTTCGACTTCGACAAGCTGCTCGCCGAACAATTCTCCGAAGGCCTGACCAACACGAGCCTCGCTGAGATCCACGGGGTGGATGCCAAGTGGATTGCAAAGAAGCGTGGCGACCTCGGGCAAGCCAGCGTTCCAGGTCGTCCAGCTCTCGACATTCCGGATGAAGCAGTCCTCGAGGCCTACGCCAGCGCGGGGAGCTATGCGGGGGGAGCTCGCGCGCTGAAGCTCGGTTCGCAAACATTCAGGCGGCTGTACCTTCTTGCCGCGTCTCGGACAGGTCAGAAGGCCGACGGCGAGGGGGAGGGGGAGGGATAGCGCATCCGGCTGGGATACTTCATTCCGGTGAGGACAGAACCCGTGCGACAGTTGCGGGTTCAGCTGCAATCAGGCGGAGGAGCAGGCAGGCAGCGCGGTCCGGGCGTCTTCGTCCCTGTTCCCAATCGCGAACTGTACTGACGGGCAGTCCGTAGCGTTGCGCGAAACGGCTTTGAGACAGGCTCTGAGCCTTGCGAATGCCCGCGACATCAACCGAGATCGGCTCAAATGCCGCTGGCGGTTCCAGCTTCCCTTCCGCGATCGCCAAAGCCTCCTTGGCGCTTGTAACCAGCTCCGCACCTAGTGTCATGTCTCGCTCCTAGGTTCAGGACCCGTTGATTTGGTTGGGCGTACGTGATTCACCGTTCAAAAACGAGCGGTGAACATGTCAGATCTCTACTGGTTGAGCGATGCGCAGATGGCGCGTCTGGAGCCTTACTTCCCCAAGTCGCACGGCAAGCCGAGGGTCGATGACCGGCGTGTCCTGAGCGGGATTATCTTCGTCAATCGCAACGGCTTGCGGTGGCGAGATGCGCCAAGGGAATACGGCCCGCACAAGACGCTCTACAACCGCTGGAAGCGGTGGAGCGATAGAGGCGTCTTCGCCCGGATCATGGCCGGGCTGGCGGCCGAGCATGGTGAGGAGACTACCGTGATGATCGACGCAACTCATCTGAAGGCCCATCGCACGGCGTCCAGCCTGGGCGTGAAAAAGGGGGGCGTGGACGCCTGATTGGCCGGACGAAAGGCGGCATGAACACGAAACTGCATGCCATATGCGACAGCCATGGCCGGCCCATCGACCTGTTTCTGACTGCCGGGCCCGTCAGCGATTACATCGGGGCGCGTGCGCTGATCAGTGGGTTGCCCACAGTGAAGTGGCTGCTCGGAGATCGCGGCTACGATGCCGACTGGTTCAGAGAAGCCTTGCAGGACAAGAAGATACGCCCCTGCATCCCGGGGCGGACGAAACGGAAGACGCCCGTCCCATACGACAAGCGCAGGTACAAGCGGCGCAACCGGATCGAGATCATGTTCGGCAGGCTCAAGGATTGGAGACGGGTGGCAACCCGTTATGACCGATGCCCAAAGACCTTCTTCTCAGCGATCGCACTCGCCGCAACCGTGATCTTCTGGCTTTGAGTGAGAACGAGTCCTGAACCTAGGGGTTCGCTGGGCGTTGTTGCATATCTCTGATGCCAGCCGATTCACTTTGGGAATCCATGCGGTTGCATGGGCTGCATGGATTCACGATGTGAATCCTACATCGTCAAACTTATGCAGCAACGCCCCTCGACATTCTCCGATCAAAAGAAGTCCTTGATAACCTCTATCGCCTTGCTTACTGACGCTATTAATCCGGACGACTCCTTTATCGCCCCAAGTATCATCTTCCCGTTGAAGTCAAGTTTTTCTTTCCTCGGCCCATGTGAAGCCGCTTCATCCGCGAGCTCAGCAAAGTCTCGAGCAATCGCATCTGGGTTGGTAACTTCGCCGCTCTCGATAGCTTGGTCGATCTTTTCTTTGAGGTCTGCGATAGCCTGAACAAGTTCAGGATTAGATGTACTATCCTGAAATCCATTAAACGACTTGTCGATTTTTACCTGCGCGTCACGGCCTGCTTGCGTAAGTACAACGCCAGACGAGTTGGATACGGTTTGCCGATTGTCCATGTTTAGCTCCCTAATATTTAAGTTAACAACAGCCGAGCGGGATTGAAGCTCTTCGACAAAGCCTCTGATTTTATGCTCATTACTTGACCAATTAAATCTGGCTCGCTTTAGTGCTATTTGAATTTGGGGGTAGAGCGACGGGTCTAGATCATGAATTGAAATACTAGCTAGTTCTATCATGCCCGGTGCCTCTGCAGCATTTTCAGCTGCAAACCGCCCTCGACGAAGCAACTTCTTCTCTGCTGACTTAACCCGTTTAAGAATCTCACGTAGATATTCCTCAAACGCTACCGGGAGCAGTCCATCAACAACATCAACGCTACCTCGTTCAATCTCTAAAAGAAGTCGCTTAACGCACTCATATTCTGAATGTAGCCGCCTTAGGAAAAGGCAGAGGTCTCTGAGATCACGATCGTTTACTTTCTTTTGCGTACGTATCGCCCAAACAGGTATATCGATATTGTTGAATATCCTGACGCGGTCATGAAAGACATCAAGGTAACTGGATGCGTTGTTGGCGACCTTAGTAAAATCTTCCGTGATATCCACTTTCTCATGTTCTTCAAGAATGTGTATGATGGCCGGACGCATATATTTTATGTGGCGCCTTACTTTGTGGATGTCTGAAAATTGGTTGGCTGGTACGGTTCTCGCAGCCAAAGATCTTGAGTGAAGCAAGCCTGATCTACCGAAATCAAACTCTTCATACTTTGACTTCTCTTTGCCTTCGTGCTGTCTGACTTTCAGTTTGAGTCCGCAAATATAGTCGTTTATTTCATTTATGCTGACGGGAGACGCGAGCCGCTCAAAGCTGCATTCGAGGTGGTACTCAATACGCCCTGAGCACTCACCATCAAAGAATAGAAGGCGATTCTCAATACGCCATTGCACAAATTGGTTGAAAACCTGCATCGCTGGCATGTCATGGAACTTTGGCCCACGTTTAGCGTCGCAAACAAAAGGCTCTACAATCCACCCGTCAAGACCTCGAAGGGAAATCCCGCAGTCGGCCGTTTCTTTGATGCCGCCTAATGCTCTTACAAAGTCCCGATTTCTTTCAGGAACCGTCCACGAAGGCCTATGAAGGTGCATGTCGCGTGCACCTGTGATACGCCTCATGTCGGCGATTGGAAAGATGACGATGGATTTCAACGCGGTGGCCTCTGAACAACCATTAAAGAATAGAGGCCACCGCCAAGATTTTGAAGTGGGGATGAGCTGATTTTTGCAGCCCATCCCCCGCCTACTTAGAAGCAGACGTTACTACAGATGAATCTTAGATATGTCATCCATAGTTACCTTCGCCCAGCTATTCGCCAAGCAAAAGTACATCCCAGAGAACTTGTATGATTTGGCATATTTTGCCTCCATTAAAGTTTCGAGATGAAGCATCCTGTGCATCCGTAGTTACCAGTTTGGAAGGCTGGGCTACGAACTTTTTTGAACGCCACGCCAGATATACCGGCGATGACGGACGACCTATTTTCATGCCCGCGATGGATGCGGAGCGCCGTAGCTTTCAAAGCTCCGACGCAGCGCAACACTAACGCCTCCTGTTCTGTCAGGCAATCGCCTAAGAGAACTGCGTTGTTCGAGCCAAACTAGGTCATGTTGACAAATGGCGGATCCAGAGACGGATCGACGTGATGTCAATGAAGCCGAGGAAGCTTTCCGGCGTTTTGTCGTAGCGGGCCGCGACACGCCTAGCGTTCTTGAGTTTGTTGAAGCAGCGCTCGACCAGATTACGTAGGCGATACAGCGAGCGATCGACACCACTCCGCTTCTTGCGGGACTTGCGCATCGGTATCACGGGCAGGACGTTGCGCGCCTCCATGCCGTCTCTGATCTTGTCTGCATCGTAGCCCCGATCCGCGAGCAGCGCGCTGTCTTCGAGACTTGCAAGCCACGCTTCAGTGGCGCCGATCACAGTCCCAAGGAGAGTTGGCCGTTCGAGAAACCTATCTCCAACGCGGTCCGCTAGGCGTGGGCGGCTAGACTGGCTGGTTTAGAGGTCGCTGCCGTACAGCATCTGGTGCTTAAAGCAGCATCTGAGGGGGTCGAGTCGTGAAGAGCGCCTGGCGATCGAGCCTTCACCCTATCGCCCGTTGCGCTTTGCTTCCGTCCATTCGAGATGCAGCGAAGGTCGGCTTTCCGCCTCTTTTCGGCGGAGCTTGGTCGTACGCTGCGCGGGGCACCAACGTAGTGGAAGGGCTGCCTTCAGACATGTGTCATGTTACCCAGACGGCACGTTAGACGACGGCCTGTACCTGGGTCAGAAATGCTTGGCATTTGGGTCGGGAATGCTTGGCAGAGCATGGGTGGGCGACCAAGATTTTAAGGCTATCCCCGTCGCCGAGAGTCGCTTTCGCACGACATTCGACACCGGGAAGCCCGCTGCATAGCGCAGCGGGCTTTCTTATTTTTCGCATCGTAATCCAGTTCGGCGCGCCGCCCATGAGATGTTCGCGGGAGCCTGAGTGCCTATGGCGC
>Ga0208934_1001002_pt1 | contig 10733 bp, 8 predicted proteins | sample MalvirDeepMed_s2_FD_184243 | JGI IMG/M metagenome (GOLD analysis project Ga0208934, IMG submission 184243) | Marine viral communities from the Global Malaspina Expedition - Malaspina viral metaG DeepMed_s2 (SPAdes) (version 2) | ecosystem: Environmental > Aquatic > Marine > Oceanic | place... | reverse complement strand
CTGCCCTTTAACAACTACACAAAATTATGGCTATAGACACAGGAACATCATTGGACTCGGGAGCATCGGACATTACCTATACAGGTGATGAAGGTCCACAAGATCCACGGGCAATGACTGATATTGAAAAAATTATATTGCAGCATTGGATGCAACAAGGTGGTTCTTATGGAGATGACATTCCAGAAGAATTCAGACAACAGATTATTCAAATATATGGATTAGACAGAGATCGTTCTGCCAGTGGCGGAATCGCGAGACTGGGATATCAACACGGAGGCAGACAGCCAGGATTGGAAACAGCCACTAGTTCAGCAAGACAGGAGCAACAGCAAGATGATATAAGAGACTTTCAACAACAGATGGCAGAGCGTGGAGGAGGAGATGCACAGGCATATGTAGACGCTTATGCTGACCCTACACGTTTTGAAGAACAACACGATATAATCCCAGAAGAAAAAACAATTCCACAAAAAGCAAAAGAAATGTTTTTAGGTCCAACGCTTGCAGCAGTTAAATTTATTGGTAAAAAAACAATGCCAATGTATTTAAGAAGCGTGCGTAAAACTCATATGGAGAAAATGAAAGGTCATCCTTCATATTATGAAGAAGAAGATGAAAAACTTCAAGCTATTGACGATGCTATAGAAAAAGCTGAAATAGGAGAATTATCCCACAGCGAATTTCAAGAATTTGTGCCGGACTGGCAAAAAAATCTTGGAGGAGCAGGAGGCGAAGGTCAAGCCCTTCCCAACTACTACGCACCCCGAGACCTGCATCCTGGTACGGGAGGAATTACAGACGCAACAGGAACACAGATAGCATCAGATTGGAGCATTGACCCTGCTGAATTAACGTCTAGGGATGTAATGGATAGACCTGAGTTTGGTTCACAATATTTTTATGGCGCTGGCGGCGGAAGAGTGCCGGCAGCCTACGGCGGAATCATGGATTCTGCAACTGGAAGAAGAAGATATGGATTAGGAAGCATATTTAAAAAAGCTAAAAAAGCTGTTAAGAAAATTGTAAAGAGTCCGTTTGGAAAAGCTGCATTAATGGCTGGTCTGTTTCAATTTGGGCCTGGACTTTTAACTGGAAAAGGTCTTGGAATAGGAACAGGGAGAGGACTTGCTGGTTGGAAAGCTTTAATGGAAAACCCTAAAAGTATTAATGTGATGAGAGGTATACTAGGACCATCAATAATTGGTGGTTTGACTGCAGAAGAAGAGGAAGGTGATAGTGATTATCTAAACTGGCATGAAGCGGAAAAACAAAGAATCCTGGCACAGATGGGCGGTCCTTGGTCAACGGACGTTGTTCAATTACCAGCTGCTGAAGGCGGAAGAATTGGGTATCAAGGTAATGGTTCTCAAGACGTAGACCCTATGGCAGAAATTGTAGCTCTTATGAGTAAGCGAATGAGAGAGGGTTTAACTTCAGATGAAACAGCTAGATTAGATAAATTAATAAAAGCTACAGGATTTATGGAACAAAAAGCTCAAGGCGGAAGAATTGGGTATGCTGGTGGATTGAATGCAAGAATGGCAGCGCTAAATCAACTATATGGAATTAACGATGATGAAGACGAGGTTCAATACGCCCAGGAAGGCGGACTCATGGATATGGGTGGCATGGAAAAAGATTATAGAGAAGAAGGCGGATTCGTACCTATCGGTGGACAAGAGAAGGCGGATGATGTACCAGCAAGATTAAGCAAAAATGAATTTGTATTTACAGCGGACGCTGTAAGAGCAGCCGGCGGTGGAGACATTGACAAAGGCGCTGAAGTAATGGAAAACGTTATGAATAATTTAGAACAAGGCGGACAAGTATCCGAAGAGTCTCAAGGGCTTGAAGGCGCAAGAAATATGTTTGCCACAGCACAAAGATTAGAAGGAGTATTATAATGGCTGTAACAGAACAACGACAATTATATAACCCGCAGATAGAAGCACTAGCTACTCAATATGGAACGGCTTTAGGAGACATAGCTAAAAGACCACTTACAGGTGCACAAATAACATCAATGGCGCCTCAAGTTGCAGGGCAAACGGCATTACAACAACAGGCAACTACGTTGGCTGGACAGGGAGTTGGAGCCTATGCTCCATACGTTACGGCGGCAGGTGCAGCTGGAACAACGGCAGGAGGAATTTTAGGAGCTGCAGGAACAGAATTAGGAGCAGCGCAAACAGGATTAGGTGGTATTGGAGCAACGTATGCTGATCCAACGGTTGCAGGATTAGGACAGGCACAAACAACATTAGGTGGAGTGTCACCATATATAACAGCCGCAGGAACAGGATTAGCAGGAGCAGGCACAGCCATGGCTGGAGTTTCTCCATATATTACTCAAGCTGCAGGATTAACAGGAGCAGGTGTTAATTTAGCAGCGGCAGGAGCAACACCAACAGCAGGATCAATTGCTGAGTACATGTCTCCTTATCAATCACAAGTTATAGATACAACATTAGCAGAATTTGACAAACAGGCAGCAATGAGACAACAAGCTATCTCTGATGCGGCTGTAGGTTTAGGGGGTTTTGGCGGCGGCCGTGAAGGCGTTATGCAGTCAGAATATCAAACTCAATCCGATAAAGACAGAGCTTTTATAGAAGCTCGATTACAACAACAAGGATTCGGTCAAGCTCAAGCTGCAAGGCAGGCAGACATGGCAGCTAGATTAGGAATCGGTGGTGCTCAACAGCAGTATGCACAGGGGCTCGCTGGAATGGCTCAAGGACAATTAGGTTTAGGCCAAGCAACAGGAGCTTTAGCTCAACAACAAGGAGCTTTGGCACAAGGATATTTGGCACCAGGACAAATGATGGCGGGCGTTGCAGGCCAACAGGCAGGCATGGCTGGTCAAAGAGCGGCGTTAGGACAAGCACAACTAGGTTTAGGACAATTCCAAGCAGGTCTAGGTGCACAAGCACAACAAATGGCTGGAGCAGATATTTCAACGGTGGGTCGTGTGGGCGCGGCGGACCAAGCTTATGCACAAGCTGTTCAAGATGCTGAAAGAGAGAGACAAAGAATGGCAATATACGAACCATATGAAAGAATGGGATATATTGGTTCAGGACTATCCGGACTAATGCAGGGTATGGGACCACAATATCAATTCGCTACTCAACCAAACCCTAGTCCATTAGCCACGGCTCTTGGAATAGGATCTACGCTGGGTGGAATTTATGGTGATATAAAATACGGACAACAAAGATAATGAACAGAACTTTAAGAAGACCCATGTTTAGAATAGGAGGTGTCGCTGAAGGTATAACTTCAGGGCTGGACAATCCTCAACTGACTGCTTCAAGACAACCGTATAAAAGAGGAAGAGTGGTTAATCCAGGTGGGTATCAAGGGGATGAGGATCTCGTTCTTGGAAGAACAAAAGCATCATTTCCCGAATACCAAAAAGCTTTACAAGATGTTAGAGGAGAACGTAGACCTTACTGGCCGCAGTTTTTAACTTCAATGGGTCTTGATCTATTAACAAGACCTAAATCAGGAAATATATTCCAGCAGGTTGCAGCTTCTGCAAAAGATCCTTACTCACAATGGATGCAAACAAGAGGCGCACGTGCAGACACAGAAGATAAATTAAGCACTGCTTTATTTGGTGATGTCATGGATATTGAAACAAGAAAATATGAAGCTGAACAAAAACTTAAAGGTGCAGAAGCAAAGGCAAAAGAAGGAAGAGACGAATTTACATGGGAAGCAAAATTCAAAAAATTCACAGAATTAACAAAACAAAGAAAAGACTTACTAGACCAAATAGAAGAAGCTAGACTCATGGGTCCCGATGAAATATCCGAACAAGAAAAAGCAAGAACAATAGAAAATTTAAATCAAAACATATTAAGACTTGACGATGAAATTGCTCTTCTTGATGAAGGAGAAGAAGACTATATTGCAAAAATGCTGGAACAAAGAGATGACATGGAAACGTTGATTAAATATCAAGACTTGAAAAGAAAAAAACATACAATGTCTCCAGAAGTATATCAAAGAGAATTAGATAAGATTCTGTATGGAGAAGCAGAAGGCGGACGTATCGGTTACCAAAACGCAGGTTCCGTGATGCCTAATGCAATGCCAAGTGCAATGCCGGCAGCGATGCAGACACCAGGGCCCACGGATCAGGGACAGGACGACACAGTACAAGACTTAAGCTTTGAAGAATTAAGAGCAAGGCTTCCACAAGAAATTACAAATGACATTGTTAAACTTCTTTCAGAAAGCAAACAGGCGTTGGTTGACTTTGCAAATATAAGAACTCAACAGGACGTCAATGCATTTAACCAAAAATATGACGTTAATTTGGTAGTACCACAGGAGGTCTAAAATGTCCTCAGACAATCCATTTAAAATAAAACCACTCAGAGAGAGAAAAATAGAAAAAAAAGACGTCGAATCTATTATCAAGAAAAAACTAAATCCAAAACCAAAAGGCAAGCCTGTTAAATTTACTTGGCAAGGTTTCAAAAATATGATGACGAGCCTTGCTGGCAATCCTTTGAGAAATCCTTTCTCTGGTGAAATGCCGGCATCGATGAAAAGATATTTAGAATTAAAAGAAAGTAATGCCAAAGAAAAAGACTACATAGACGTTTTTGAAGAGATAGAAAAATCAACTCAAAAAGGATTACAAATTCTTGCCTATAATATAGGTGAGATTGTTACAACAGGCATTGATTTAGGTACCGATTTTGCCGAAAGTAAAGGTTATGGTAAAAGAACTGAACTCACTGAAAAACTCACAGAACAGTATGAAAAAAATAAACTACAAAGCCCAGAAACTTTACTGGGTAAAATCAATGAAATTCTAGTTCAATTTGGTATTCCAGGCGCGGCCGGATTCAAGATAATGAACAGAGTTAGAAGATTCTCTGGAATTCAAAAATTAAAAGCAGGAACAGCGGCGGCTGCAACTACGTTGGCGGGCGTTAAATGGGGAGCACGAATTTCAAACATAGCCAATAAGTCAGGGTACATGGCTGGCGCTTTTAGCGTTATGGATTATTTAGGAGCGGAACCTGACCGAGGAAATCTTATATACAAAACAGAAGACACGGAAAATTTAACAGGATCAGATCTTGCAGCCGCAAGATTCAGGAACAGATTAAGGTTTGGAGCTGAAGGAGCAACCATTGGTGCCTTTTGGCCTTTGCTCGGAGCGCCTGCTAAATTTGGTCTCAAGTGGGGATTGCTTAAACCTGTAGCATTTACAGCAGGTATCGGCTTGAAGACTGCAAACACACTAGTAGTCCAACCCGCAAGCTGGCTACTGTCCAAAGATAAATATCTCATTCCAAATATTTCAAGAGGAATAAGAAAAGGCACAGCTTTCACTTCGGAGAAAATTTTTAATCCTATTATACAACTAGGCATAAGGGACAAAGTTAAGGAGCTGCCTAAATTTTCTGAATGGAGTACATATGCTCCAGGAAAAGGATCTGCAGACCCGTTAAAAGGAAGATTAAAAACACTGGACAATATTTTCTCCTGGTTCAGGTCTATCGGTCCAATGACTGCAAACAGATACAACCTAACAAGCAGAGCAAGAAGAGAAATTAAAGCAAGGGCAAGAACAATTGAAAAATGGCTAGAGAGTATTGACTACACGGCAACGCAGCTGGCTAAAAGTTTTAGAAACCAATACAATACCAAGACAACATCTCCTGCAAGTCAGAAACATTACCTGGACCAGGTACTAACCTATTTAAAAGGGGACATTCGTCTGGATCAATTGCCCAAGTTGCTACAGGAGTCATCTAAAAATTTAAAAGGCGAACTGGGAAAAATTAAAAAAACATTTGCTGACCTGTTGCCGGAGAGCGATCTTAAAAAATTCATGCTGGCTAATATCAGTAACTACATGCGTAAGTCTTTTGCCATCTTTACAAATCCAGCCTATCAGCCACCAAAACAAATATTTGATGATGCTGTAAAATACATGGGAAATATAATTAAAAACAACAGGGATCTTCGTGCAGCTGCTATAGGAGAATTTAAAAACTTTACACCTGCCGCAGCTGTTAAAAAGCATGCAGAAACTCTGGTTAGAAAAATACTTCACGAGGGTAAAAACGATGCAAAAGATCCTCTGGAAATTTTAAAATATATATCCAAGACACAGCTTCGTTCTAAAGATTTAATCCGAACAGGAGAAGAACTGCCGACAGCTATTAAAAGATTACTGGGAGAAGAAAATAACCTGAAAGCAGCAGTTTTAACCACAACTTCCCATGCCATCACTCAAACGGTAACTAAAAAACTTTCAGATCGTCTAGCGGCGCTGGGAGTCAAGGAAGGATGGCTGTTTAAAGATGAAGCCAGGGCCAATGCAAGAGGTATACTGGATGCAGAAAAAATACACCACATTCCTGATCTTGGATTTTTAGGATCAAGACTGGATAAACTGTATGCATCAAAGCAGATTGCAAATGCTTTTAGAGGCACGCCTGGTGCATTAGATGGAGCAATTCAACATGGCGCTTATAGGGCCTTGCTACAATTAAAAGTGGCAACCCAGTTTGGTAAGACGGTTCTATCACCGGCAACACAGGTTAGAAATGTAACTTCAGCAAGTCTATTTCCATTAGCTAATGGTCATATTGGTGGAAGAGCGTCCGTTTCCGAAGCATTTAAAATGACTCTGGATGATATCTTTGGCGCAGGAAATACACTAGATGAACGGGCACTGATAACAAACATAGAAGACAAAATTCGAAGAGGTGTTATCGATGAAAACATCGTGGCATCAGAGCTTGGAGCCGTACTTCAAGACATTAAAAAAGGATCCATTAATACATTAGACGGCCTTTATGATAAGCTAATCAACGGTAAATTCATGAAGACTGCAACGCGTGTCTATGCAGGAGGCGATAACGTCTGGAAATGGTTTGGAGACGAATACGTCCAGTCACAATTAAGATCTACCTACAAAAATTTAGATGCACTTAAAGCATGGTTTCCTGAAATACAGGGACAAAAATTTCTTGTCAGGGATACATTTACAAACAAGCTTAAAACATATGACGACGCCATTAAGGAATCGGCTTCATGGTACATTAGAAATACCTACCCAACCTACAGCAAAGTTCCAGAAGTAATCAAGGCAATTAGAAAATTGCCGTTTGGTAATTTCGTATCGTTCCCTGCCGAGATGATGAGAACTAGCTTTAATATTATGAACATTGCAGGAAAAGAAATATCTTCCACTAATCCTCTGCTAAGACAGATTGGATATCGAAGACTGATAGGAGCCTACACTACGCTAGGTGGAGCAGGGACCGCGGCCCTTAACATCTCATCTGCACTAACAGGTGTAACACTTGAAGAACTTGATGCATATAAAAGATCGTTCGCTGCGCCATGGAATAAAAATGCAATCCTATTGCCTATGGACAAATGGATTAAAGGCAAGGGGAAAGCGATTAACTTTTCATACTTCAGTCCATACGATGTCGTTCAAAAACCATTTGAAGCTTTCTTTGCTGCATTAGGTGAAGGCAGAAAATCTAATAAAGAATGGGATGATCTAACATTGTCAGTAATGGGAGAAACTTTAAGCGAACTGTTTGATTCATTCGTTTCTGAGCCAATTGGATATGAAAGAATCATTGACGTATTACCAAGAGGAAAATTTGGTAGAGGAGGACAGAAAAAAGCAGGAGGATTTGTTTATTCTGATACTGATTCTCCCAGTGATATATGGAATAAAAGTTTTGCGCATGTACTAGAGGGTGTAGAGCCAGGTGTTATAACTACAGGAGGAAAAATTAAATCAGCCATTGAAAGCGACATAAAACCTGGAGGAGAACCCTACAGTTTAAGAGATGAAGCGCTTGCATTGTTTTCAGGCATCAGAATTATAAACGTCAACGTGCCAAAAAGCATGGAGTACAATATTACAGACTATCAGATAGGAAAAAGAGCGGTAGTTAAAACAGAATCTTTCTACAATTTAGAAAATGCTATGGAGAGAGGACCAAGCGTCTTGGCTAATGAATTTAGAGCCATTCAGGATGAAGCATTCAGAGTTCAACAGGAGTTTTATTACGTGCTACAGGATGCATTGGAAATGGGTCTAACAAAAAGGGATCTTAGAAAAATAATGAAGAAAAGAGGAATGGGCAACAGGGAAATTGCAAAATTATTCAGGGGCAAATTTACACCTTTTAACTATTCTAAACCTCGTATGGAGAAAAGATGGAAGGATGCTAAAGAAGCATATCCAGATGAAAAAGTTATTAGATCATATTTCTATCCAAGATCAGAACTAAACAAAGTGATTAGGGAATACAGAAACAAATCTTTAAAATATCTTGAGGAACCAAAAGATAGATCTTCAATTATAGTGCCAGAAGAAAAAGTAAAAACAGCATCCATGATGCCTGATCTGGATTTTTCAATGCCTACAGAAGCAAGAACACAAACACCGCCTTTACCATTAACACCACAGCCTACACAAATGGCAGGCCTTGCATCATTACAAATAAATCCTACAACAGGGTTGACACGTACGGAGACTGCATTACTATCGCCGTCCGAACAGGAAATTGCAAGGAGAACCTAATGGCTAAACCAAACGCTTTACAAAAAATTGAATCGCACGAAAAGCTTTGCCGAATTATGCAAAAATTAACACATAAAAAAATTCATCAAATAGAAGAGCGAGTAAAAAGACTTGAGAAAATATTACTAAGCTGTACAGGAGCATTGATTGCTGGCATGGCTTTTTTAATCTACACTTTGGTGAGTTACCTCACATTTTAATGAAACTATCTAAAAATTTTTCACTAGCAGAGCTCACGAAGAGCCAAACAGCTACACGCATGGGGCTTGACAACAATCCCAGTGAGGATGAGCAGGAGAATCTAAGACTGCTCTGTGAGAGGGTCTTACAGCCCATTAGAGACCACTTTAACCACGTTGTCACCATTTCCTCAGGCTATCGCAACGAAGTCCTGTCCAGAAAGATAGGTAGTTCAAGCAATAGTCAACACTGCAAGGGGGAAGCGGCGGACTTTGAAATCTTTGGTACACCTAACAATGAAGTCAGCGACTGGATCAAAGAGAACCTTATGTTTGATCAATTAATTCTCGAGTACTTTGAACCAGGCCAACCCAACTCGGGCTGGGTACACGTAAGTTATAAAAAAGAAATAAATAGTAATAGAAAGGAATACTTGATGGCAATCAAGGCAAATGGTAAAACTGAATATAAACCTATATTAGGTTTGTCAACTGACAGGTATGTTAAATGAAACAGATTAAAAAATTTCTCTATAGAAGAATAAGATATTATCACGCAATAATTTTGTTCGTAGTTCTTATTGTAATTTATATAAAATAGTTTATATTAGTCATGGGTGCTTTGGAAAGGCCCACTTTATTAACTGTCTAACAAGGAGGTTAACATGACCAATAAAGCATTATCCATATTTAATCAATTAAGACCGGTATCCGTAGGATTTGATAACATCTTTGACCATTTCGAAAGAATGTTCGACGATGATTTTAATTTTCCAGCGGCAAACTATCCACCTTACAATATAGTGAAGACTGGAACGTATACTTACAATATAGAAGTTGCGCTTGCAGGCTACAGTAAGAAGGATATCTCTGTAGAATATGCAGAGGGAGTTCTAACGATTAAGTCTATCAAGGAAGAAAAATCTAACGATGAAAAAGATGGAGTGATCCATAAAGGTATTGCAAAGCGATACTTTTCAAAGTCTTTTACTATCGCTGACGATGTAAAAATCGAAGACGCTGAACTAAAAGATGGATTGCTAAAAATTTATCTGATGAGGATTGTTCCTGAAGGCAAGAAGCCGAAAAAAATAACTGTAAAATAGGGGATTCCAAAATTTCTACGCGCTACGCGCGCGAGTCCTACGTTTTCGGGGATGTAATGTCCCCGGAAATCTTTCTTCATATAATTGAATTATTTTTTTACAATCTTCATAAGTAATATTGCATTTGCGAGCATTTACCTCTGCACGAACAAAAATAATATTCTCAAGAGTATAAGGACGTAAGGGATCTAATTTATCTACACTTATAGCAGAAGGCACCCACTTATATCTTGGGTAATTTTTAGGTCTTTCCCATGTCATCGGAAGACCACTGATAGCACATATAACGTCACCTTTTAGTTCAATATATCTATCCCAACTTTCTAATAATTCTTGTAGTGTAAAATGAACTTTAAATCTAAGTAAAAGTTCAGGATTATTTCTAATTCTTTTTTTCCTACAATGAACCATACTGGAATATAATCTATGTAATTTCTGGTGTTGTTTTTTCTTTATATCCACTCTTTAAGTTCTTCGCCCATAATTTTAGAGGCGATGTTAATTTTGTTGCGGAGGGCCTTGACGATTTTTTCGTCAACCGTGTCTTCCGCAATAATATCCACGTAGGTCACAGATTTCTTCTGGCCAATTCTATGCGCCCGGTCTTCCGACTGTATTCGTTTTTCCAGGTCATAGCCGTTTGAAAAATAAATAACCGTATTCGCTGCAGTAAGCGTAATTCCATATCCACCGGTTTGAGGCGTTCCAACCAGAAATCTTACTTTGGGATCATTTTGAAAAGCATCCCGATTCTGCTGTCTTTCACTTTGAGGCGTGAGCCCATAATAATCGACCACGGAACCCGGACCATGGATCTGTTCAATTGAATTTAAAATAGTTTTTATATCGTATTGATAA
>Ga0208934_1000989_pt1 | contig 10811 bp, 12 predicted proteins | sample MalvirDeepMed_s2_FD_184243 | JGI IMG/M metagenome (GOLD analysis project Ga0208934, IMG submission 184243) | Marine viral communities from the Global Malaspina Expedition - Malaspina viral metaG DeepMed_s2 (SPAdes) (version 2) | ecosystem: Environmental > Aquatic > Marine > Oceanic | place... | reverse complement strand
CCTGATGTGCGACGCACGCCTGTTCGCGCCCCAGCGCATAAGCCGCACCGTTGCCGCGGTCAATGCTCCGATCCGGCTTCATCTTGCTTATAAACTCCCGCCGGAGGCTCCTGTCGCAGCCGTTCTCTTGATACCGGCTCCGGCGCGTCACGCCCGCAACGCGCCCCCGAGGACGCAGGCCGCCAGGCCAAGGACGAGACATCCCGTGCGCGCCCGCAGGGCGCGCGCCGCCGGATCAGCGCAGGACGTAGGGCTGGCGCAGCCAATCGCGCAAGGCGCCGGTCGTCTCTTCGGGGGCCTCGAGCGTCGGCAGATGGCCGGCGTCCTCGATGACCCGCAGCAGCGCGTGGGGGATCAGTTCGGCCATGAAGGCATGGCGCTTGAGCGGCATCAGCGTGTCCTGCGCCCCGCAAAGCACCAGCGCCGGCACCCGGCAGCGGCGCAGCGTGCCCTGCTGGTCGCGGCGACGCTGCAGCGCACGGGCCTGGCGGACCAGCGCCTCGGGCCCGAGGTCTTGCCCCATCTGCGCCAGCAGCGCCGCGAGTCGGGCCCGCTGCGGCCCCGGCGCCAGCGCGCTTGCGGGCACCAGCGCCTGCAGCACCTCGGCCAGCCGCCCGGCGCGGGCGCCGACGATCTGCGGCTCGCGCGCCGCGGCTTCCTGCGGTGTATCCGCCAGCGCATGGGTCGAGATCAGCGCGATCCGCGTCACCCGCTCGGGCGCGCGGCGCAGGATCTCCATCGCCACCATCGCGCCCAGCCCGTGTCCCGCCAGCGCGCATTTGGACGGCAGTTGATCCAGCAAAGTCGAGGCCGTTTCCTCCAGCCGTTCGCCCAGCGCCGTGGGCGCCACCATGACCGAGGTTTCGCGCGACAGTGCCTCGATCTGCGGCGCGAACAGGCGTGCGTCGCACATCAGGCCCGGCAGCAGCACCAGCGGCTCCGCGATCCGCGTCCGGGCGCCGCCGGGCGGTGTGGGTTTCGGGACGGACCTGTCAGACATCATTGCGTGTACTGCCCTTCACGCGAGGCGCTTTTACGCCGTTTTCCTCAGCCTATCAGAAGCATGGGCCTTGGAAAGCCCGGAGGCCTCACTGCGCGGAAACAGGCCGCCCGCGTGGTTTTCGCGCCAGCAGGACGGAGTGATAGTCGCAGGTCGGATCCTCGGGCACGAAGGTTTCGACCGGCGCGCCGGCGGCGGCGAGGATCGCGCGATAGTCCTCGGCGTCCAGAGACGCGTGGTAGACCGGCGCGCCCTCCACGGTGCCGGTCACCTCGCCCGCCTTCGGTCCGACGCTCAGCAACAGCCGCCCGCCGGGCGCCAGACGCGCGGCGATGCGGGGCAGCGCCGCACGCTGTTCGGACGGCGTCAGGTGAAAGAAGGAATCCCAGCCGATGATCGCCTCGAAGGCCGTGCCCAGCGACAGCGCGCGCATGTCCGCCTCGACCCAGGCCGCCTGCGGAAACCGCGCCCGGCAGATCGCCAGCATCGCGGGTGCGAAATCGGCGCCGGTCACGGCAAAGCCGCGCGCGATCAGGTGGGCCGCGATCGGCTCCCCTGCGCCGCAGCCCAGGTCGAGCACCGCGCCGCCCGGCGCCACCTCCGCCACCGCCCGGTCGATCCAGAACCGTTCGAAAAAGCTGCGGTTGCGCCGCGCGTCCCAGCCCGCCGCAGCGCGCTCGTAGACGTCCCTCGTGGTGTCGGACAGTGGCGGCACGGTGCCCTCCTGCGGATCAGCCTGTGGCCCGCAGAACCTGCATCCAGACCGCCGCCTCGTCAATCAGCGTCCATTCGCGCCGCACCCCGCCCGGCCCCAGTTCGGCGTGGCTCATGCCCATCACATGCACCTCGGCCCCCGAGGGCGCGCCGAACAGGCCCCAGCCGTCGTGCCGCCCGTCCAGCGACCAGCGCAGCGCCGCGCGCGGCGGCATCAGCGGCGCCTCGATCCCGATGCTGTGATGCAGGGTGAAGGTGGCCGAGGGAAAGGCGGACCGCAGCCCCATCCAGAACGCCTCGGCCGCGCCGTGTCCGAAGCCGCCGCGGCCCCCGGCATAGTCGACCTGGCAGGCGCGGTCGTACTGGTCGGCGATAACCGCGATGTCGGCGGCGACGATGCGCTCGAGGATGCCGGCAAAGGCCGCGCCCCAGCGGTTGTCGTTGCCGCGCCCGGTGTAGGGCCCCGGCGCGTCGACTTCGGGCCGGAGCGGCTGACTGGCCGGATCGCAGAGCGGCAGGCGCGCGCGGGCCCAGTCGCGCACCTCTCCACCCAGTTGCCGGATCACCCCGCCGGTGTCACAGATCCGCCATTCGTCGCTGATCCGGCTGTCCTTGGCATAGCTTTCGACCATCTCGCGCCAGAGCACGCGCTTGCCCGTCGGCGGCCCCCAGATACCCGGCCCGGTGTGCACGGCGCGCGACAGCACCCGCTGCGCGCCGAGATAGCCGCGCGCCGCGTCGCCGCACCACACCATGTCTTCGGTCATCAGCATCCGGTCCGGCATGGCGGCCAGGTCGGCCAACGCCACCGCCGCCACCTCGCCCGCGCCGAAGCTGATGCCGTCGCCGCGCCGCTGGATCGTTTCGGGGTGGTAGAACCGCCCCACCCCCGCCGCCAGGCCGCGCTGCTGCCAGACCGCATCGGTCACGCCTTCGAGGAATTCGCCGAAATCCCGGTAGCTGGGATCGAAAGTCTTCATGCCCGCACCTGTGTCCCGGGGGTAAGGTTCATGGACAAAGCGTTACCGGCACATGGTTAACGAATGGTGTCAGGGATGCGGAATGCCGCGGAACGGCGGAAAGTCCGCATAGCGCGCGGCGCGCTCCTGCGGAGGCTCGGTGGGCTCCGCACCTGCCTTGAGCAGCGTACCTTTTGGCGCGATGTAGCTGTCGATGCGCCGCCTCGACGCGGGCCGCCAGCTGAGGTTGAAGGCGCAGAGCTTGGGAAAGAACCAGATCTCGGAATAGTCGAGGTGATCGTGCAGCCACCAGGCCAGGTCGCGCCAGTCCCGGCCCGCCGCATAGCGGTCCGCGAACCATGGGATCACCACCGTCGCCCCGGCGACGGGACGGTCGGGCAGGTCCCAGATGTGACATTCCAGCGGATAATCGTTGCGCGCGCAATTCAGCCCGTGCGCATTACCATAGGCGTTGAGCGTGGCGGAGCGATACCCCGACCGGATGGCGATGCGTCCGAAGGTCTCCTGCAACGGGTCGAGCAGCGCCGCGCAGAACCGCCGCCCGCGGTCGATGGCGAGATCGGGATCGTCGGGGATGTTCTGGATCGCATGAAAATTGCCGATCTCGGAATAGAGAAAATCGCGCATGAAGAAATGCGTCGACAGGCGCACGCGGCCCAGCGTCTCGAGGCTCCACATGCTCTGCGGACGCTTCATGCCTCCGGCGCGCCGTACCCGTCCCAGCGAAACGCGCCTTCGTCCGAGAGCGGCGAAAACGGGTTCCAGGCCAGTTCCCAGACATGGCCCTCGGGGTCGGCGAAATAGGCGATATGCCCGCCCCAGAACACGTCATGCGCCGGTTTCAGAACCCGGGCGCCGGCCGCCTCGGCCCGCGCCAGCACTTCGGCCACCTCGGCCTTGTCGCGCAGGTTGCAGGCAAGGGTCGCGGCCCCGGTGCCCAGGTCCGCCACGTCCAGCCCCATGTCGCGGGCAAGGTCCTCCAGGGGATACAGCCCGAGGCTCTGGCCCAGCAGGTCGAACACCACGATCCCGTCGGGCGTGTCCACCTGCCGCCAGCCCAGCGCTTCGTAAAAGGCCGTGGCGCGCGCCAGGTCGCGCACGCCGAGGGTGATCAGGCTCACGCGTTGGTCGAGGGGGGCGTCGGTCATGGCAGGGTCTCCATCCAGTCGAGAATCCGCTGCGTCAGCGGATCGGTCAGGCCGGGCGACAGGATGTCCCCGGCAATGACGTGGTGCGACGGGTCGTCGCCCGGCCCCACGGTGACGCTCTGCACGGTGGCCTCGGCTCCCCAGGCGCCCGCCACCGCGCGCGTCGCCGACGCGTCCACCACCGCGTCCTCGTCCGAGAACAGGAACAGCGCCGGAACCGTCTGCGCGGCATGATCCATCTCGCGGGCATAAGCCACTGCGGCCCCCATCGGGAACACCGCCCGGGTCGGATAGGAGGTGGTCCAGTAGCGTGCGTGCCGGTCGTTTTCGGGCGCGAAACTGCGCGTCTCTCCGGCGACCAGCGGCCCCCACCATTCCACGGCGGGCCAGGTGAGGATCACCGCCGCCGGGTTGCGGACGCGGTAGTTGGGCGACAGGAACACCATGCCCGCCACCCCCAGTGCCATCTGCGGGTCCTGCGCCGCGATGGTGGCCAGCGTCGCGCCGGTCGAGGTGGCGATGATCAGAACGCGGTCGCCGATGGCCCGGCCCACCGCCAGCGCCTCGGCCACGTCGGCCATCCAGTCGCCGACCTGCGGCTCGGCCAGCGCCGCCCCGTCGCGACCATGCCCGGCCAACCGCGTGAACATCAGGTTCGCGCCCAACGCCTCTGCCACCCGGTCCGGCAGCGGGCGGATTTCCTCGGAGGTGGCCGAAAACCCGTGCAGGTAGACCACGGCCCAGTCGGTGCGGGTCTCGGGCGCCCCGGCCCAGAGCACGCGCTTTTCCGTGCCCGGGGTGATGCCCGGCACCGGCGCCTCCTGAGCGGCGAGATAGGCATCGATGCCCCCGTCGAGGCGGCTTTCGTCGAACACCACGCCGACCGCCACCGGCTCGCGCGGGCCGAAAAGCCATAGCGCCCCAAGACCCGCCGCCAGCAGCACCAGCGCCGAGAGCGCGATCTTCACGGGGCGACCTCGCGCACCGCCGCCTCGATCAGCGTCAGGCAGGCGGGGTCGGAGAACCGGTGATCTGCGCCTTTCACGAATTGCAGCCGCACGTCCGGCCCGTCGATATGATCGAGAAGCGCCAGCGCGGTGGCGCGAGTCACCGCCGTGTCCTCGGTCCCCTGCATCATCCGCACGGGGAACGGCATCGGCAGAGGCGCGCGCAGCACCAGGTTCTGCCGCCCGTCCTCGATCAGCCGCCGGGTGACGACGTAGGGATCGCCGTAATCCGACGGCAGCTCGACCGCGCCGTCGTCCATGATCCGCGACCGCTGCGCGGCGTCGAAACCGGCCCAGAAGCCGTCCTCGGTGAAATCCGGCGCCGCGGCGATGCCGACGAAGCCCGCGACATGCGCCGCGCCAGCAGGCAGCCGATCCAGCCGCCCATGGACGACCCCACCAGCACCACGGGCCCCGTGCAGACGGCGCGCACCACCGTCTCCGCATCCGCCGCCCAGTCGCCGATGGCGCCTTCCTCGAACACGCCTCCAGACGCCCCGTGCCCGGAATAGTCGAGCCGCAGGAAGGCCCTCCCCTGCGCCTCGGCCCAGGCTTCGAGATGCACCGCCTTGGTGCCCTGCATGTCGGACTTGTAGCCCGACAGGAACACAATTACCGGCCCGCGCCCGGGCGTGAAGGCATAGGCCAGCCGCCGCCCGCCCGGGCCTTCCAAGTACTCAACTTCCGCCATGCGCACCTCCTTGTCCCGCACTCTGCCAATCCAGCGCGTCGGTGGCCAGCCCCGTTGCCCGCCGTTTTCTCCGGTTTCCAAAAACCTCGGGGGAGGCGCCGAAGGCGACGGGGGCAGCGCCCCCACACCGCGTCTCCATACAAAAATAAGTTACTATATTGTCACGTGACTATGAAATCACATATAAGGCTTTATGGACGCGATCTTCAAAGCTCTCAACGACCCGGCCCGCCGTGCCCTGCTGGACAGCCTCCGGCAATCGGACGGGCAGACACTCACCGACCTGTGCGAGCAGCTGGACATGACACGGTTCGGGGTGATGAAGCATCTCAAGGTGCTCGAGGACGCCCGGTTGATCGTCACGCGCAAGGCGGGACGGTTCAAATACCACTACCTCAACGCCCTGCCCCTGCAGGAACTGGTCGACCGCTGGGTCCACCCCTTCCTGCAACCGCAGGCCCGGGCGCTGAGTCACCTCAAAGCAACCCTTGAAGGACAGACCATGACCAGACCCGATTTCATCCTGCAGACCTTCATCCGCTGCACGCAAGCGGCGCTCTGGGAAGCACTGACCGATGCCGATCAGATGAACGCCTACCACTTCATCGCCCGCGACATCCGCTGGGACGGCGACACACTGGTGATGGATGCGGCGGACGGCAGCCCGATGTTCCGCAACCGCACGATCCGGGCCGAGCCGATGCACCGGATCGAAGCGACCTTCGCGCCGCAATGGGACGATACGCCGCCATCGCGATCGGTCTTCCTGATCGCCTGCGAAGGCGACCACTGCCGCCTGACCGTAGAGCACTATGGCCTGCATCACCCGGTGGCGACCAACGGCGTCGCCGACGGCTGGGCGCGGTGGGCGGCCGGGCTCAAGACCTGGCTGGAGACCGGCCAGAGCCACCGCTTTGCAGAGGAGACGACGGCAGGAGCCCAGAACGCACCTGGCTGACCTCCACCGCGATCCTCGCGGCGTCGCTGCGGGTTCCCTGCATCGTCGGCGTCAACAGGCACCCCGCCGCCGACGCCTTCGCCCGGTCCGCGCCCCTGACCGACTGTCCGGCCTGGGTGCACCGGGCGCATCTGAACCTCTTGGAACAGGCGATGCCCTTCGCGGTGGTGGTGATCTTGGCGCATCTCGCGGGCGGGACCAACGCGGTCACGGTCTGGGCCAGCGCCGCCGTCTTCCGGCTGCGCCTGGCCCATGCGGCCGGCATGATTTCGGACATGGCCGGATGCCGCTGCACCCGCTGATCGTCACCGCCGGCCGGCTTTGCATCCCGGCCATCGCCGCCGCGGTCCTGACCGCCTGGAACGACGCGGGGCGGTGACAGCCACCGCCCCTTCATCTTGCCGATAAACCTCCGGAGAGCACGAGAGGCAGCGCCTCTCGTACCGCCTCCGCGGAGGCGGTCACCCCCGCTCCACCTCGCGCAACCGGAGCGCCATGATCCCGCCCGCCGCACTCAGGACCGCGAAGCCCAGAAGCGCCGCCACCGGCCCGACAAAGCTCAGCGCCCCGCCGATCAGACCGGTCACCAGCAGCAGCACGCCGATGGCGGTGTTGGCCAGCGCCGCGTAGGTCGACCGCGCATCCTCGGGCGCCATGTCGACAAGGTAGGTCGACCGCCCGCTGCGCACGCCCTGGTAGGCGATCATCAACACGAAGAGAATCGCCGGGATCACGCCGTAGACCGAGGCCCACCCCAGAAGCGCCGCCGCAACCGCCGCCAGCATCGCCACTGCGCCGGAAAGGCCAGACAGCATCAGCACCCGGCGCGACGACACGTCCGACAGCCGCCCCCAGACATAGGAGCTGACGAAGGCCGCCGCCGCCGAGGCCAGCACCAGCGCGCCGAGCCGCGACAGCGCGCCCTCGCCGCCCTCGAGCAGCACCAGGTAGGGCGGGGCCAGCGCTGTGGCGGTGAGCAGACCGCGCACCGCGATGAATAAGCGGAACTGCGCATCCTCGCGCAACGGCGTGAAATCCAGCCCTTCCCGCGCCTCGGGCTCCGACGGCTTTTCCCGCAGCGTCGAGAACACCGCCGCGGCGCAGAACCACAGCGCCGCCGCGAGGCCGATGGCGACGATCAGCGCCGGCGTGTTCTGCACCAGCCCCGACATCAGCAAGAGCGCGAAGACCAGCACCGCGATGGACGCCACCGACCCCGCCACGCCCTTGACCGATCCGCGCCGGGTCTTGGGGATGGTCTTGCCGAGAATGTCCTTGTAGCTGACCGAGGCGCAGGCCCGCGACACCGCGAGAACCGCCAGCGCCGCGACGATGGCGAGCCCCGCGGCCCAGCCTTCCAGCGTCAGCGCGAAGAGACAGATGGCGGCCGCCGCGAGGCCCTGCCCGAGGCAGCCGGTGATCCAGGCCCATTTGCGATGCCGCATGCTCTCGACCCAGCCCGCCAGGAACAGCTGCGGCAGCAGCGCCCCGGCTTCGCGCACCGGCACCAGCGCGCCCACCAGCACGGCGGGGGCGCCAAGGCCGTTCATCAGCCAGCTCAGCACCAGTTTCGGGTCAATGAGACCGTCCGCCACCTTGGTCATCGACAGCGACACCATGTGCCGCGCGCCGTTGCGCGCCTCGGTCCGGGTCGCCTCGCCGTCGTCGTCGGTCAGCGTGCCGTAAAGTTCGGTGTTCAGATCTGTCATGCGGCCGCCGCCCTTCGTGTTGTCCCTGCGAATCCCCCGCCAACGCCCTTGCTTGACAGCCGGTTCCGCTGTTGCGACATAGGGCGCGCATCATAACCCGCAACCGGGCGTTCCGTGGGCGCCAAACCGACGAGGAGGCCGACATGGCCCAGATCTCCCTGACCTTTCCCGATGGCAATGCGCGTGAGTACGACGCTGGCGTGACCCCTGCCGAGGTCGCCGAGTCGATCTCCAGGTCGCTGTCGAAAAAGGCGATTTCCGCCACCGTCGATGGCCGGCACTGGGACCTGCAATGGCCGATCGAGGCCGACGCCGGCATCGCCATCAACACCATGGCCGACCGCGCACCGGCGCTGGAACTGGTGCGCCACGACCTCGCGCATATCATGGCCCGCGCCGTGCAGGAGATCTGGCCCGACGTGAAGGTCACCATCGGCCCGGTGATCGAGAACGGCTGGTATTACGACTTCGACCGCGCCGAACCCTTCACCCCCGAGGACCTGGGCGCCATCGAAAAGAAGATGAAAGAGATCATCAACAAGCGCGACCCGGTCCGCACCGAGGTCTGGGAGCGCGATGTCGCGATCAAGTATTACGAGGACCGCGGCGAGCCCTACAAGGTCGAGCTGATCGAGGCGATTCCGGGCGACGAGCCGCTGCGCATGTACTGGCACGGCGACTGGCAGGACCTGTGCCGCGGCCCGCACCTGCAACACACCGGTCAGGTCCCGGCGGATGCCTTCAAGCTGATGTCGGTGGCCGGCGCCTACTGGCGCGGCGACAGCAGCCGCGCGATGTTGCAGCGTATCTACGGCGTGGCCTTTCCGAACAAGGAAGAGCTCAAGGCCCATCTGCACATGCTGGAAGAGGCCGCCAAGCGCGACCACCGCAAACTGGGCCGCGAAATGGATCTCTTTCACATGCAGGAGGAAGCGCCAGGCCAGGTCTTCTGGCACCCGAACGGCTGGACGATCTACACCACACTTCAGGACTACATGCGCCGCAAGCAGCGCGCCGGCGGGTACAAGGAGATCAACACGCCGCAGGTCGTGGACCGCAAGCTGTGGGAGAAATCCGGCCACTGGGACAAGTACCAGCACCACATGTTCATCGTCGAAGTCGACGAGTCCCGCGACGGCGAGGAGGACGACGCCAGCGTCAAGAACAAGGCCGAGACGCGGATCAACGCTTTGAAGCCGATGAACTGTCCCTGCCACGTGCAGGTCTACAACCAGGGCCTCAAGTCCTACCGCGACCTGCCCCTGCGGCTGGCCGAATTCGGATCCTGCAACCGGTTCGAACCCTCGGGCGCGCTGCACGGCATCATGCGGGTGCGCGGCTTCACCCAGGACGACGCGCATATCTTCTGCACCGAAGAGCAGATCCAGCAGGAATGCGCCCGCTTCATCGAATTCACCGCCGACATCTACCGCGAACTGGGCTTCGAAAGCTTCGAGATCGCCTTTGCCACCCGCCCCGAAAAGCGCGTCGGCACCGAGGAAAGCTGGGATTACGTCGAGGGCGCCCTCGAGAACGCGATCAAGGCCGTGGGCCGCGACTATAGGCTGGAGCCGGGCGACGGCGCCTTCTACGGGCCAAAGCTCGACTTCTACCTGACCGATGCGATCGGCCGGGTCTGGCAATGCGGCACCTTCCAGGTCGACCCCAACCTTCCCGAACGGCTCGACGCCACTTATATCGCCGCCGACGGGGCCAAGCACCGGCCTTTCATGCTGCACCGCGCGACGCTGGGCAGCTTCGAGCGGTTCATCGGCATCCTGATCGAGAACTGGGAAGGCAAGCTGCCGTTCTGGCTGGCGCCGCGGCAGGTCGTCGTCGCCTCGATCATCTCGGAGGCGGATGACTACGTGCACGAGGTCGTCGCGGCGCTGACCGCCGCCGGCGTGCGCGCCGAAGCCGATGTCCGCAACGAGAAGATCAACTACAAGGTCCGCGAACATTCGGTCGGCAAGGTGCCGGTGATCCTGGCCGTGGGCGCACGCGAGGTCGAGGAACGCACCGCTACCCTGCGCCGCCTTGGCGAAAAGCAGACAAGCGTCGTGGCGCTGGACGATCTGGTGCGCGATCTTGCGGCGGAGGCGACCCCGCCCGACCTGCGCGGCGCATGATCGGGCCGGACGCCACCGGGCTCCTGGCTGCCGAGCGCTACCTTCGGTTCCACGACCTGGAGGCGGGACCGTCCTTCGATGCGGTCACGCTCTGGGTCGACGGCGCCGAGGTGTCGGAGCGCGAGGAAATGGCCGGCACCGGCGACCCGGAGGTCGACCGCATCCTCGGCCCGATGCATGCGATCGAAACCGGCGCGGGCTGCCTGCGCTACGAGATCACATTCGAGAACTGCGTGGCCTATGGCTGGCGGGACGAAAGTTACGTGGTGCCCGAAGCGGACGAGGATGTCTCGACCATGCTGCGGCGCTATGACCGATCGGCCTATCTCGATTACATCACCGCCAGCACATTCGCCGCCGACGCCGCGCCCTTTCCGCTGCAGCATTTCGCGCTGGTGACGCTGGACGCGGTGATCGACGTGGTCTGCGCGGACGCCCCGCGCGTGCGCGCGCAGATGCTGGGGCCGGACGATCC
>Ga0208934_1000984_pt1 | contig 10820 bp, 18 predicted proteins | sample MalvirDeepMed_s2_FD_184243 | JGI IMG/M metagenome (GOLD analysis project Ga0208934, IMG submission 184243) | Marine viral communities from the Global Malaspina Expedition - Malaspina viral metaG DeepMed_s2 (SPAdes) (version 2) | ecosystem: Environmental > Aquatic > Marine > Oceanic | place... | reverse complement strand
TTTATAGGTAGGTCAGTCGCTTCTGCTGAAATGACTGCCGCCGCAGACGGAACTATTGCCATTGGTTACGATGCTCTCAACGCCCTCACAACTGGTGCTGGGAATATAGCTATTGGATTTGAAGCAATGTCGGCACAGACAGATGGATTAAGGAATCTTGCTATCGGATATCAAGCTATGGATGCAATGGACTCTGGTGAAGATGATAATATTGCCATTGGATATGCGGCTATGGGAGCGGCAAACAATGCTTCAACTGTTCAAAATGTAGTAATTGGAAATTATGCTCTTGATGCTGTTACGACTACTAAAATTGATGGAATGGTTGTAATAGGTCACAATGCTGGTACAAATATTCAATCGGGAGACAATCAAGTTATCGTAGGTCAAGATGCTGGTGATACACTTACTACAGGAACAAATAATACTCTTATTGGAAAAGGTGCAGATACAGATGATGCTACTGCAACCAATCAAACAGTAGTAGGATGTCTTACAACAGGCGTAGCAGACAACTCAGTAACACTTGGTAATGCTGATGTTACCGCAGTGTATGCGGCACAGGATGGTGATGCAGTAGTTTATTGTGGTGGTATTAATATGTCATTGAATCAACCTGCGGCGGCGGCTGGAAGTATGACATCAGAGCATTTAGATGCTTATGAGGAAGGCACTTGGACTCCTGCACTTTTTGTTGGTACTGACCCTTTAACAATGAGTACTGCTAATGGTTATTATACGAAAATTGGAAGAATGGTATATGTATATGGTCAAATTCTTACATCAAGCCTTGATAGTCTTTCAGGTAATTTGTTGATAAAAGGATTTCCATTTACTTCAAGCAGTGATACTGGAGCTTATGGTGGTGGTTCTATTACTTATGCTGATGCTATGGCTATAACTGATAATACAAGTATAAACTGGAGAATGGAAGTAGGCGTAGTACAGGCTTTTCTAAATAATTTTGACGTTGTGACTGGTGGGTCATTATTGCAAGCCAGTGAGTGGTCTGCTGATGGAAGCTGTCGATTCGTAGGAATGTATGCAGTTTAATTTAAGCCTATATGGATTTATAGGATGGAACGAATAACAAATAATAGGAGTCAATAATGGCTTTATCAAAAGAAGAAAGATGTGACAAATATGAGGTCGTAGGAAGGTTTAAACATATTCAATGCCGTACTGCAACTATCGTAAAAGAAGATGGTGTTGAACTATCTCGTTCATTTCATAGACACGTATTAACACCTGACATGGATGTGTCTGGTGAATCAGATGAAATTAAAGGTATGGCATCTGCTCTATGGACAGATGAAGTAAAAGCGGCTTGGGCTGAATTTCAGGCAGAATAATTAAATAACAGGAGAATAAAATGGATTGGAGTAAATACAGTACGTTGAAATCTGGAAGCAAGATTTCTTGGGATAAGGAAGGAGAAGGCAGTGAAGAGCGTGTTGTTTTAAGTCAAAAACGCTGGGATGCCGAATCTGGTGAAGCTCAGGATGATAGCAAGCATAGTTATGAACTTTCATATTTAGAGAGAGATAAAGCTCGTTACGATGATGAGATGGCGAGAGCCAAAGCGCAGAGTGATGGACTTGCCGCCGCTATTGCAGATTTCAAGAAATTATAATTGGAATTTCTGCCGCTAATCGTGATGTGCTTATTGTGTTTTGCAATGGGCTGGATTAGTGGAGAAGTCCTTAAACGAAAAAACAACAAGGAGTCATAATGGCTAAAAAACAAAAAGAAGATAAGCCTGTCTTGAATCTTGACGGTAATGAGTATGTTATCGAAGACATGACAGATGAAGAGAAGCAGATGATTAATCATATTAATGATATGCAGAACAAAATCAATACCAATGCTTTCATGCGTGAGCAGTTAGAGGTTGGTAAAGAGGCGTTCATTGTCAGGCTTCGAGAATCACTCACTGCTGAAGAAGCTGAAGAGCAACCCGAAGAGGTAGAAGCAGTAGCATGATTATAAGAAGGTGTAGTCAGGGTCACCGTGTGCGTATTTACCGCAATACTACTCCCAGTATCACCCGTACAAAGAAGTATAGTGATGGTAGTACGGAAACCCTGACTTACCCTTCGTCTTATAGTTATTTTGTTGAAGTAGATGAAAAGGTGGAAAAGAAGACAAACAGTTTTAAAACTGCTGAAGAGTTCTATAACGCTGAGTGCGCCAAGAAGCATGCCGACCCGCACGGTCGTCTGGTTATCGGGGGGCACCATCTTATAAACGGTGTTGCTACAACCCAGTCTGATTATCCTACCTCAGATAATACAAAGTCTGAGATACAAGCATTTTATGATATGCGCAACGTAGATTATAGTACCGGCGATACTAAGGCGGTACTATTAAGTAAAATAAAGGTGAATGATTTCACTGGAACGAAAACATTGGAGAAGTAATGCAATTAAATTTTCATCATGGAATAGTAAGTTATTTAACAAAGAACTCATGGCTTGATCATTGGACAGCTATACATATGGCGGCTGGGGCATTTATTTGTAAGGTAGCACAGTGGTGTGGAGCATCAGATTTATGGGCGGTACTATGGGTAGTTATAATAGGTATTGCTTGGGAAGTACTGGAGTGGGTAATTGAGAGTTGGAGACCATATGGTTCCAAACAAAAGTGGATCAACAATACCATATCAGATTTAGTCGTTGAAATAGGATTAGCGATATGGATGGTGGTATGAGGTATGTAATGGGAGAACTGGTATCCAATACCACTATAATAAAAGATGGTGTTGATTTAAAAGAAAGATTTCATGATGTTCTTGACAACCATCCACTTACTTACCATTGGTCGGATGGTGTTAAGGATATGATTGCGCTAAAGTTTTATGATGAAGTAATGAAAGATGCCTAAGTAAAGATGCAGAAAAAGATAATAGCGGAACGTCAAGACAGGATTTCAATAGATACTCCTTATGGGACTATCGAATCTGACTCTGGTAATCATTTCGTTGACATAGCGACAGTGGTATTTATTATACTTGTTTGTGCATTATTAAAATTTAAAGGAGCGTTATTATTAAAAAGGATGTTTAATAAATAATGGATATAGAAGTATTAAATAAACTTGGATATATTGAAGTAATTGAGATATCAATTTGGATGGGTGTAATGTATTATGGTAAATGCTGGGTAGACAGCAGGTTTAAATAGAAATGAAAAAGTTAATATTTATACTATTTATGATTACATCTTGTGTAGGTATACAACCTGCACCAGAAGATAATGCACCACAATGTTGCATGGGGCAAGAAGCACATACTTGTGGTATGCCAGAAATGACAGACAAACCAATAGAGAAATGAAAAAATTAATACTAGCACTGGCATTGCCTTGGGAATTATTGTTGTACTTTTCATTGTTATTAGCATCATGCAGTGATGATTATATAACAGTGGAACGCAATATAATTGATGCCGAGAATAAGGTGCCGGTATATTTTTATGCGGAAGCTGAGCAAGTAGATGGCGTTAATTCATGGCGTCCTATTTTTACTTATTATGTTTATTTAATAGAAGAGGGTGAGTATGACGCGTATTTCCATGCTTATTGTATTGATGGTGATTCGATTATATGGTCAGGAGTACAGCCAATAAGCTTAGAGGGTGGTAAGAAAATATGGGGTGAATATGTTAGTAGCGCAAATTTCTCACCTCAAAATATAGCCAATGTTACTCCGATGGCTTATGTGAGTGTGGAGTATTAATTATATAAATGGTAAGAATTTATGACAGATGTATATTCAGATTACGGCTCCACAGGGGTCATGATTTTATTATTTTCTGGAATGCTGTATTGGTTTAGGGGATTTGTAGAAAGACTTGTAAACAATAAACTTGAAGACCTTGAGGAAGAGATACAGCAGAACAGGAAGATATTGGTAAAGTTAATAGATAGATGGAATGTAGCAGATGCTTCAAGAGATAAAAGATATGACAGTCTTGTTGATAACGCAGAGCGCAGGCATGAAAAATTAACACATGAGTTAAGGACTCAAAGTGAGGCTTTAAATTGGTTGAAAGGTAAGCTTGATAATAAGTGAAGAAGATGAAAAGGACTAGCATAGGAAATGGTCGTGGTACTAAAAGAAAGTATAAAAAATATCGCGGACAAGGCGGAAGAAAAAGATGAACAAAAAAGAAATTGACATCTATCGAGTGCTCGTAAAAGACACTACACTATCAAATCAAAACCGTCTTGAAGAGTTAACATTGATGAACGCAAAACAAAGTTCAGATATGCACTATGTAAAAGAATCGTTAGACGAGGTAAAGACTTTAATTAAAGAACAGAATGGTCGAGTAAGGGAATTAGAGGGTGGTATGTCAGGTATAAAAGCCATAGGTGGTATGCTGTCTGCTGTATTCTCGGGTTTATTTGGTTATCTGTTCACGAAAGGGTAAAACATGGATATTAAAAAAATGTTAGTTGAATTAGCTGAAGCGCAGGCTGATAAAGTAAAAGATGAAATGATGAGTCAGCTTGATTCCAGTGATATGGAAGAAAAGATAGCTTCGGCAATAAACGCTAAAATAGATATACCATTTGTATCGGAAGATAAGGAGCAAATATTCTTTGAAAAAGTTGTTGATATTGTTACTGATTTGTTGCACGGTGTTCTCAAGGGGAAATAGCTTGCTAAACGAACCACAAGTTAAAGACCTTATTGATAGGGTCTTAAAGAAAATGGATTTGCATTCTCCTGAGGCATCCGATCTTGTATACAAAACCGGTAAGGTAGAAAGCGGGTATAAGTACCTGCGCCAGATAAAGGGGCCGGCGAGAGGACTTTTTCAATGCGAATCATGGGTGGCGGTAGATATATGCAAGAACTACCTCGCCTATCGTAAAAGCCTCATGCGTAAGGTAGCTGATGCTACGAAGGTAAAACTCTCTTATTTTGTAGACCCCAAAGAAGAGGACTGGAGCTATATATTGGAAACAAATATAGCCGCTCAGATAGCGATGTGTCGCTTGCATTATAGACGCATACCTAAGCCATTGCCGTCAAGTTTAGAGGGGCAGGCCAAATACTGGAAGAAATATTATAATAGTATGGCTGGGCGCGGTACTGTAGAGGATTTCTTAGTAAGGTCAGCGTAGTGCCAAAACAGTATTATACAATCAGGGATTTTTCAGGCGGTATGAATTCTAAGCGAGACCCCCGCGATTTACGTGAAAATGAGTGTGCATCTATAAAGAATATGTCAATAGATGCATTGGGTAAAATAAAGACAGCTGGTAAACTATATGCCCATATAGAAAATCAAGATGGTAGTACTGATATGTCTGAATATATTGTTGAGCGAACTGCCGGACTTACGGGTGGTGGTGGATATGGATTGTTTTATTTTGAATCAGATCATAGTAGGGACTCTGAAAATACTATTACAGAGACAAGGAGCGGTGCGGTGCTTACTATGCATGCTTCAAACGATGGTGCTATAAGATTTACTGCTGTACGTAGTATACCAGACGATCCCCCAACTGAATCAAGGAAATCTGTGGATTAATTATGGCTACACCTTCAGCACATTACATGACATTATTTGGCGGTACTGATGATAACAATAGTACAATATATACTGATGGTTCTAACACTCAAAACCTAATAAAGGTTGGTGACAATATTAAAATATCAGGTACGGTTCATAATAATGGTGTATTTACCGTAACCGCCATTACAACCGATGGTACTGATGTATATTATGTATTAAAAGGTCGAGGTGTAGTAGATGAAAGTAGTGGTGGCGACCCAATTATAGAAGTTATACGGGCGCCGGGTGACAAGCTTGTGGCTCTTGGTGATGTTGACAGTGCTGGTGGTGTTGATGTATGGTCAAACAATGCTACCTCTAGTTATTCAACTAAAGATAATGGATGGACTGCATCTGCAATATCGCCCACCATTGACGGAAACGATGCTCAGTATATATTTCATTTTGCCGACGAAGCCTTGCGTGTATGTAATGTAAATGAAAATAATTCCAGTATGATAAAATGGTATGGCTATATACAGCGACATCAATTTAGCCATAAAAATGGTCTCATGTTTTCAGAGTGGCAGGAACACCCCAATGCATTAAACCCGCCAAAAAGTTCTGGTAATTTTAGTTATGCTTATGGCACTGCTTCACATAGCGGAAGCACAGCAACCAATTACTATCAAAACAATAGGGGTGTAGCTTTTTTAAAAAAAGATGGTACAAGTAATTTGCGTCTTAATGGTGCGCATAATGCGACAGCTACAGCGTTTACGTTTGAAAATTCTTCATCAGCAAATGTTTTAGACCAAAGCTTTACTGGTGAGGTTATATCAATAGGTTCTGAAACTGATGGAAGTGATGATCTTGGTGATTATCCTAAAGAATTTTTATTTTGCACTAAAACTTCTGGTAGTGCTGGCGGTACTATAACGTATAGCAGGTCTTATGGTGGTGCACTAACTGGAACAGCTCCTTATGCTAATTTTGCCGATCAGGATACTCCTATTATAAATAGGGGTATTGGGTTTAATATAGGTGTAGATGATGGTACTGCGGCAGGGGAATGGGAAGCTGGTACATATGAATTTCACCAGACCTTTATATATGACGGTAATCAAGAATCTGTACCAGTTGAAATGGGCAATGGAGCTTCTACTATTGCGGCTTTTACGCATACTTCATCTGGAAACTTAGCTCTTCAAGTTTCTGTTTATGCTGATCTTGCCTATAGCGGTAGGATTTCCGGCGGCAGAATTTATACACGACTAAGCGCTTCTGATGACGATCTGACGTTATTGGTTGATATAGATATTGTAAAGGGGATAAAGACGACAATAGATGGTGAGTATACTGCTTGGACTTATCAGGCTGGTAAAGGTTATTATGTTGTAGCTCCTGCTGGCGGAAATTCAATGAAACCAAATCTTGATTCTTATAACACACTAAATGGCTATCCGCCAGATGTTAAGTTTATGTCTATCGGGGGCATGAACGAACTATACAAAGCTTCGGTTATAGCTGGTCGCAGGGCGTTCATAGCAAATGTAAAGACTTTTGGTTTTACAGGAGAGTTAGAAAAGTTTGGTGATCGGTTAATGTACAGTGAGGTTGGTAAGTTTGATACATTCCTACCGCATAATTTTATAGACGTTTCTAAGGGTGACTATGGTGAATATACAGCATTGGAAACATACGCTGACAGGCTACTGGCTTTTAAGCATAGTCTTGTACATATAATTAATATAGCCAATCCTAATCCTGCTAACTGGTATCTGGAAGATACTGTAAGATATTATGGTGTTACATTTCCATTTAGTGTGACTAAAACAGAGTATGGCTGTGCTTGGGTCAATGAGGCTGGATGTTTCTTGTATGATGGTAATAGGGTTAGGAATTTGGTAGAGAAGAAGTTGGGTATTAGTGCCTCTTCAAACTCTGGGGCGAGCGCTTGGTATCTTCACGGCAGGGGTAGTGCTAACAACAAAGCTCCAATGATAGGATATGATGCAATGAGTAACTCATTGATAGTACAGCGTGATCCGCGCGATGGTTCTGCGAATACCAATCAGGCGTATATATATGATTTTGATAGCGATGGCTGGGTGTATAATGACGTAATGTTTACAGATGATGAGACTACTACTAATTTTGTTACTGATTGGAATAATAATTTAACTGTTGGTATTAATGTGGATGGTGATACTAGTGATGTAAACTTTTTTAAATATTTGCCAATACCTGCTTCCGTTGGTGGTCAAGAATTTACGACGAGGGATATTGATTTTGGACAGCCGGGTGTTATTAAAAAAATATACGCTGTTACAATGACATATAGGTCTAGCCATGAACAGCAGACGCCATTATATGTATCATATAATGGAACTCAAAGCTTTGGTACATTCTCTACTGGAACCAATGTATCACCACAGGGTAATACTGGTGGTGCAGGCTATTTAGAGAGTACTGCTAGTTCTGGTACTACTTGGGATGTAGCAACATTCACAGCTGACAGTATATCAAGTGATGTTCAAAGCGTTCAGTTTAAGTTAGATTTACCAACCGCAGGAACTTTTGAAGTTAATGATATGACAATAGAATACAGAACTATAACATCAAAGTCGGCTAAATAATGGCTGAAGATAGACAAATAAGAAAACTGTTTAACACAAAGCAGGATATAATAGAATTTAAAGGTATACCATCTAAAGATAGTATAAGCGAAGGTCAGATAGCATTTGCTAAAGACCCAACTGGTCGCCTTGCTTTATTTCGCAAGGCTCATGGAAAACTCTGGCAAACTTATATGACTCATAATGGTGATCAGGTTGTTGATCGCGATCTAAAAGTTGGTGGTTCATTAACTGTAAGGGGTAATTTAAAAGGTACTCGCGCTTATTTTGGTGGTGGAAATGCGTCTGCCATGTCAGCTTCTGGTTATTTAAAAGCGTTTAATGGACTTACAATGTCTGCCACTATTGGGTATCAGATGTTGCGTGATGGTAGTATAACAGGTGTTAGTGCAAATTATAATATTACAGCCACCGGGTCTTCTGGTATAATTAGAGCGCGGGTTATGAAGGCTGGATCAGTGGTTTTTCAAGCTTCAAATACTAATATATCTGGGACGGGAATGAATGCTATTAGCGAAACGCAGGCTAGATATGTAGATGTATTTTCAGCTGGTAATATTATATCTTTAAATATGGAAGTGAATGTAGAAGAAGGATCGAGTTATCCAACTATAGATGATATAGTAGCATATTTTGAAGTAGTATTTAATGATTAGGAACGAACTATGGCATACAAAAGTTTAATAGATTATTATGGTGGTGGCATGGTTAAGCCATCTGACGGATACCAGTTGGGAGGTCTTGTGGCTGGCGCCAGACGACAAAGAGATTATTCTGGTGAGCTTAGGGGTTTACAGCAACTGGCAGAACAGTCGGCAAGAAGGAAACAAAAAGCACAGCGTAAGGGCGGTATACTAAAGACAGCACTGGGTATTGGCGGTACATTATTAGGTGGCCCTATGGGCGCCGCTGTTGGTTCTGCATTAGGACAGGCTTTAGGAGAAAGGTCATATAAAGATACAAGTTTTAAAGGTGGTAAGTACGCTCAGGATATTCGCGGTCAACTTGGTAAGCAAGAAAGTGCTTACAAGGGGCAAGCCGGAGCGAGAATAGGTTTAGCAGGATTAGCTGGTTATATGGGTGGTAAAGCTGGTGGTATGTTTGGTAAGGCGGCTAGTGGTATAAAGGGTGGTATAGGGCAGGTAAAAGATATAGCAGGATTTTTAAAAGAAGGCGGTACTATGGGTGATGTATTAGGCGGCTATGCCCAGAAGATTGGAGAGTCTGGTGTGTTTGGTGATACTGGTATATCAAGAGGGTTATTAGGTATGGGTGCTAAAGCAGGTATTGCACCTACCGTTACCAAAAGAGCGACCGAACTAGCCACACCATCAGCATCAATGGAAAATTTATTAACAGCAAGAGAGGGTAGATATAAAATACCGGGTTCATCATATTCCCCACACACACAAAGAGACCAGAGTGCGGCTGGTTTAGGTATAACTGGTGGAGAAGAGTGGGCTGTACCGGGTTCTGAGTATGCTAGAAGTGTATTAACGCCTACCGTTGGACATGGCGACCTTGCTGAAACATACGCATCAGAGATGGAACCGGAAATTGAAGAGGTTGAAAAAATACCATTTGGGTCAACTCTTAGAGAAATATGGGGTTCGCAGACAGATGAAGAGAAAGCACAAGAGGCGGCGAGATATCAACCTTGGGAAGCTCCAGCGGCTCATAGCCCTAGTTTAGCTACGCCATCTTTTGGAGAAGAATTAATTGCTGGTGTATACAGTGATCCAGTTAGTGGGGCAGTGCCCCAGCAACAACCAGTACCATCAATGGCCGGTTCTTTAATGCCGGATATGCCCCCAGTTGGATTTTCAGGGCAGGATATGATGGTTGGTCAGGAAGGGCCAGATGCTATATTTGAACCATTTATGATTGAGTCATTGTTGGGTAGTGAGTATCAGGGTTATCAACCAGAGCTTGGTAGTTATAGTGAGTTTGCAAGCGATTGGATGCCGGCGGGATTACAAACAGCTGGTGGGATTAGAGGATATCAAGGTGGGGGACAGGTTGGCTATGGTACCGCTACTGACCCATTACAAGCATTAGAACAAATGGGCATGGGAGATGTAGCTGACGATCCAAAGCTAAAACAATATATGGAAGATTTACCCCAGTTTACAATGGGATACAAACAACAATTAGGTGATGTAATGGCTGGTGGTCGAGCTGGTTTAATGGATATATCACAGCAGGCCAGAACACAACAGGCTGGAACCGGTTTCGCAGGTGGCGGAGCTGGTGCCGTAGGTCAGGCGCAGGCAAGAAAGAGTTTAGAAAGAGGTGTTGCCACTGGACGTAGAGGTGTCGTAGAAGGTTATCAGGCCGATCTATTGAGTGCCCTTGCTGACATAGAAGCTAAAGGTGGTTTTGAATTTGGTAGGAGAAGTGATCCACACGCATTCGATGTTGCCCCAACTGGTGAAGCTGGGTGGAGCCCGCCAGCAGGTACAGAAGGTGCAACCTATAATTTTGGTGGGACAAACTGGGTTTTTAAAAATGGTGATTGGGTTTCTGAAGATGAATATCATGACAGGTCACAAGAGGATTATGGGCCATAAAAGGAGTATAGAAAATGCCAAGTGAATATGAAATATATAGAGCTTATGCTGGAATGAATCAACCTAAGTCGGGGTTTGATTATTTCATGGAAGGTTTAAAAG
>Ga0208934_1000973_pt1 | contig 10912 bp, 8 predicted proteins | sample MalvirDeepMed_s2_FD_184243 | JGI IMG/M metagenome (GOLD analysis project Ga0208934, IMG submission 184243) | Marine viral communities from the Global Malaspina Expedition - Malaspina viral metaG DeepMed_s2 (SPAdes) (version 2) | ecosystem: Environmental > Aquatic > Marine > Oceanic | place... | reverse complement strand
GTCGACACCGCGGCGCTGTCGCTGTTTGCCGCCGTTGCCTACAGCGCCGCGGAGGTGAAGCTGTCGAGCCACGTCAGATGTCCTTCGACTTCCCGCGCATGCCGAATCCCGTTCATGTCAGATGCCATGTGATCTCCTTCAGCATTAAGGTGGTCCGAAGCGGTGCGGTTGGCAATGTCCGCCGCCGCGCCTCGCCAAGAGGTGAACCGCTGTGGCCGTGCCTTATGGGCGCGGCGGGTTACTCTGCGTGGATACCCGCCGGCACACGCGGGCTGTCGCGGCCCTGAACGGCGGCGCGCTCCGTGTCCGGCGCTTGCGACAGGCGCCACTTGATCCCGGCAAGTGCCATCTGCAGCGCCAGCCCGACCACCACGAAGACCAGGCTGAAGAGCCACAGGTCGCCCGCGAGCGTCGCCTGGATCGACTGCCCGAGGATCGACAGGACCGTGCCGAGGGCAAAGACCGGCAACCCGAACCGGCCCATCAGCCGGACCGGGCGGACCCAGGCATGGCCCGACAGGCGGCGTACCCAGCCTTGAGTCGACAGGAAATAGGCCAACGCCAAAAAATGCAGCAGGCGCGGCGCGGCAAGGAAGGTCTTGTCGAAATTGGTGATGTAGAACGGAAAGCCGCTGTCCCGCAAAAACGCGAGCCCGGCCCGGCCGGCATCCTGCACGACGCCGATCTTCATCCACGTCACCGTCAGAAGCAGCAGCACCAGCGCCGTGCGCCGTGCCCAGGTCCGGTCGGGCACCAGCCGCGCGCCGGTCTTGAGCCGCATCCCCGCGGCCAGTCCGATGGCAAAGAGGAATTGCCAGGCGAACGGGTTGAAGAACCAGCCGCCGGAGTTCGGAAAGGCCGGGATGTTCAACCGCGTCTCTCCGGTCACGATCCAGAGCAGGAAGGACAGCCCGAGCATGACCCAGACGCCACTGCGCTGTGCGATCAGAATCATCGCCGGGGTCATCAGCAGCAGTACCGCGTACATCGACAGGATGTTGACGTAGCCGAACTGGTGGCTCAGCACGGCGATGCCGATGGTCGCCTGTACCGGCGCCTCGATCCACGGTTCGACGTTGTTGATCTGTGCCAGCTTGCCGGCGTCGAACCAGTAGACCGCGCCCAGCATGATGGCGAGGCAGATCACGCTGACCACGAGGTGCACGGAATAGAGCGTCCAGGCCCGTCCCCAGCATTTCAGCACCGCGCGCCACAGCGGCAGACGCTGGAAGGCGGCCGGATAAGCGAGGCCCGCCGCCATGCCGGACATGAAGACAAAGCCCTCGGCGGCGTCCGAGAAGCCGAAGTTGCGGTTGGTCAGAACCTCGAGCGGATTGCCCGGCACGTGGTTGATGAAGATCATCACCAGCGCCAGCCCGCGGAAAAAATCGAGCCGCGGATCGCGCCCGCCGGTGGGGATAAGCGCCCGCGGCGCCGCGACGCCCATGTCAGGCAGAGAGTTGCGCGGCGGGCGCGGTTTCGTCCCGGTCGACGGCTTCGGACGCCTTGCCCCAGCGCGTCATCACCTGGCGGTGCCGCGCGATGATCGGCGGCAGGCTGTGTTCCTCCGGCGTCAGGAACACCGATGCCTGCGACGGGTGCGACGTGGCCCAGATCACGAAGGGTGCGATCAGCAGTGGTACGCCCACTGGCAGGACCCAGAGCATCAGCTCGGGCGCGAAGGTATACGTCAGCCCAACCATGGCCGCGCCCCAAATCTGGATCCACCATCCGGCGGCGGCCGCCTCGGACAGCGTCAGCCGTCCGTCGCCGCGGGTCTGGGCGGGCCAGCCGCCGTCGCGGCCGCCGAAGACCTGCAACACCGCACGGGTCTGCCACATCAGCAGGATCGGCGCGTTCACCGACGACATGAAGAGCTCGCGCACCAGCCCGCGCGCGGCGAGGATCGTGCCGCCGAAGCCGCGGACGCGGCCGCGCAGGGCGGCGTCAATCAGGATCAGCACCTTGGGCAGCACCAGCAGTCCGAAGACCCCGACGGCGACGCCGACCGCCTTCGAGGTCTGGTCGGACGGAAAGACCGGGAAGAGCTGGAACGGTTCGGGAAAGAAATCCGGTTCCGGCGCGGTGGCCGAGGCATAGAGGTTCGCGGCGAGGAACAGCAGCCAGAACAGCGGCACGATGTAGCTCAGCATGCCCTGGAAGAACACGAAGCGCGACCACGGCTTGAGCCCCGGCGCCGGGAAGACCCGCGCATGCTGCAGGTTGCCTTGGCACCAGCGCCGATCGCGCTTGGCGAAATCGACCATGTTCTCGGGGCCTTCCTCGTAGGAACCGTCGAGGTCGGGATCGACCCGCACGGTCCAGCCCGCCCTCGCCAGCAGCGCCGCTTCGACATAGTCATGGCTGAGGATATGCCCGCCGAAAGGCGGCGGTCCGGACAACTCGGGCAGCGCGCAGCTTGCCGCGAAGGCGCGCACGCGCACCAGCGCGTTATGGCCCCAGAACGGCCCGGTGGTTCCCTGCATCGCCGCCTGGCCCTGTGCGAAGACCGGCGAATAGAACCCGGCCGCGAACTGCATCGCGCGGCCGAAGCGCGACGCTGCCCCGGTCACCCGCGGCAGCGTCTGCAAGAGACCAAGGTCCGGCGCGGCCTGCATGCGGCGGACCATCTCGGCGATCGTGGCGGCATCCATCAGGCTGTCGGCATCGAGGATCAGGGCAAAGTCATACCGTGCGCCGGACCGTTCAAAGAAATCCTGGATGTTCCCGGCCTTGCGCCCCACATTCCGCGTGCGCCGCCGGTAGAACAGGCGCGCCGGATGTCCTTCGGCCTTGCGCCGGTCCTGTTGGCGATCCTGCCAGAGCCGGACGAACCAGCGCTCTTCCTCGGCAGCCATATGAGCATCCTGCGTGTCCGACAGGATGGCGAAGTCGAAGTGCTCGGTCAGGTCGAGCTTGGCAATGGCCTCGTCCATTGCCGCCACGCGGGCAAAGACGATGGCGGGGTCCTCGTTGTAGACCGGCATGAGGATGACCGTGCGGGCAGTGATCGGGTCGTTGCGCAGAGGCGCGGCGGGAGCGGCGAAAAGCAATCCGACAACCGATTGCATCGCGCCCCAGGCAAGCCAGAAGGTGGTGATGAAAACCAGCGCACCGCGCACGCCATCGACCTGCTGATAACCGTCGGCGGCGCCGAATTGCAGAAAGAGCGCAGCCGCTCCGGCACCGAGTCCGATACTGCTCAGCAGAGCAAACGCCCTGATGCCGTAGACACGCGACCCGGTGGCGGTGCGCTCCATGCGTCAGTGCCCGCGCGACAACGGCAGAACGGTTTGAACCACTGAAACAAGAACACGCCGCATCACGGCGGTCGGAGAGGGCACGCGCGGTTGCGCGGGCTCGAGAACCTGAAGCGGCATGGCAAGGCGCGCGTCGGGCAGGGCGCCGTCTTGCAGGATGTCTTCCATCGAAGCCTGCGGAGCCGGGGCCGCGGCGATTTGGCCAGACGGAGGCACAAACGCAGTGCTGTGGTACGTCACGGGCGTATCCATTGGTATATCCATGTTTCGGTTAGCTTGCGTCCGAAACCCGCGACGTGGGCGACAAGTTCCACGAGTTTTTCGTTTTCACCGTCAACATCGATCACCAGGCGCCATTTTGTCGTGTTTTCGATCTTCGACAGGGCGATGTGCTCAATTTCTCCGCCGGTGACGGTCACGATGGGTTCCATTTCCGCATCGGCGGGCAGACGCGCCATCAGACCGCCGTCGAAATCGACCACGAATTTGCGCAGGGACGGTCCCGCGCCTTCGACGCCCGAGGTGCCGCCCTGGCCAGCCAGCGTGTTGACGACCCACGCGCGCTCGCCGTCGCGCGGCGTGTCGAGCGCGCCCCAGGTCAGTCGATAGCTGTATTCGCGGCTATCCCCGGCGGCGGGCCGGTTCCTGGGCACCCAGTAGCTGACGATGTTGTCGTTGCCTTCGAGGTCCGACGGGATCTCGATCAGCCGGATCATGCCTTCGCCCCAATCGCCCTGCGGTTCGATCATGACCGACGGGCGGTCCTGGTAATGCGCTTCGGCGTCCTGGTAATCGGCAAAGGTCCGGTCGCGCTGGATCAGCCCGAAGGATCGCATCTGCGGTTCGTTGAGGTAGGTGCTGGCCAACCGCGGCGGGTTGTTCAGCGGCCGCCACAACACGTCGCCATCCCGACGCATCACCATCAGCGCATTGCTGTCGTGCACCTGCGGGCGGTAGTCGTCGAAGGCGCTGGCGTTCTTCTCGTCGAACAGGAACATCGAGGTCAGGGCGGCGAGGCCCAGCTGCTCTACCTCGCGGCGGAAATGCAGCCGCGCGGTCACGTCGATTGTCGTGACCGAACCCGGGCGCACCACGAAGCGGTAGGCGCCGGTGCAGGACGGGCTGTCGAGCGCGGCATAAAGCGTGATCTGCTCCTGTCCCGGCGCGGGCCGTTCGAGCCAGAATTCGGTGAACCGCGGAAACTCTTCTTCGCGGCCCAGCCCGGTGTTGATCGCAAGGCCGCGGGCGGACAGGCCGTAACTGTTGCCGCGCGCCAGCGCCCGGAAGTACGACGCTCCGACGAAGGAGATCAGCTCGTCGTAGAGATCGGCGCGGTTCAGCGGCGTGTTGATGCGAAACCCCGCGACGCCCGGCAAGTCTGCGTTTGCCGGCACGCGCTCGGCGAGGTCGTTGTAGTAAAGGAAATCCTCGGTTGAAAAGGTGATCGGTGTCTGGGTCCCGTCGACCACCTCGTTGATCGCCACGGTCTGCTTGTAAAGCCAGCCGGGATGGAAGGCGTGCAGGTGGAACAGGGAGTCCGCCTCCCGCCACCGCGCGCGTTTCGGGTCGAACTGGATCTGCCGGTAGTCGTCATAGTCGAGATCCGGGATCAGTTCGGGCGTATCCTCGGGGTCTTCGTAGTCGCTCTGCGCGGCGGCGCGCATGCGTTCGTCGAGCCAGTCGAAAGAGAACGGTTGCCCGGCCTCGTCCTGCGGCGCGGCCTCGGCGGTGTCGGATTGTGTCTGGGCATGGGCTGCCCCTGCCACGAACAGGGTGGCCACCGATGCAGAGGACGTGCGGAGAAAGGTACGACGGTCAAGCGGCGCGGGAAGCGAGGCCGATAGGGGAAGGGGCATGCCAGCGGAGTCCATTCATGCTCGGACCCGTGACGGTCAGGTCAGTTTCCAACCGTCCCAAGGTCCAAATTCGCGACATGATCTAACGCCGTTCCTAGCCGATGCCACAAAGATCGGCGGAAGCGATTGAGATTGAGCCGTTTTCTGCCAATCAGGCCGGTCAGGGCGGGCAAAATTGCGTAAAGCCTGAGCAGTCTAACAACCGTCGACCGTCAACTTGGGCGGGTTGTCGGCGACAACGGAGCCGTTTGCCGGGTATGCTGGCGCGCTTGGCTTCATTCGCGGCCGCCGACGCAGAGAATCGGTTGCGGCGCGTCGAAACTCTGCCGACCGGACTTCACGCCCCAGATCGGCCGCCCTATCTCGGCCACCGTGTCGGCGCGGCTTTGGCAGGGCAGGGCGACCAGCGTCGCTTCGGCCCCGATCCGCAGCGCAGGATCGCGTCCCAGCAGCCGGAACGGCGCCGTGGTCACCATGTCGAAACAGGCGCTTAGATCCTGTGCCGCGCCAAGCTGCGCGACATTGGCAAAGAGGTTCGCCATACGCGACAAGGAACAGTCGCCATAGGGTGTGAAGGGATTCAGCACGTTGTTGGTGGCCACGGTGCAGCACAGACCCGCGTCGTGGAACCTGTGCGCGGGGGCTACGCCGCGCGGCACTGCGCGGTCATGGTCGCGGCCGGTCATGAAGAGGTCCGTCGCGGGCAGCACGGTCAGCGCGATGCCCGCGTCCCGCATCAGCGCGATGGTGTCCGACAGGGCGTCGGGCGGCAGCATCGACAGCTTGGTCACATGCCCGATGGCGACGCGGCCCTGCATGCCGTGAGCGATGGCCTCGCGCGCCACCCAGTCGAGGTGCCGCCAGCTGGTGTCGAGGTCGAAGTCCAAGTGAAAATCTAGGTCGACATCGTAGTCCCGCGCCATGGCGAAGAGCCGCTTGATCTGGCCCTCGGGATCGGTGTCGGTATAGGGGCATCCGCCCAGCAGATCGGCCCCGCGGTCCAGCGCCTGCCGCAACAGGTCTTCCGTACCGGGGTAGTTCAGCAGCCCTTCCTGCGGGAAGACGCAGATTTGCACATCGACGCCCCAGGCGTAATCGGCCTTGAGCTGCCGCACCGCGTCGAATCCGGCAAGGCCCACACCCGGGTCGATCTCGACCTGGGTGCGGATCAGCGTCGTGCCCTGGCCGATGGCGCGGTCCAGAACGCGCGCGCCGCGACAGTACACGTCTTCAGTGGTGAAATCCTTCTTGGCGGCGGTCACCGCCGCGATGGCGCCCTTCAACGTGCCGGCAGGATTGGCGGCGCGGTCCAGCAGGCAGGCCTTGTCCAGATGCAGGTGACTGTCCGCAAAGCCCGCGATCACCAACCCGCCGCGGGCATCGAGCGCCCGCACGTCGGTGGCGATCCGCGGCGCGATCTCTACGATCCTGCCGTCGCGGATGCCGATGTCTTGCGCAGGACCGCGATCTTCGAGCCGTGCCGCGCGGATCACGAGGTCCAGCGTCACGCAACATCCTCCCGCGTCTGCGACGTCCCGCCGCCAAGGTAGGCCGCCACCAGCGCGTCGTCGCCCCGCATCTCCTCCGCACTGCCCTGCGCGACGATTCGGCCCTGTTCCAGCACGTAGGCGCGGTCGGCCACGGCCAGCGCCAGCGTCGCCATCTGGTCGACCAGCAGGATGGTGATGCCGTCGTCCCGAAGCTCGGCGAGGACCGCATAAAGTTCTTCCACCATGGCCGGGGCAAGCCCCAGCGACGGCTCGTCGAGCAGTAGCAGCCGGGGCTTGGCCATCAGCCCGCGGGCGATCGCCATCATCTGCTGTTCGCCGCCCGAGAGCAGGCCCGCAGGGCTGTCCAGCCGCTCGCGCAGACGCGGGAACCGGTCGAGGATCGTCTCCAGCTCTGTCGGGTCGGGCCGGTCCTTCCGCTTGTAGGCCCCCAGTTCGATGTTCTGCGCCACCGTGAGGTCGGCAAAGACCTGGCGGCCCTCGGGCACCAGCACCAGCCCGCGCTCCACGATCCGGTGGGCGGCGAGGCCCTCGACATTCCGGTCCTCGAGAATGATCTCGCCCTTGCCGGGCGCCATCAGTCCCGACAGCGTCTTGAGAAAGGTCGACTTGCCCGCGCCGTTGGCCCCCAGCAGCGCCACCAGTTCGCCCTGGCCCACGCGCAGGTCGACGTCCTGCAGCACGTCCGCGGCCCCGTATCCGGCGCAGAGCTTGCGGGTGATCAGCACATCCATGGCGCCGGGCACATAGGCCAATTCGCGCTTGGGCGCTTCCGGCGTCCCGTCGCCCAGGTAGGCGGCGATGACCTTTTCGTTGCGGCGGATCGCGTCGGGCGTGTCGAACGCGATGGGCTGGCCCGCGTCCATGGCGAAGATACGGTCGGAAATGCCCATGACCATCTCCATGTCATGCTCCACCAGCACCACGGCAATGCCGCAATCGGCCACCTTGCGCAGCAGAGCCGCCAGAGTCTGCTTGTCACCATGCATCAGACCGGCGGCAGGCTCGTCCAGCAGCAAAACATGCGGGCGCAGCGCCAGGGCGCGGGCGTTCTCGACCAGCCGCCGGTCCACGTGCGGCAGGTCGGCTGCGGGGGTGTCGGGCGCGCCAGCATAGCCCACCAGCGCCAGCAGTCCCCGCGCCGTGGCGCGCGCATCCTGCGTGGCCAGCGCCGAAAAGGGAGCGCCGCCGCGTCCGCGGGGCAATCCGGCGATGACGTTTTCCTCGGCGCTGAGCGCGCCGAAAAGCCGCGTCGCCTGGTAGGTGCGCGCGACGCCCAGCCGTGCCGCGGCATGCATCGACAGGCCGGTGATGTCGCGGCCTGCGGTTGCGATGCGGCCGCGGCCGGGCAGGTAGAACCCCGAGATCATGTTCAGGAGCGTCGTCTTGCCAGCGCCGTTGGGGCCGATGACGGCGGTGATCTGTCCCGGCTTTGCTTCGAAGCTGGCGCCGTCCACGGCCTTGAGACCGCCGAAGGTGATGCCGAGGTCCGTGACCTTCAGCCCGGCGGGTGCGTCGGGCCGGATGAAGGCGAGCGTCTCTTCGTGTTGGGCGGGGGGCGTGGGGGCGGCCCGGCGCGGCAGGACCGCGGCGATGGTGCCGACCATGCCGCGCGGCGCGACCAGCAGAACCGCGATCAGCAGCGCGCCGAAGAACAGCAGACGGTATTCGGCGAGGCCCGACAGCATCTCGGGCAGGAAGACGACGATGGCCGCGCCGACGAGCGGCCCCAGCACCGTGCCCGCGCCGCCCAGGATCACGGCGAAGAGGAAGAGGATCGACTGCGACAGCATGAAATTCGACGGCGCGATGAACTGCATCAGCGTGGCAAAGAGCCCGCCCGCGAGGCCCGCGGCGCCAGCGGCCACCGCAAAGGCGGCGAGCTTGGTGCGGATCGGGTCGAAGCCCAGCGATCCGGCGGCGACCTCCTGGTCGCGCAGCGCCGCCATCGCCATGCCCCAGCCGCTGTTCGCAAGCCGGCGGTAGGCCAGGAGGGCGACGCCCGCCGTGCCAATAGACAGGATCACCAGCCCGCGTTCGCCCAAGGTGGTGCCGAAAACACGCGGCATGTCAAAACCCATGAGCCCGTTCTGCCCGCCGGTCAGGCTGCGCCACTCGATGGCCAGGTGTTCGACGATGAAGGCGAAGGCGATGGTCACCATGGCCAGGAACGGCCCGGCCATGCGCACCGCCGGGATCGCCAGCAGGGCTCCCACAAGCGCGGTGAGCGCCGTCGCCAGCGGCAGCGCCAGCCAGAAGCTCAGCCCCGCCTGCATCAGGATCGCGTGTCCGTAGGCGCCGATGGCAAAAAACCCGACCTGCCCCAGCGACACGAGGCCGGTGAGGCCGTAAAGCACGTTCAGCCCGACGCAAAGGATGGTCCAGATCGCCACGAGGCCGATCACGAACTGCGTATATCCTCCGACAATGCCCAACGACAGCATCGCCGCGGCGGTCAGGGCGAGGATGGTGAGGTCGAGCGCGCGGTTGGCCAGAACGGGTGTCATCCGGTCACACCTTCCGCAGCGCCGCCTGGCCGAAGAGCCCGTGCGGCTTGACCGCCAGTACCGCGATAAGCAGCGCGAAGGTCAGGATGTAGGTGTGCGACGACCCGAGGTAGGTGGTGACGAAGGCTTCGACCAGCCCGTAAAGGAACCCGGCGATCATCACGCCCCAGGCCGAGGTCATGCCGCCGAGGATCGCCACGGCAAAGGCCTTGATCCCGAACAGCGTGCCCATGTCCGAATGCACGGAAAAGAGCGGCGCGATCAGCAGGCCCGCCGCTCCCGCCAGCATCGCAGACAGCGCGAAGGAGCCCGAGATCATCAGCGTGGTGTTGATCCCCATGAGCCGGGCCGCGTCGGGGTTCTGCACCACCGCCAGCAGCGCGCGGCCCTGCCGGGTGCGGCGAAACAGCAGTTGCAGCGCCACGGCACAGCCGATGGCCGCGACCGGGATCAGCAATTGCTGCGGAAAGACTCCGGTGCCGAGGATCTGCCAGCTGGTTTCGACCAGCGGCGAGGGCAGGCTGCGCGGCTCGTTGCCGAAGGTGAAGAGCACGGTGTTGTCGAGCAGGATGCCGCCGGCGACGGTGGCCATGAGCCACGCCTCGGACCCGCGCACGGCAAAGGGCCGCACGAGGCACAGCTCGACCAGCATGCCCATCAGCCCGCAGCCCAGCAGCGCCAGCGGATAGGCGACGATCACCGGCAGCCCGGCGCGCTGGGTCAGCACGAAGCCCAGCACCGCCCCCAGCATGACCATCGACCCTTGCGCGAAATTCACCCGGGAACAGACCGAGTAGGTGATCTGGAAGCCAAGGGCGATCAGCCCGTACATGGCGCCAAGGCCGATGCCGGTCACAAGGGCGGTTACGAAAAGGGTCATGGCAGGCTCCGGCAGGTGACGCGCTGGGCATCGGAAAATGCGAAAACGGCGGTCCGAGCAGTGCGGACCGCCGCGGGTGGATCAGTCGGTCAGGGGCACGATCTCGCCTTCGACGAAATTCGCGAAGATGTAGTCTTCGGGCCCGAGCGCATCCTGGTTGTCCGTCGTGAAGGGCATGTCGTAGGTCTTGATGACTCCCTCGACGCCCTCGATCTCATACATCGCCTGGCGGATCGCCGGTCCGTCGGTCGACCCGGCCTTTTCGATGGCGGCCGCCAGCAGCAGCGTTGCATCATAGGCGTTGGCGATTCCGGTGGCGGGGGTCACGTCGGCCAGCGTCTCGATCTCGGGGAATTTCTCCTGCAACGCGACAAAGAGCGGATGCGCGGTGTCGGTGAAGAGGAAGGTCTGGATGAAATGGACCTTTTCGCCCGAGGGGCCGGCCAATTCGGTAAAGCGGCCGCCAGCGGGCCCCCAGTGCGACGCGATCGGCACGTCCCAGCCCATCCGGTCGAGCGATTTCACCACCTGCGCCGAGGGCGCAACGTTGGCGACGAGGAACAAGCCGTCTGCGCCGTTCTCCTTGAGCCGGGTGAGTTGCGGCACGACGTCGACGTCATTGCTTTCGAACTTCTCGATGCCGGCATGTTTCATGCCGCGCTTTTCCAGCGCCTTGGTCAGGCCCTTCTCGTTCGATTCGCCCCAGGGGTTGTTGATGAGGATCATCCCCGGTTTCTGGCTGCCGTATTCGCTCACCAGGTATTCGGTGATCGCTTCGTCGACGAATTCATCCACGGCCGAGACGCGGAAGACGTAGTTTTCCTCGGCGCCGTTCTGGGTGATCGGCGTGCCCGCGGCCCAGGGACCGATGAAGGGCACCTGCGCGTCATTGGCAAAGGCC
>Ga0208934_1000959_pt1 | contig 11056 bp, 6 predicted proteins | sample MalvirDeepMed_s2_FD_184243 | JGI IMG/M metagenome (GOLD analysis project Ga0208934, IMG submission 184243) | Marine viral communities from the Global Malaspina Expedition - Malaspina viral metaG DeepMed_s2 (SPAdes) (version 2) | ecosystem: Environmental > Aquatic > Marine > Oceanic | place... | reverse complement strand
CCTCTAGATCGCCGTAACCTGCTCGTGCCATTTAACCTCCATATATAGGTGGAGCCAGCCAGCAATAGCGCATGGCTGGCCCCATTGAAGAGAGAGTAAGGTGTGCTTACGGTGCGATGATATGTGCGCTTGGGAACTCTGCCCACATCAAGTTGCCATATACAGTTAGATCTGCACTAGCACCAAAATGTACCAGGACTGAAGCAGGCCCAACCACAACAGGAGCTACCACAGGGTTGTACTCCATCTTGGGCCAGTAGTCAGCCGCATCCCCTACATTCACCTCGATTGATTCCCGATATACTTCCAGCGACCCGCCACTTGTTTTAGCCGCAGCGACTATATCGCTAGCACCTGCCACATAAACGGTACATCCACTGGCTCTAGGTGCATCTGTGCGTAATGCTAGGGCAGTAAATGCTGTACCCCCAGATGCCCGCCTCACTTTCCCATTGTCAACTTCAATCATGTAGTTGATAAGGGCTCCAGTTGTCCAGGTACCGACCACTCCCTGTGCATAGAAGGGAATGATCGTTGTACCACTTGGTACATCTACTGATGCCATTGCTAACTGATCGTCGATGCTCGCGGTTGAAGCTACAGGGGCGTCCTCTGCACCAAATTGCAGCATGTAGGCCTGCCCCGATAAAACGTAAGCTTGCTTCCAGTCAGCGTTATTAATATCGCCAGCCATGGCTACCTCCGTTTAGCTTCTGCGTAATTGCCACATCTTGAAGAAGTCAACATCCAAGTTCTTGCTTGTAGTGTTCCTGGTCTGTACGAATATAGAAGGAGCTAAGTTAACGCTACCTGTGTTACAGTCGGTAAGCATGATTGTGTCGCCTTGTTTGCGACCATCTGCACTGTACCGATCGAAGTAGGCATTGTCTTCCATCAGAGCAACTACCATGGTTTGATAGGTGTCTGCAACTGGTGCCGCTCCACCAGCAGTTGTCGCCAGGGTTACACCTGTGGCTTCTGTACCAGCTTTAACACCCTCAGCCGCCCAGGTATCTACAGTAGCATCAGTATCGAATACCCAGCAGCAACCATCAGGTGAACTTCCATTAAAGCTAGGTGTATCGAGTACGTTGACAATACCAGCAGAGTTATTAGCAACCGTGTTTCGGAAACCAACTTCTATTTTGACATCAGCAATAGCACTTATTCTATATCGTATTGCCATTACAGCATTATAGTCACCCTTACATTGTAGTGGTAACGACATAGCTGAGATACCATCATTAGTGGTACCAGTGGTCAATCGTATATTGCCCCATTCATTTGCGCTTGCACTGGGTGCAAGAACTGCAGCCGCAACTGCGCTCCCAGAGCCGGTCGCTGCTGTAGTGTATACACTGCTCGTGAGGACTCCACTGAGGAAGTCGTCTTCCCACTTACAGATGTCAAAGCTGTTCATCTGTAAAAATTCAGATGTGATTGCAGCACCCATACCGCTGCGTAGTCTTACGTCACTTAGGTCTGTAACGATTCTATCTGCCATAGTTAAACCTCTTTGAATCCTTCTGGTAATCCGTGTTCTTTGATGTAATCGTCAGGTACTTCCATACGTACCTTTTCTGGTCTCTTGTAGAACCAGGCCCAACATTGGTATTGGTCTGCATCATCTTTATACCAGGGATGGTTCTTAGGCATCCCCTTAGTCATGCCAGGCTTCCAGAGCTGGATGCCATTCGATGTGCCCGCAGATACATAGCGGACATCCCAGTCTGGAACTAGTTGATACTGAGGCTCGCTTTTTAGTTCGAAGCCCAGCTTTTGATAGTGCTCTACGAACACCTTCACTTGGCTGTAGGCTGCACTCTGTAGTCTCAGCCCAGAGATCCCCGGCGTGACTTCAAACATCCCGTAGAATATCTCAAAGCCAGCCGGAGCTTTCGTATCAGTAGAAGTCATTAACCCTCTGCAGCCCGCTTGCCATGCTGCTGTCTTATAGACTTGATCATTCGATCTTTCTCAGCTTGACCTATTGTTTTGTCTGCTCTAATTCTAGCAATCTTGGCCGCTAGCGTACCTGGTTTTGGTTGTAATGCTCGAGCCTCACCTCGAAACTTTCTAGCTTTTTGGCGCTGCTTAATGTGCTGCTCACCTTTACCAGGCTGTTTTTTTCTCATTGCCATTACATGCCTTTCATCAACACACCATGATCTTCACGGACTTCAACGAATCCGTAAATCGCATGCACCGCATAGCGCGTAGTGTCTGTGGTAATTTCGTAGTGAGAAACGGGCCTGCTTTCCTCTACGATAAGAGTAGCACAAGCTTCTTTCTGCCACATGCCATTGTCATGACCGGCAGCATTGGTTCCCTCTACATTCAGGGACATGTACCAGTCCAGACCAAGGATGTTGGTGACATAGCCCTTGTACTTGCTGTCAACATTGACATTACCCATGCTGGCCGAATATTGAGCATTGACGAAGCGTTCAATTCCAAACAGGTTCATCTGCTCAGCAGGAGAGAACACGAAGACGCGACTATCCTCTGGAGCAAAGGCATCGTTAAGATACTGTACGCCACGTTTGATGTCAGACTCAGTCAGCCCTACCGCAAAGGTACCCACTGCGGTACTGCTACTAAAGTCGTCAATGAGACCTGCAGCATCATCGTCAATACGGTGGGCTACTGCATAACCACTAGCTTTAGTAAGCTTTTCCATCAGACCAATATTAGAGAACAGGTCTGCTTCATACTCAAGCTCAAAAGCCTGGTAGATATGTGTGTCTGCAATCAAGGAAATACGAGCCTTTAAACTAGCCTCATCGAAACCTAGAGTGCCTCCACTACCAGTACCAGCAGCACTAGTCATCTTATTAGCAGCTAGTGTAGCTGTGTCCTGTGTATCCTGGAAAGCGTTCACACCATGAATGAACACCCGGTCGCCTTCACTAAGATCGGACTCGTACTTGCGGTCAAACAAGTTAACGTAAACGAAGTTAGCTTCCCGGTAGTCAGCCGTCATATGGCTGTACATCTGGGGAATTGTATCGCTCACGCGAGTCGTATCGGTATCAGTAATTGCCATTAGTTCTCCTTAGGGTAAGGCTATTTCGCCTTTTGCTACCCTGTCTTTAATTTCATCGCCATGGTCTTTCCAATATTGGCGACCATTTGGACCTCTTAGCATTCGATTCAATGCTACAGGATCGTTAATAATCGAGGCATCGGAGGAAGCTGTGCTGCCCCCTCCGTCTACCCATTGAGCACCACCACGGGCTGCCATTCTCCGGTTGACTTCGTCTTCAATCTGCCCCTCGCTTAGAACTCCGTTCGTTTCGGGAGCAAGAATCTGTCTAACCTGGGTTGCAGCACCTTCGTAGTCACCTCGTGACCAGGATTCACGGGGGCCGTTGAGACGTTCATCGTCCCACATGGTTTCCGCTTCATGCAGTTGTGCCATTATCTCGTCCAGCGCCGCATCGCTATTAGAGTTTCTGGCCGAGAAGCCAGCCTTGGCTTTACGGTACTGATCTTCATCATCTATCAATCCATTAGCTTGGATGACGTCTAAGATCTGTTCCATACTAGCCCCGAATGCAGCCAGTTGGGCCTCCATCCGTTGTGTAGCTCCAGCCTCTTTTTGGTATTGACGCTCTCGCGTCCTGGATGCTTCTAGCTTCCGTTGCAACGACTTGTAAGCATCATTGGGGGTTTCCGCAGACTGGTTTGCGTCACCAGCCAGGTTATCCTTTGCCATATGGCCTCCATGTCTTATAAAAAAATACGCCACACCCTTTGAGGAGGATCATGACTCCGCCTCAGAGTGTAACGCAATCCCGCTCCTATTCGGAGCTAGGTAGGTCAGCAGGGGGGCATTTGCATACATTCCTACTTCCCTATCTATTAGTATACCAGGTCTACTGCCTATTGTCAAGACCCCACTCCAGCAAGCGAAGGACTGATATCATAAGTAGTGGTAGGGGCTTCTGGTCGAGTAGGCCTGGATTGTGCAGCTAGGGTTCTCTTTGCTTCTATTAGTCTACCTGCAGGAGTTAATGCAGAGTAGTCATAGAACTCAACAAGAAGTGCATCAATAGTTGGGTTAGCCTTTCTAAATCGATCTTGAACCTTATCAAGTATTCTTAGAAGTCTTGTAATCTGAGGATGCCTTGCTTTAAAGTGGGCTTTTGCTTCTCTAGTTCGGGCACCACGCCAATGATGAATCAGATCTGCACCCTCAGAGCTAAATCGTGTATCGGGCAAGTCCCAGAACTCACCTAGTTGTTCATTACGAGCAATTGATAGTCGCTGTAAACTAGGAGGTAACAGCTTACCTTGTGTTCTCATATCCTGGATATATTTCCAGGACGCTGCACCATAGTTCTCGACCATAAAGTCTTCAAATACCTGCTGTCGACGCTTAAATTCATCGGAGTCAAAGTTACCATAAATATCGTGTAGGGCAGCACTACCAGTCACTTCTTGCCTGTACCTATCATACCAGTGGTCAAAAACAAACTGGTCTGCAACAGTATTCATATCACCTAGTCGACGCTCGTTAAACGTAGCAATGACATCTGCATATGTTTCAGCGAGTTGCTGATTTGCACCTCTATTTTCAGCCTCTAGTGTCTCCCATCTTTCACGCAATTGTTTTCCCGTTATTTCGTAGTTCGCAAACTGCTCTTCTAAACCTTTTAGCTTCATTTCTAGACCGAATGGTTCACCAAACTCTGGCCCGCGCCCTTTTCTATTAAGCCTTACATGGTTGATATACTCGTCTTGACGCTTTCGTATGTATGAGCCACGACGCTCTACATCTTCACTAATTTCAACCTCTAAGTCTTGTAGAGCAGGATGTCTTTCAACTAGCTGCTTAAGTAGAAGTTTTGGAATAGTGTCACCATCTATAGGTAAGTCCTTGCTTTCCTGCTCTTGCTTCCATTTCATTAAAGCAGGATCCTCATCTATTAAGATAGCTACATTTCTAGCAGTCTTTAATCGACCATATGCAGATTGTGGGCTTGTCCGAAGACCAAAGAACTCAGCTAAACCAGCAGAGGGAGGCATGTCTTTACTGCCCCATATGGAGTCCTGAATAGTATCAATCCAGAAAGGCATGAGTGACCTAGATATTCGGTCACCAATCTTATTGACCTCCCAGCCTCCAGTAGTATCACGAAGAGGGTCGCCTATAAAATCCTGTCCTGTACCTATATCAATACCTATTGAGGTTATTGGAGAGGAGCCTGACCGGAACCACTTTAACAGACTGTTGTCACTGAAGTTTACCTCAAGTAAGCCTCCTGGATCGTCTACCATTTGATCCGTAATATCTTTACCCATGCGTATAAAACTATAGAAGGGTGTTCCAATACCTACACGCATACCACCTACTTTAACTGACATAAAGTCTGCAGAGCCAGGTGTGAGTACGTCGTCATTAAGACCTGCAGATTTAATGGCCCAAGCAATTCCTGCCCCTGCGGCCAACATACCCGTTACTGACTCTAATGCCATTCCTCGACGCCACTTACTTGTTGACATCAAGTTCTTCATTACAGCGATTGAAGACCTTCTATACAGTGCCGCGTATAGTAGGAAAGCGGACTCAAAATTACGCTGCTTTGATGGTATACCCACTGCAGCAGGTTGTAAGGTACCATGAATAGCATTCATACTAGCTGCCACATCGTTGAGAGCGTCTTCCATTTTTTGACGCTCCTTAGGAGTTGGCTCCTTTGGATTACCTAAATTATCGACAGCTCCAAAATGTTGTTTAATCATCTTCGATTGGACTTTCCACATCTCTGTCTTAGAGACATCAAGGAAGAATCCAAATCCATTCATCATACGTTCAGGTACTGTCCAGGCAAGTTCAACACTTCTTTCAAATTGCTTTATGCCAGGCTTCTTTAATCCTGGTCGGCCTCGTCCTTTAGTGAACATGCCCGGAAGGGGTAGGTCTTCAATATGGGTCGATCGAAAGAAAGCAATCCCGTATTTTTGCATCTCTCGTCTAGTTTCTTGTGTGCGCGTATACCACTCTGTGCGCACTTTGGGTGACCACATAGCTCGACCCATATTATATGAGCCTTTGGCCCATGCAAAACGCTGGCCCATAGGCATAAAGACATTTGGTGATGCCATCATACCTATACCACCAATACCATGTAGTAGCATAACACCAAGGTCAGCACCAGTTGCAAGTACACGCATCGTATTTGCTAGAGCAGACGGTACAGTTAAAAACGCACTCGACTTTGAAAATTCATCAGAAAATAAGGCTGCAAATTCTCGACTTGCTTCAGGAGGTAATGCTGTTCCATGAAGAGGGTGTCGTTTCATTACTCCTTTTTGTACTGCTTCTCTAAGTTCTAAATTCTTCCAGTTCGTGGACATCTCTATGATCTCTTTTTGTTTCCTTGCTATTTTTTCATCAGACATCTCACGCCATTTAGGCCCAAAATGCTTTTGAGCAGACATTTGATTCCCATAGGATAGCTCTTCTCCGCTAGCCTTGTACTCCTTTATTCGTTCAAGCATCTTCATTGCTGTCGATGTCTCAGTGTGCTTAATACCAAGTTTTGCAAACTCGTCCATAAAGCGTTCGGTAGCTACATAGTCATAGTAAGACTCAGCTTGTCTTTGTAAGGCTAGTATTGGATCAGTATTGTATAAGTCATGTTTAATTCTACCAACACCCTGTCCCTGATCCATTTTATTTGCAATCTGCCAGTAGTAGTCATGTCGTTTCATTTGACTAGGACGCATACCCATCTTACCTGCACCTGCTTGGAAACCAACTCTGATATCTGAGCTTTGTTCCAAGAATAGAGAAGGTACAAAGCTGGCCCTAAACTTGCCTGCAGCTTTACCTAAAATAGAGTTCTTAGAGTCTACATCGAAACCTGATTTTCGTAGCATCTCAACTAAATGAGGCCCAACTTGATGGTAGTTGTCCCACCACTTTAATTGCTCGGCTGTTAATTCATAGTATCTAAAAAGATCTGTTCTGGATGTATTGAGCACAGTCGTTAAATCTTGCATTACCTCTAAGTGATTATATTTTTGACGCTCACGAATAATACGCTTATCTGTCCACGTCGCAGGATCTGCCTTTTGGAATGCTATAAATCTTTGTTCCATCTCAGCAATTGGACCCCAGACCTGACCACTTTCGTGAATATCTACCGGGCCAACGGCTGCATTTTTAGGTGATTTTTTTACACCCTCATACCTAAAGTAATCCATATTTTCTAGGAACCCATTGTCATTAAGTTGACCTGTTCGGGGGTTAACACCAACACCACCTTTAAGTCGTATTTTTGTACCCCGACCATTACGCCGGTTAGAGCCAAATGCGTCGTGTAGCTGATCGAGCATATGTCCAATATTACTGGACACCTCTTGGCCCTCGCCCTTAGAGAAAATATACTTCCATCGAAGCTTAGCTGCTGGTGTTGCAGCAAAAGTCTGAGGTACAAAGAACCGGGTAAACTTACGAAACTTTGATGGGAACCTATTGAAAAAACTCTCAAAAGTCTTTCGGAAACTATCCCCCGCGAATCGCATTGTCTGATCCATGCCACGAGGGAGTATTATCGTCTTACCTATAGGATGATAATTTCCTTGTTCATCACGCCACGTAAACTCATCTGTAACTCTTGACCACTCATCTTCTGGAAGAGGTGCTGATGTTGGAGTTCCAGGCTCACCAGGGGGTGGTCGCCCATCGCCACCACGTCCACCTGGAGGTGCGTCTGCTGTTAGCGCTCCCCACCTACCTGAAGCTGTACCACCTTCTTGATTCCACAGGTCTATAATCTCGTCGCTCCATCTATAGTATGTGCTGCTTCCTTCACCTCCCATACGAATAAGATAACCGTTATTCTCTAGTCTTTTTCTAGTGTAAGCTGTATTATACTCACCCTTGGGTGCAGTCATAGCTCTCATGCTTCTTGCGCCAGCTTGTCTGGTAGCATCACCGCCGTAGTTCATAATGGCACTTAATACTGAGGCTGCGGTTAACCCACCTGATTTACCTGACGCTGAACCTCTAATCATATGAGGTGAGAATTGACGAGCTGACGAAACTGACCACTGACCCCAGTTCATGAGAGGTATTCTTTGGGGTAATTTATCACCTCTTGCGCGAACAAACTGGTTATCTTTAACATGTACAGAAGCAAGCATTTCAGCTTCTACATGCACTATATCCTCAACCTTATCCCCTACCTTCCAATAGGAGCCGTCTTTCATTATATAACCAGTAATCATCCAGTGGTCATTCATACCCGCACGAAAAAATTCATACTTGGATGCACTTAGATTGGGTAGTTCTTTTGTACCTCGTCGTGGACTAATAATATAGCCAATACCGCTATTCGCAAGCTCGTCTTTGGCTTCTGCAGACATTTCGTTAAAGATCTTCTTTTCTGCTCTAGCGGCTGCACTTAAACCTTTACCCTTTCCTTTAAGAGCTTTCTCCGTCATCAGACTAAGACTTTTAAAAATTGGAATAGCAAATAAACTTTCATGTTTCGGTGCGTAGGCTCCACTCCGACCTTGCTTTTTTGTTGAGATATCTCTTTTAATTAGAGCATCTTCCATCTGCTTAAAGGCTGCATTTAATTTAGATGTTTCTTGATTGTAGTCAATTTTAATTTGTATTGTCTCTTTTGCATCCGCGCCATGAACTAACTTTTTCGACTCTTCAAGCTTCAACAGATACTGGTCTTTAAGTTGAAGAACAGGCTCGTACCATGATAGGAGCATAGCCTGTTGTTCCTCTGCATCTTTACCAATTTTTGAGTAAACATCTTTAGTTGCCTGATCTAGCTTTTTACTTGACTTACCCATCACCTCTTTTGATGTTTTAATAAGCTGCGCTTCGCCTGCTGCTGTTATCAGTTGTACAGCAAATACGGATAATGCTTCTACCATAGTAAGAGATTCTGTTATTTCGTCTTGAGCAGCCTTTGCTCCCTGTCCCTTAATCTTACTAATAAATATTGGGGGGCTGTACTCTACATTTCGGTCGATCGCTTTGTCTAGCATTTGCATCCGAAGTTCATTAAGAGCATTTTGGACTTCTATTCTGACAGGGTCAGTGTAACCTTTCCTGGAGAGTCCTGCTGTTGCTAGGTTAGTAAATACATTTAAACGATTTGGCCCCTCTGTCGGGCCTCCCAGCAACTCAAGTTTAGTCTTCATTCTTTTCGTCTTCTCGCCCACCTTCCCTTTGCCACCAAGGTAACCTGACTTTGCATCTCTTGTATGAGTTGCTAACTCTGGGTTTGGTTCGTCAATTAATTGCCAGAACTCAAGTGCTTCATCCGGATCATGTGCGGGCACAACATTAAACCGTTCGTATAAATCATCACTTAATTGATTTATAAAGTCATCTTCTAGTAGACTAGCGACCTCACCATTTTCCTTTAAGATAGCTTCACCGGCCTCATCCGTTTGAGTTCCAAGTCTTCTAAGAAGAGTTAGTGCGTCTATATTTAGAGTGTGATTCATTAATGATATGTATATAGAGGTATTAACTATACTACTATGACCTAATACATCCTTAGCATTTACAATATTATTTGTGCCCCCTTTTGTATATACTGCATTCGCTTTAGACAGTCTAAGTACATATGTGTAGATACCATTACCAGAATAGAAGTCAATGAGACCTGGCCCAAAGTCTGCAAAGTCTAAATGATTACCCGCCTCTGCAAACATCTCATTAAGTCTTTTAACAGGAGAAAATGGATCTTTATCTCCCTTTGCAACTGCCTTGCCAGGTAACTTAAAAGCTGGTTGAAACTTCTCAGTATCCCATTTACTGTAATCTAGCTTAATGTCTCTATAATCTTTTAAGAAGGTAAAAGCCTCATCATCTAATAAACGCTGACTTGCTTCTTTGTCACTATGTCTAAGAATAAGCGTCTTTCTTGTCTCAGTACTGTTTATTGTATTTTCAAGTTCGTCCCACCTAAGAAGAGGAATCTCATTCGGTCTAATACCTGTATGAAATAAAAGCTTTAAAGCCCACTGAGCCATTATACCTTCTTCTCCAAATTCAGCCCAGTAGTCATTGCTAAATATCATCTGCTGCAGACCTTCACGGTTTGGTGCTTCACGTATAGAAGCTTTAAAGACCTCCTTACCCGTAACTGGGTCTATTACTTTACGCCACGGTAGTCCTGATAGTAGATTTAAATCGCTTTCAAAGTCTGTCCCGAAAACATTTAGCATCTTTTGGTATTCTATTGGTATCGAAGCGTATAAGGATCTTACGTCATCAGTAATATCCAAATCCTTGAGAGCCGCCTCATAACTAACTTTCCAGGCAGCATCTGCCTCCTCTGCGGCAGTATCTCGTACACCTTCTGGGCCACCTTCAAAACGTGCACCGTCATCAGGATGACCTTCAGGGCCACGACGTGGTTTATCCTGGACGAGTCGACCAAATTGGTCTCGATGCCCCACGAACTCTCCATTTATAACAGCCTTATCAAACTCTTCAGCGACTTTTACAGCAGCAGCTACTTCTCGATCCATGTACTCCGCTTTGTTTATATAGGCTTTTTTCAGATTTCGTGCCCGCTTCATATACTCAATTGATTCACGAACTGAATGACCTTTACCTGTAAGCCTTGCCATTGTCAAAGGTACTTTACCCAGTTTAAGTGCTGCACCCAAGGGTATTAAATTAAGTGGGTCAAGAATAATCTCCATAGGTAGGTGAACACCCATAGGTACACCAAAGCCTTTCTCACGAACAGCAGGAGTTAAGAACCCTTCTTTCCACCAAGGCTGATTTGGATTTTCTTGCTTCCACTCTCTGACGCCACGCTCAATATCTTGTTCGCCCGGTATAATTTTAGCAAAGTTGTAAAGTAACTGTGCGGTAATTTCTTCACCTGGGAAAGATACTGCACTAACGGTCTGAGAGACACCAGGAATACCCATAGCTTTAGACAGACCACCCATTAGGCCATTTCTAATAGACTCTCCAAAACTTTTTAGGTGACCACCAAGACTACGCTGCGCATCTGCCTTCTCTTCTGGAGGAGCATTCTCTACCTCGGCAGCATAC
>Ga0208934_1000957_pt1 | contig 11074 bp, 11 predicted proteins | sample MalvirDeepMed_s2_FD_184243 | JGI IMG/M metagenome (GOLD analysis project Ga0208934, IMG submission 184243) | Marine viral communities from the Global Malaspina Expedition - Malaspina viral metaG DeepMed_s2 (SPAdes) (version 2) | ecosystem: Environmental > Aquatic > Marine > Oceanic | place... | reverse complement strand
CACGGTGTATATCCCCAAGCCCTCCCGAAATCCGAAAGGGCAAAAGTGGACGACTTTTACGCCGCCCGCGACAACACTATGCCGTCGCTACCGTGGCCGAGTATTGCTCCGCCGTTCACAGGGGTTGTGCGCCAGAAGTAATACTGTGGACCCTTCAGCGCCGTGTATGGCCGCCATCAGCCGTTCTGTATCTGCTAGATAAAGGCGGTCTGTGAAGATTCGTTTAACAGCGGAAGGAATTTCCAAAAGTTCGAGCGTTTCCGACGTTCGCCGAGATGCAGAACATAGTGCAAGGTCAGGTCTGTAGTCTTCGGCGTCGAGCCATCGCCCGATTGCATGTGCGTCTTGCCGACCTTTGTCATCCAAAGGCCGGTCAAAGTCCGTCGCGATCCCCGCCGGCCAACCTGCTTTTGCATGGCGCATCAGAATAAGGCGTCTCATCAACGTTTCCTTAATGTATCGGCCGCATAAGCAAGAAGCTCAAACAGCCGGAAACAGGGGAGGGGGCAGTATGCAGTAATTTATATAGTCGTTGTTACTGGCCGCGGATAATGCTCCCTGCGCCATGTTCGGTGAAAAGCTCCAACAAGCAGGCGTTAGGGGCTCTCCCGTCCAAAATTACCGCTGCGCGCACGCCACCGTCGATCGCATCAAGCGCAGTTTGTGTTTTGGGTATCATACCACCGGCAATCGTTCCGTCTGCCACCATCTCGCGTATCTGGCTCGCTGTTAGCTCCGTCAGTACGTCGCCTTCGGCATTCTTCACGCCTGCAACGTCGGTGAGCAGCAGCAAGCGGTCTGCCTTCAGCGCAGCTGCAATCGCGCCCGCCGCAGTATCGCCGTTGATGTTAAATGTTTCGCCGTTGCGGCCCATGCCAAGGGGCGCAATCACCGGGATAATCCCTTTGTCGGCTAGATCGCGTAGCAAACGGGGGTTTACTTCGGTCGGTGCGCCAACCAACCCCAGCTCTGGGTCCTCTTGGTCACAGATAATAAGGCCGCTGTCCTTGCCAGACACACCGACGCAACGCCCACCCTGTGCCGTGATCGCTTGCACAATGCGGGCGTTCACAAGGCCCGACAGAACCATCTCAACGATTTCCATCGTGGCAGCGTCGGTCACCCGTTTGCCGTTTACGAATTCGGACTTGATGTTCAGCCGGCCGAGCATGTCATTGATCATCGGGCCGCCGCCGTGAATGATGACGGGGTTCACGCCGACCTGGCGCATAAGTGCTACGTCGCGCGCGAACTCTTCCATCGCATCGTCGCTGCCCATGGCGTGACCGCCTAGCTTGATAACAACGGTCGCGTCAGCGTAACGCTGCAAGTAGGGGAGCGCTTGGCTCAGGGTGCGTGCGGTGGCGATCCAGTCGCGATTCATGTCTTGTTTTCTCATTCTCTGCCTCGGTAAACGCCGAAGTGCTCGTCACTCCAACGTCGCGATAATGGCACGGAGCGTAGGGATGCCCCAGCCCTTTTCAGAAGACGTAACCACGATTTCGGGGTAGGCGGCTGGGTGCTTGGCAAGCGCACCGCGGACCTGATCCAGAACCTTCTGACGCTCAGCTTCTTTAACCTTGTCGGCTTTCGTGAGGACACATTGAAAAGTCACGGCTGAGCTATCCAGCAAGGACATGATTTCGTCATCGACCTTCTTAACGCCATGCCGCGCGTCGATCAGCACAAACGCCCGGCGGAGCGTTTGCCGACCTGAAAGGTACTGTTTCAGCAACCGTTGCCATTTTTCGACGACGGGTAGAGGAGCGTTTGCATAGCCATACCCGGGCAAATCGACGAGGTAGTGATCGTCGGCCGCGGTAAAATAGTTGATCTCTTGCGTGCGCCCCGGCGTGTTGGACGCCCTTGCCAGCGCTTTTGTGCCCGTCAAGGCATTGATCAAAGTCGATTTACCAACGTTTGATCGCCCTGCGAAACACACCTCCATCCGGTCGGCGGGTGGCAGGCCGTCCATCGCGACAACGCCTTTCACAAACAGCGTTTCGCCTGCAAATAGCATGCGGCCTTTTTCGGCTGCATAGGCATCAGGCTCTTCGGCGATGCTAAATTGGACTTGCATGAGTTAAAGTACCTTTACCTGGTCGCTAAGTGCGACGGAGCCTGTGTGAATGACCTTAGCGTATACGCGGAAATCTTGGTGACCCCAAGTGCTCAATACGCGCAATATGTCGATGTCGCGCTCGCCGTTGTGTCGATTCGCGGTGGTCGCTTGGCACCGCTTGGTGGGGTCCCGTACACGTAGGACAGTTTCGCCACGTGACACGTCGTTCCCGACCCAATCAAGCTCGCTCCATGGTGTTGCGGTATCAAACCAAATGGTGCTTTTGACCCGGTGCTCAAATTTGCACAATGCGACCATTCGTTCCCATCTAGACGCGCCGCGCCATGCGCCACCGCCCAGGTCTGGTTCCACGGCATCGACTGCCCCGTGGAGGGCGCTGTATGATCCAGCTCTTCGCGACCGTGGCTTTTGAGCGGGTGGCGATAGAGCTGGGTCACCGTTGTCATTATTTCGGATCACCCTTCCGTCCGAATTTCATGCTGCCTTTAATATTCCCTAGGATATCAGGCTTATAGCCCTGGCTGCGCATGATCAGGTACTGCTGCGTAAAGGTAATCGTGTTGTTTGCGATCCAGTAGACGACGAGGCCAGATGCGAAACCGCCAAGCATGAACATAAAGACCCATGGCATCCATGCAAAGATCATCTGCTGCGTGGGGTCCGTAGGGGCCGGGTTCAGTTTCTGCTGCAGGAACATCGAAATACCCAGCAGCAGCGGTAGGATCCCGATAAAGACCAATGCAAGAACGGTCCCTGCTTCGGGCGCAGCCCATGGCAGCAGTCCATAGAAGTTGAAGATAGATGTCGGGTCTGGGGCGCTCAAATCCTGAAACGGGCCAAAGAAGGGTGCGTGGCGCAGCTCCAACGTGACGAAGATCACTTTGTAGAGGGAAAAGAAAATCGGGATCTGCATCAAAATCGGCAGACAGCCGGCGGCTGGGTTCACTTTCTCGCGTTTATATAGCTCCATCATGCCCTGTTGAAGCTTTTGACGGTCGTCGCCTGCATCCTTTTTCAGCTTCTCCATCTGTGGCTGAAGCTCTTTCATCTTCGCCATCGAAACGTAGGATTTATACGCAAGTGGGAAGAGCAGAGCTTTGATCAGCAACGTCAGGCCGATGATCGCGACACCCATGTTGCCGATCAGCAGGTTTAGATGGTGAAGTACCCAAAAGATCGGTTTGGTCAGGAAAAAGAACCAGCCCCAATCGATGGAGTCGATGAATTTGTACACGCCTTGCGCCTCATAGTCGCGCAAAATTTCCCATTCTTTGGCACCGGCGAACAACTGTGTGGTGACCGTTGCTGTCTGCCCGCTTGCGACAGTTTGCGTCGGCATCACGGATTCGGTTTGAAAAATCTCAGTGCGTGGCAGGTACTTGACTGATAAGCGCGTTGGCTGTGCCGGATCCGGGATCAGGTTGGTCATGAAATAGTGCCCGGTGAAGCCGATCCAGCCGTTGGTTACACCGTCAATACGTTTGGATGGCACGCCGTTCACGACATCCAGCTCGGGAATGTCATCCCAAGCGGTCTCAAGCAGTTCACCATTGTTCATGGCGACAAGACCCTCGTGAAGAATGAAGAAATTCTGCGCGTCGCTTGGAATACCGTGGCGTGCAATTAGCCCGTAAGGTGCAAGTGAAACCGAGTTTTCGGAAGTGTTCTCAACCTTCTGTTCGATCTTGAACATATAGTTTTCGTCGATTGAGATGGTGCGTGAGAAAAGCTGACCGGCTTCGTTATCCCAAGTGAGCGTGACAGGGGTTTCGACTGACAGCGTTTCACCTTGGCTAAGTGTCCAAAGGGTGTTTGGTCCTGGAACCTGTTCAGGGGCAATCCCCGCACCTGGAGCCCAGCCGTAAAGCGCATAGTAGGCGTCGGGTGTGCCTGCAGGTGATAGCAAGCTTACGATGGGAGCATCGTCTTCGATAGTTGTGTTGTAATCCTTCAAATGAAGGTCATCGACCCGCCCCCCTAGCAGCGAGATTGAGCCGGAAATGCGCGCCGTTTCAACGGGGATACGCGGCGCTTCTTCGAGAGCTGCCGTTGCTTCGTCCGACGCGTCGGTAACATTGTCGGCTGCGCCGGCACTTGAAGGGACAACAGCTTCTGTCGAGGTCGCGTCCGTCACTTGCTGTGTGGCAGCCGGGTCAGTGACGGTTTCGGTTTCCGGAGGCGGAAACAACACGAACCATCCTAGGATGACTATGAAACTTAGAACCGTCGCGAAAATGAGATTCTTGTTTTGATCGTCCATGTGACCGTCACCTGATGCCTGTAATATCAGCGTGGGTTCAACAGAGTAAGGCACCAAAGGTCAAGTAGATTCGCCTTTTCCCCTTTGGTGCACACTGATCTGCCGAAGCCAAACATCAACGAATGCCACCTACCACACCGGGCAGACGTGTCAGTTTTTGGCTATGTGTATGCATCCAAGTGGTCGCTTCGTGTATCTGCATGGGCGGCGCGATGCCGTCGCCTTGAACATGGTCGCAGCCCAGTTGAGACAATAAGCTATGCTCTCCGGCGGTTCGTATATCACAGGCCAGAGTTTCGACGCCTAAATCATGAGCCATCGCAACTACCGCTGACAGGATGCGGCGACGGTTGGGGTGGTTATCAACGTCATTAGTGAGAGACGGGTCGATAATAGCTAGGTCAACGCCGCATTTCTGAATGGTCTCAACGCAATGTGGGCCGCTGCCAAAACCGTGAAGCGCGATACTGCATCCTAGCGTGCGAAGGTCACGGCATGTGGAAATCAGTGGGTGAGAAGGCGTATGCTGGCAAAGGTGTTGCGGTAGGGCTAGTCGCAAAGTACCGGGTTTGACGTCAAGACGATCAAGTTCCCATTCCAGTTTTGCCGCCAGCTGCACGTCATCCACTTGCTCGGTAGAAAGGCTGCATGTGATGAGAATAGGAAAGTGAGGCGCTCGTTGCAGGGTTTTGGCCCTGTGCAGCGCGTGGGTCAGACTGCTGAAGTGACTGAAAAGGGTTTCATCCTCTGCAATTTCCGAGGTGCTGACCGGCGCGGTCATGTCGGTGTTCATGCTGGTGTGGCAGGCCGGAACTGCAGAAAATCCGGTGATCATGCCGGAATGGGTGGATATCTGAGGCTGAAATAGAGTTCGAGCGTGCTGCCTCGGTTCCCGAGGTGTAGGATCGGTGCCGCCGCTTGGTCGGGCAGTGGCCGTCCTATCCAGGGGGCGCGGGTGCGTTGGTTCTGATGGTGTATTACGCCAGCTATCTGAAGCCAAATACAGCAAAGGGGGGGCGACAAAGCCGATGATAATCAACCCCTGCCAGCCGAACCAAAATACGGACAGCGCAAACCCAAGCAAGAGCAAGAGACCAGCGGGTAGATGGCGGCGGGTTGTGCCGCGCCTCGAAAGATTGGGTTTAAGATCGTGTTGCAAATGAAGCCTCGGCTGACAGTGTTACCGCCATACCGATAGCCCTTGCCTCTGACCAAAAGATTAATGTTCTGCCTTTGATCTAAAGGATTTGAATTAAACCCTCAGCTTTTCGAGGGTTTACTTGTCTCGACTGAGTCCTGCAAAATCAAACAGGTTCGGATCCAACAGATGCGAAGGGCGTGCGTTCATCAGCGCGCGGAACATCACCTGACGGCGTCCGGGGCTATTCGCCTCCCAGCCGTCTAGAATCGATTTTACCTGCTGGCGTTGCAGACCGTCTTGCGAGCCGCACAAATCACACGGAATGATTGGATAATTCATGGCAGTAGAGAATTTTTCGCAATCGACCTCCGCAACATGGGCGAGGGGGCGGTATAGGAACAGATCGCCTTCTTCGTTCACGAGTTTTGGCGGCATGGTCGCCAAGCGCCCGCCATGAAACAGGTTCATGAAAAACGTCTCTAGAATATCATCACGGTGGTGGCCTAGGACAACAGCGGTACATCCTTCTTCGCGTGCGATGCGATAGAGGTGCCCCCGACGAAGCCTACTGCACAACGCACAGAATGTGCGGCCCGCGGGTATTTTATCCATGACGATGGAATAGGTATCTTGGTATTCGATGCGGTGTTTGACACCCATCTTTTCAAGAAACGCGGGCAAGACCGTGGCGGGGAAATTGGGCTGACCTTGATCGAGGTTGCAGGCGACCAGTTCGACGGGCAGAAGACCGCGCCATTGGAGCTCGTGCAAGATGGCCAGCAGGGTGTAGCTATCTTTGCCCCCGGACATGCAAACCAGCCATTTGCCGCCGGGTTCGATCATCCCGTATTGCTCAATCGCCTCGCGCGTTTGTCGCACAAGACGTTTGCGCAGTTTGCGAAACTCGGTGCTTTGGGGGGCACCGTTGAAGAGCGGGTGAATATCTTCGGGTTGATCAAGCATGGGCTTGGCTTAGTGCAACTGGGTTTGCCGATCAAGCGCCAGTGCATGTGTATGGCGGCGATTGGTGATGTAGGGAAAAGGAGTGAAGAGGAAGGGCTAGTCCGGTACGTTGTCGATGCCGCTATCGCCCCAAGGGTGGCAGCGAGCGATGCGCTGCAGGGTGAGCCAGCCGCCCTTGATGCCGCCATGTTTAGCAAGTGCTTCCAGCGCATATGCGCTGCATGTCGGGTGGTATCGGCAGTTGTGGCCAACCCAGGGGCTGAAGACGAGGCGATACCCTTTCACGGGCAGCGCCAAAACGCGCGCCAAAGGGGTCACTTTTTTGAACCAGAGTGTTGCTTGCCGTGGAGGATCCCCAAGGCTTTGGTGAAATCCGACTGCAGTTTGTCAAAGGGGAGGGAAGCCGTGGCATCGCTGCGACCTACGAGGACATAATCCATACCGTCGCGTCCCTCGTGAGGGAGCGTCAGGCGTGCGACTTCGCGTAGACGTCGTTTGGCCCGATTGCGCGCGACGGCGTTGCCCACTTTTTTAGAGCAGGTGAACCCAACCCGTATGCCATCGGCTTCGCCCGCTGCGCGTTTACGCATCTGCAGGATGAAACCGGGCATGGCGACCCGAGGGGCGCGGGACGCCCGTTGAAAGTCGGGGCGATTTTTGAGCGTTTGCACACGTAAAGAAACCGCCGGAAGGGTTTCCTCTGGTGTGGCGATGCTGCCATCCATAGGTGCCTCCGACGGTGTCATATCTTTTTGAAACCGAGGTCGCGTATTACGCGCTCAGTTCCTTCCGGCCTTGTGCACGGCGCGCGTTGATGATCTTGCGACCCGCTTTGGTTGCCATGCGTGCGCGGAAACCGTGGCGCCGTTTGCGCACAAGGTTTGAAGGTTGATAGGTGCGTTTCATCGCTCCGACTCCACTTTATACTTTAGCACGCGACCAGATTCGGCGCGTCACTGTCATTTCAAGCCCTGCTCCTAAAGCTGCAGCACGGGCAAGTCAAACCCTTGGTGCCGTTATTTCGGCCTTTGCAACAAATTAAGCCAGCTTATCTGCGCAATGTTACAGTTTTCTTGGGAATTGCCGTGACATCGTCATAAAAGCCGCCTTCACATCAACCACACGTGAGCACCCTATCTGACTGGCGATATTTGACCCATCTAATAAGGAGCAACTTATACCCTTTTGAAAGTGACCCGACAATATGTCCGCACAAGCCTCTGAAAAGCCTTCGTGGTTTCGCTACTTGCCCTTTGTGGCCATCTTGGCGGTCGCGGTGATCGGCTATTTCGCCCTGCGCGATTACCTTACCTTCGAGACGCTGCGCGACAACCGCGAGGCGCTGATCGCTTTTCGTGACCAGCACTACGCGCTGACGATCCTCGTTTTTCTGGGCATTTATATCATGATTGTGGGGTTTTCCCTTCCAGGGGCGAGTGTGGCAACAATCACTGGCGGTTTTCTATTCGGGACAGTGTTCGGCGTTCTGGCAAATGTCACCGGCGCGACACTGGGGGCGGTCGTGATCTTTCTTGCCGCGCGTATGGGTCTCGGAGAGACATTGAAGGCGCGCATGGACGCGTCGGAGGGGCTTGTGCGGAAGGTCAAAGCGGGCATTGACGAAAACCAGTGGTCGATGCTTTTCTTCATACGATTGGTGCCCGTGGTGCCCTTCTTTGTGGCGAACCTTATTCCTGCCTTTCTGGGCGTGCCTCTTTATCGCTTTGTGATCTCTACCTTTCTAGGGATCATTCCCGGGTCGCTTGTGTTCACCTCAATCGGTGCTGGGCTGGGTTCCGTTTTTGCACGGGGTGAAACGCCAGACTTCGGCATTATATTCGAACCTCACATCCTGCTTCCTATTCTGGGGCTTTGCGCTTTGTCGGTGCTGCCCGTCGTGTTGAAAGCTGTCACCGGCAAAAAGGAACTTTTGAAATGAACCGCATTAAAACCGACCTGTTGATCATTGGCGCAGGCTCCGGCGGGTTGTCCGTCGCGGCGGGGGCGTCACAAATGGGGGCGGATGTTGTGCTGCTTGAAGGGCACAAGATGGGCGGCGACTGCCTGAACTTTGGTTGCGTGCCGTCGAAGGCGCTGATTGCTACGGGCAAAGCGGCCTATGGGCAGCGGCACAGCGCGGAATATGGCGTGGCCAATGCGGCGGGCGAGGTGGATTACGCCGCTGCAAAAGATCATGTGGCGGACGTGATTGCGCAGATCGCGCCCGTCGATAGTCAGGAACGCTTCGAAGGCTTCGGGGTTAACGTGATCCGGGAGTACGGGCGCTTCATCTCCGAAGACGAAGTGCAGGCCGGAGATACGGTGATCAAGGCGCGGCGCATCGTCATCGCGACGGGATCATCGCCGCTGGTGCCCCCGATTACAGGTCTGGATAAAACGCCATACGAGACGAACGAGACGTTGTTCAATCTGCGCGAGAAGCCCGAGCATCTGCTGATCATCGGTGGCGGGCCGATCGGGATGGAAATGGCGCAGGCCCATATACGCATGGGGTGCAAGGTTACCGTGATCGAGGGAGATAAAGCGCTTTCAAAGGACGACCCCGAACTTGCCGCCATCGTTTTGCAAACGCTCAAGGACGAAGGCATCGAGATTGCAGAAGGCGCGCAAGCTGCTGAAATCCGCGGGGATGTCGGGGCGATAGAGGTGGAAGCAAAAGACGGGCGCGTTTTCAAAGGCTCGCATCTTCTGGTGGCCGTCGGCCGCAAGGCAAACACGGATCGTCTGGACTTGGAAAAGGCGGGGATCGAACCGATCAAGAACGGGATCAAGGTTGACGATTCCCTGCGCACCACCAACCGCAAGGTCTATGCTATTGGCGACGTCGCAGGCGGGATGCAATTTACCCATGTTGCGGGTTATCACGGCGGCGTCGTGATCCGGTCGCTGATGTTCGCGCTGCCTGCCAAGGCGAAGACGGCGCATATCCCGTGGGCCACCTACACCGACCCAGAACTGTCGCAAGTCGGCCTGACCGAGGCGCAAGCCAAAGAGAAATACGGTGACAAGCTGGAGGTCGTGCGCTTTCACTATAACCACAATGATCGCGCCATCGCGGAGCGTAAAACCAAAGGTTTGATCAAGGTCATGGTGGTCAAGGGGCGCCCCGTGGGCGCAAGCATCGTCGGTTACCAAGCAGGAGAGTTGATCAACCTGTGGGCTTTGGCGCTGGCAAATAACATGAAAATGAGCCAGATTGCGTCTATGGTTGCACCTTACCCTACCATCGGCGAAATCAACAAACGTGCGGCGGGGGCGTATTTCAGCCCGCGTCTGTTCGAAAGCGATTTGGTCAAGACTGTCGTTCGACTGGTGCAGCGGTTCATCCCATAAAGCGCGCGCCTATGCTCAAATCCCTCTCCGGCAGGCTTCTTATTCTGACCACCATCTTTGTGATGCTGGCAGAAGTGTTGATCTTTGTGCCCTCTATCGCCCGGTTTCGCGAAGAATACATGATGAACCGGCTGGAGAGGGCGCAGATCGCGTCGCTGACCCTGCTCGCAAGCGATATGATCGACCCCGAGCTTGAGGCAGAGCTGTTGCGCACCGCGCAGGTGTTTAATGTGGTGCTGCGGCGGGACCGCATACGGCAATTGGCACTGTCCTCCCCGATGTCGCAGACGATCAAAGAAACATACGATCTGCGCGATGCCTCCGCATGGGTGTTGATTCGCGATGCGTTTCATCAGCTGGCCGAAACAGAGCCGGGGGTGATCCGCGTGATCGGTGCCCCGGTGCAGGATGCGGGCCTTCTGATCGAAATCACGATGGAGGCAGGCTCCTTACGGACCGCCATGATCGACTATGGTATTCGCATTCTGGTGCTTTCTGCCGCCATCTCGATGATCACGGCGTTCTTGCTGTTTCTGACCATGCGGGCGTTTTTGCTGAAACCGATCAAGGGTGTGGTCGGGCATATGCAGAACTACGCGCTTGCCCCCGAGGATGCGCGACGAATCATTTCACCTTCTGCTGGTGTGACAGAGGTGCGCGAAGCCGAGGAAGCATTGATGAAGCTTGAAACCGAACTGACCCAAGCCCTGCGCCAGAAAGAGCGTCTGGCGCAGCTGGGGCAGGCGGTGAGCAAGATCAGCCACGATCTGCGTAACATACTGACATCGGCACAGTTGTTTACCGACCGGATCGAAATGTCCGAGGATCCGACGGTCAAACGCATGGCCCCCAAGCTGGTCAGCTCAATCACCCGCGCCGTGCACCTGTGCGAATCCACGCTTGCCTTTGGCCGCGCGGAAGAGCCAAGCCCGACGCTGACAGTCACGCCACTGTTGCGCATCGTTGATGACGTCGTTGATAGCGAGCGGCTGGCGATCAACGGGGCGGATCTGACGTTCACCTGCGACGTGCCGCAAGATTTGCACGTGCGCGCCGATCCGGAGCATTTGTTCAGGGTCTTGGCGAATCTTGTGCGCAACGCCCGACAGGCGATCATCGCCACGGGTAAATCCGGCGAAATCATCGTTGCTGCCAGTGAACAGGCCCGCGACTGGGTGATCCGCGTCAGCGACAACGGCCCCGGCCTTCCCCCCAAGGCGCGGGAGCATCTGTTTACTGCGTTCAAGGGCGGTGCGCGCAAGGGGGGCTCCGG
>Ga0208934_1000949_pt1 | contig 11112 bp, 18 predicted proteins | sample MalvirDeepMed_s2_FD_184243 | JGI IMG/M metagenome (GOLD analysis project Ga0208934, IMG submission 184243) | Marine viral communities from the Global Malaspina Expedition - Malaspina viral metaG DeepMed_s2 (SPAdes) (version 2) | ecosystem: Environmental > Aquatic > Marine > Oceanic | place... | reverse complement strand
CCGCCTGTGGTTAAAGCACCACCAGCGTTATCGCCTACTACAGTGTTATCCGAACCAGTAGTGACAGCATCGAGTGACGCTTCCCCAATGGCTACATTGTCTGTGCCTGTGGTTAAAGCGGTGCCTAAATTACCGCTACCGAGTCCTACGTTGCCTGTGCCACCTGTTAAATCTAAAACGTCAGTAATTGCTGCTCCACTACCAGCACCATCAGCCACCACCATCTTAATACCGCCATTCGGTATTACGACATTGGCTCCTGTGCCTTGGGTGAGGGAAACTGCGTAACCTGCTGAGTTCTGGATTATCCAGACTTTATTAGCTGTGTTGGGTGCGAGGGTAACTGTGTTGAGTGCGGTAATAGATCCCGTTAGGGTTAATACCATACTTCTTGCTTCCGAATCCGTTTCTGTACCATCAGGTATAGTAATCGTGTGGGAAGTGCCTGTTATTCCTGTTGAAGCACTACCGAAAGCATCCGCTATAAGCGTTAAATTCGTATTTGTCGTTGTGCCCCATGTTCCGCTACCGTCACCAGTAGCCATTTCGTTGAGCCTTAGATTATTTACGTACGTGCTTGCCATTTATTTTCTCCAATAATATCATAACTTATTTATGCTGCAATGTCTGTCCAATTTGGATCCTGTGTATCATCTACGGTGCCCCAACTTGGGTCTTGTGAATCGCTTACTCCTGTCCAACTTGGATCTTGGTCATCATCAATAATACCCCATACTAATAACTGATTTACGTAGCCAGTTCCATAAACTCCTGTAATTGTAACGGTTACATGGATATTAACGGTTAAATCGCCAACACTCCCTGTTGCAGCCTCTCCTGTAATAGAAATTACATTAACTGTAACCGTACTTACACTGCCTAATGCTGATGTTCCTGCTACTCCCGTAGGATAAACATTGGCATCACCGGTAACGGTTTCATCGCCCTGGGAAACTGTGGAAGCTGTACCACTGACTCCTGTGATGGCAAAACCTGCTGCAAGCACTGTGCCTACGGCACCTGTTCCTGCAAGGCCTGTTTCAGCGACTATTGCACCGCCTGTTGCAGTAACACTGGAAACTGCTCCAGTTCCAGCCAGTCCTGTAACACTTACATTAGCAACACCCGTAACGGTAAGCGAGTTAACAGCTCCCGTACCTGCCAATCCTGTGACTGCTACATTAGCCGCAGCTGTGATAGTAACACTGGATACTGCACCCGTTCCTGCTAGACCCGTGAGTTCAACGGGGATGGGTTCACCCCATGTAAGTTGACCCCAAGTGCCTCGACCCCAGCCAGTTATATTAGCCATTGGCTAATTCCTTTACGCGATTCTAATTACAGCATTACTAGCGTCAGCCGTGGGAAATGTGATGGTAAAGCTACCTGCTGTACTGGTCTTATCACCACCAAAATCAAAGACTGCCACCGCAGGATCTCCTGAAGCCGTGTCATTGAAAATCATGCACCCTCTGGCCGTTATAGTAGCGGTACCAAAAGTTAAATCAGCAAAATCCGTGAACGCTGTCGTTCCAGATGTAGTCGGAGCCACTTTAGTTAAAGTGCCACCTTTTGCTGTGTAATTGGTTCCTGTTGCTTCTTGGCTTGTGCTATACGCTGTAGTAGAAGCACTCATAGTAGCTGAACTGGTATAAAGAGCCAGTTTAAACGTATTACCGTTTGTCGCAAAGTTATGTACCGCCGTCATCAATTCACTTTTGAAAGACGTACACATTGCTTGTGTTATTGCCATTATAGTCTCCTAATAATGTTAGCTAGGTCTTTTTGACCTTGTTTCTCTAATAAATTACATATCGTACACATGTGGTTATTAACCGCTTCTTGCATATAATACGCAATCACCTTTTTGCATGTTTCTTTAAAAACATGAGCTTGTTCCCTTATGGGTGCAGGAGCCTTATCACTGATAGAAATTATTTTATCCGTTGCCATTTGAGCAACTTTTTCTATCGTGTGCCCTCTGTTCTCCGTTGTGGTAACACTGAGCTTTCCAACTTCTGTATCTGATTCAAATGAAAACATCAGTATTTTTCAGGCTCCACAATTCCTTCTTGTACTTGTCCGTCGTGCCTTCCCACTAATCCTATAGGAATAGCTTGTTGCTTTTCAACTTCTGACCACCTACAAATACTTATTTCATTATTAATTGTGTAAGTAACAAAAGGATCTTCTAATCGATGATACCCATACAATTTTTCTTGAATGGGTACGTCAGCATCTAAAAGACCAGACGTCAAAGCCACTTGGACAATAATACCTGCATCCATACATTTAGCCAACCAAAATTCACAACAACCACGTCCTTGTTCCGCAAAGTATAGGTTTCCCTTATAAGTAAAGTCGGCACCAAACATACTAACACCACCGACGTTGTTCCATAGGGCGAAAGCAATCGCGTAAGCAATAGTATTATTAAAGTATCCGCAGTCTAAATCTGTGACCACTTCTTTTATTGGATATTCAACTAAAGCGGGTACTCGTTGATCTAATTCACAGGTATAAATAGGATAATCAACAACGGGTAAAGTCTCCCTCATCATTACCGTCATGTTCCCTGCATCCCCTGTATCAAAAAAACGACTAACGGGATCCAACACAAAAGCTCTATCTACTCTTTTCAAAACTCCAATCATGGCGTTAATAGCCCACACTTCATCAAATGTCTTACTGTGTGTAATCATTTTATGATAGTCCAACTGACTATTACCCATAGCAATAATAGCTATGTTCTTACCTTCTAGCTCTGGTATTGGTTTCATGTGGTGGGAATGCGAACTTGGTCGTATCTGTATTGACTTTGAGTTCCTGCTCCCTCAGAAGTATTCTTTAATCTGCCAATGGCATCTTGGAAGCGTTGTTCAAAATTGGCCATTTCATTTGGATCTAATTTTAAGAATGTCGCTGCCTCTACCAGGGAACCGTAAAGTAAAGAATTGGTTGCATTGTCGGAAAGCCATGTGGTTCCGCTATCCCCAGCAGCCGTTAATGATGCGGGTCTATAAAAATAGTGTAATTCAAAAGTATAAGTAGCATCGGGTGTCGGTGCCAAAATAAAACTATCGCTGTCAAATTCGGCGTAATATTTTGGACGTCCCGTGACCGATCCGGATGTTGTTGGTTTATAAGAGCGCATAAAACTAACTTGTTTTAATAACAAATAATAGTAAACATTACTGGATATGACGGCCAAACTGAAAGGGGCTAAGAAGTCTGAGGGCATTCCCAAATAGGGGGTATCGGCTGATGCGGTTCCTGTTACATTTTTTCTAAAATTATCCAGCCAAACATTTTTAAGAATCCGTTCTTCTGCCTGCTTAATTATGACATCAAGATTATTAACAAAAGTAGTCTCAGAACTATCTACATAATCCTGTATTGCTGTTTTTAATCCGCTATAAGTAAAACTCACGATACTGGCCCTGCTGTTGCTGTACTCCCACCACCGGTTACATCTCCTGTGGTTGCAGTACCGGTTGAAGTAAAGCTATATTCATTTGTGTCCACAACCGTTATTGTATACCCACTTGCACTTTCAAGCACGGCTGTTGTAACTCCATCAAAAGCTTTAGTTGATCTAAAACGCACGGTATCTCCTGTGGTTCTATTGTGTTTAAATTCCGTAACAGAGATTACTGTATTAGCACCGGAATCGCCACTCCTAAATGGATTCAAAGGCAACAAAGCTTGTGCAGGTCCAACCGCGACAAAAGGACCGCCTCCTCTGGCTCCAACTGTTCCTGTGCCTGCAACAGCAGTAAATGTGTAAGTATCATCGTCTACTTTAGTTATGGAATAGCCATCAGGATCCTGTAGCGTTCCTGTAGTAAACCCATCAAAAGACTCTGTGTTTCTAAAGCGTACTTTATTTCCTGTCGATTTACCGTGATCGTCTTGAAACACCTTAATGACTGCACTGCCCTGAGTAGATAAAAGAGGATTGCTAGTCAGCATAGATACTGCTGCCGGTTCCGTACGATCGGGTCTTGGGTTCCTAACAGCTTGAGGATCAGCCCCAATTGGAGGAGGATCTAATTGAGGCTGTTTAATATCAAAACATTCCGGACAGGTCATAAAACCGTCCCACTGTTCTTTTAATTGCTTTAAGCGGTAGCGTTGTCCACACGTATCACAAATTGCCCACGTAAGCTTGCCTGCGGCAAAGGCCATTTATCCTCCCCAAGGTGGTATTGGTCTAGGTGGCATCGTTGGAGGGCCAACCGGAGTTGGAGCCGGCATCGATGGAGGCGGAGTTCCAGGGCCTGGCATCGTTGGAGGGCCAATTGGCTGTGGATCCCAAGGAGTAGGCATTGGAGGTTCTGGACCAAAGTCGAACTCGTCCCAACGTCGTCCGCTTCCTAAACTTCGTATTTGAGCTTCAATTTGTCTTAATTGTTCCCTTAACTGTTGTCTTTTTCTTTTCAAAGCTGCAAGACTTATTCCCGGTGGTCTTGGGGGCCTTGGTCCTCCGGGTTCCTCTATGGGTGGTCTTAGTGTTGGTGGCTGTTGCAGGAACCGTTTAAATCCAGGAGGAAGGGGTTTCATACGTTCACCTCCTTTACCAGGTAATAAACTTCCTAAACCTTTTTTTCCTTGTACCTTATCAAACCATGAAGCCATTTCTTTCTCCTTAAATAACTAATCTCGGCGGTATAAACTTAGAGCTTACAGAATCAATGTCTTCAAAGGCCGCTCTGTCAAATTCTTCGTCGTATATCTGTTTTAATAACTGTACCCTATCCGGCGCTCTTTTCATAGCCAAATAATAAGCCAATCCTGCTGTCATACACGGGAGAAACCTAAATACGGTTTCCATGTTATTGGTGTAATCTCCAGCATCTTGCATTCTGGTCAAGGCATAGTAATAAATTATATCCGTTGAATTTTCCGGAGTAGGATATAAATACAATCTCGGTGTTATATGCCGTTCTAAAAAGAACTGACTTGGTTTACTTTCAGTAGATTTATTGGGTGTGTATAAAAAATCAGATCGACTGATTCTTGTTAACTGATAATCAACGCTATCACGTTGAATAACCGCAGAGGTTATATCAATAATATCCGTACCTAGATCCTCATAATTAGTCCCTTCGGTAACGGTAAAATTACTTTTGGTAATAAGCCATTGATTTAAACCCCGATTTCCCCATTCAGCAACTAAAAGATTTAATGAACGACGTGCAGTCTCTAAATCGTACCCGGTACGAAGTTCAAGACCACATCGTTCATAAGCCTCTTCTATAAGCTCATCTACACTAAGATCAAATGAAGTTGTCCCTGATGTGGCCATATTTTAATAACCACCGGGTTTAGACTTCTTCTTTTTCTTACCTTTTTTACCATGAACAATACCGCCGTGCATGTAGCCGTTTGCATACGGATCTTTACCCTCTTGTATTGCTCTTCTTCTATTAGTTAATCCAGGCATTATTTTCTCCTAAAAATATTTAGTTACTTTTCTACGGCTTTCCATAACCTTTCCACATCCCACAGCAATTTTAGCTTTCACTGGTTTCTTTGGGGAAACTTTTGCTGTTTTTTTAGTCATGTCTCCTAGTTATGAGGTGCTTCGTAATATTTTAAGAATTCACCCCAAACCGTGTATTCATTACCAGCATCTGCTGTAGAAGGTATAACCAATAGGACATCGCCAGTATAACCGGATGCCTCTGTATTTATTAAACCACCTATATCACTGAAATCGAACGCATTGTCATACGCCAATGTTAAAAAAGTAACGTCTGTCGTTGCATCCCAATCTAGGGAAGCCGGTGCATCAGGGGCTCCGCTTACGGTGTACCAAATTTTATTTAGTGCAACGTGCGTGCATGAGTTACCGTTTGTAGTCGATTTTTCAAGGGCAGAAACATCAACTAATGTTGTGCTACTGCCACTTCCATCTGAATATACAGAACAATACGTAACTAGTTTCTTATCAAAGTCGTACTGAATAGTTGGTCCTGTGACTGAATCAGCCATGTCTACCTCCTATTAAGCGTCAGCAAATGGTGTTACTAAAGTTCCTGAACCTAACAATTGAGCTGCAACATGATACTTAGCACTTGCCATTGCAGTGAAAACTACAATACTTCCTACTAATCCACCTTTAGTGGTACCGTTTTGAGTAAAAACATCGTTAGATGAACCAGAAATAAAGGTCTTACCAGCTGCACTGTCATCAATACCAGTATACGCACCACCAACAAACTTATCTGTACCATCTGTTTTAATATCCATATCTGTAGCAGCAGTTACTACTATAAAAGTGAATTGGGCACCTAAGTTAGCTAATTGGTTTGGATCTGTTTTATCTGTAGGTTCTGTAACTACGATACTAGGAAGTGTGAACACTCCGTCTGCATCATTACATAAAAGCGGTCTACCTGCGTGTGAAGCTACTGTAATTGTAGTATTAGCAGTTAAGCTGACAACAGAGTTATAACCTGCATTGATAAACCCAGCAAGGGATCTTACTGGACCTGAAAAAGTTGATTTAGCCATTTTATTCTCCTAACTAAAACTGTTATACCATCTTGGAGTAAGTCTGCCGAGTCAGTTGATATAACAAATTATCTCGGAATCATTTGAGTATAGCAGAAAAAGTTTTAAAGGGAATAGAAATAAAGTGCCGGGTTGAGTAAGAAACCCCCGGCGGGGTTCCATAATTACGTATTAGCCTTATGCTCCAGGGCTACCGAATACACAACGGGGGTCAGACCACCCGAATGAGTATCTTTCGCGAGCTTTGTACCTAACATTACCAGTATCAAAATCAGCTTCCATCGAAGTTCTGATTGGTGAACGATCAAACATTTTGAATCCGTTCGGACAATCAGTCTTGATGAACCAAGCATCAGTATCTGTCAGATAATGATTAACAGTATAGCCTTCAGGGACGAGTCCCATGTTGCGTATAGCGTTAATATCATTATCAGCAGTGCTTACTCTGCCGGGTGATTCCAATATTCTATCAGACACGAACTGTAGCTCTTTAGGGATAATTAACTTAGTCCCTTGAAGTGCTACTTTTAAACCACGCTCATCAGTGAAGGCAGCTATATCAATTAGTGCTTGTTCCAATGAAGTTTCGCTCAGGTCAGCAGATGTTGAAAGTTCATTCCGCAAGTTAGCACCACCCACAGTTGGGTGGTCAGTTGCGCAAAGTTCTTTCGTATCACCGCCAGGGTAACTTGAATTGAAAGCTCTATTTAATACAGAAGCTCCTTTGATTTGCTTGGTGTTCGCCATACTTCTTGCAAGCGCTCTGGTATATCTTGCCGATAATCTATCGTACAAGTTATCTTCGACCGCTTCTTCTGTAATGCTGAACGCCAGCGCGACAGTTTCATGTGTGTAACGTGACGTGAAAGCCTCTTGGGCTTGGTCAAACGCTACGCCTGCTCCTTCTGACTTAACCGGTGCGGTATCAAAGCCTGTTAACATTACTTCTTCCTCGAAAGCACGATCACTTGATTCGGTTTCAAAAATCGCTTCTGATTCCTTGTCATATCTATCGTACTCAAGGCCGAATAATGCGTTCAAACCTGGAAGTAATTCTTTGACTAATTGGGCTCTAGTAATTGCCATTTATATTACTCCTTATGTACCAGCGACTGCACCACGCATGTAATGCTCATTAATTAAAACAATTAAGTTCGCATTATCTGCGGTGAGGTCACCGTTTACGTCGTCTTGGACCACACTTACAATTTTAAGCTGTAATGCTGCTGTAGTTGCTATGGTACTAGAGTCGAGTTCGCGAGTAGCAACACCAGTTGTCGTACTACCACCTATGCCCTCAGTATCAGCATTTCTGCCTATACATGTCTGGGCCGAAGCACCGTCCGCCTGAACAATAAACAATTGATTAGGATCGTCATAGATATAAGCTTCTATGTCTCCACTTCCAAGTGCCGTTGTGCTGGCTGGATAGTAATTCTTAAAGGTAGGAGTTCCGTCAGTAGCAACATAATAACAATGCGAAAACGCACCAACTATATTAGGAGAACTAACTCCTGCTGAGTTAATAAAACCAGCTGCAAATATGGTTAAGTCACCTTGGTAGATGCTTGTACCATATCCGGAGGTGCTAATATTGTACTTGTTAACTATTTGAACGGAAGAACCGGCGCTGTTCCCCTTATAGGGGTTTAAGCCAAAGGCTTTGTCTACATTTGCCATTTCTTGTCTCTAAATTCCAAGAATTAAAATCAAGAACCCTTATTCGGATGAACCTTGGGTTCCACCTATTGTTACGCGAGATTGTCTCTCAGGTCTACTGATAGACATCGAGGGGTGACTTCCATCTCTCAACATATCGTTATCGACAGCATCCATCTGATTTTGCGTTTTAGACGCAAAAAAAGTTTCTCTTTCCTGTACGGTTTCGATAGGAATCCTACATAGAATCAACCCGCCAACTCCAATCACTCCTTCAAATTTACCTTCTTCCACTATCGGAGATTCAAAGTCTGGATATTCATCTGCTCTCACAGGTACCCAACCTTCTCTAAGTCGAGCCATGACGTTCTTACGATCATCTTGGCCTCTGACCTCTAATCTCACCCAGCGGTGAACATGTCCTTCGGGAGGTTTTGGTGCATCCAATGCGGATGGCGGGGCCCATGGTTTTCTCGCTACTTTCTTTTCACGAGTTTGGGCTTCGCGTGGTTCACGACTTTCGTCGATGTTTTTATTTTTCGTTGTCATTGTTGCTCCACGTTATTCAACATATTTCGCGTACTCTTCTAAAGGCACACCCAATTTCTTTGCTATCGTTACCTGTGACGGTGTGAGTCTCACAGTCTTGCGCCCAGACTTAGCACTGCGTTTAGCAGATGCAACCGCTTGAGCGGGACGATTCGCTTGTGTTCTACCATCAAATTTATGGGGGAACTCTGTACGAATTCGTTTATTAACTTCATCATAATACTCATTACTGGTGGCGTCAAACCCTTCGTTGAGTAAATCTTGATGAATTACGAAAGAAGTCATGGTCATAGCCCTGTCATTTCCGAACCAAGGATTCTCTTCCGCCCAATCTTGGGCTTTAGGATCCGGGTCTGGATAAGATGGTTGGGCCTGTGGCACGGTTTCTTGCGTAAATTGTTGTGGTGCCGTTACCTGTCCTTGACGGACATTACGCTCTTGATTTAAAGCCTGCACGCGCTGGGCTTCCACTGCAAGAGCAGCTAGTTTTTGTTGTGCGTTTACTTGTGTATCGGTATCTGCTTCTTCGTTTGCTTTTCTTAGTACATTTTTTGCTGCTTCGGTTTCGGCTGTAATTCTGTTGGCTTCTGAAATAATATAATTACCATCTAAATTTTGTTTCGCTTGTTGTAAACTTTGATTTTCGGTATATACATTCTTTGCATATTCAGTTGCAGCTTGTTCTCTTCGTTCTGATTCTCTAAGCTTCCCGGTTAATTTATCGATTCGTTTCTTTACATTCTTACTATATTCTTCGTGTTCGTCAGTTTCAGTTTTTGCTACTTCTTCTTTCTCGATTTCTACTTCAGGTATTGCTTCCGCGCCCCCTTCGTTCCCTAATATAGGTTTGTCGGGTTGTTGCGGTTCAATAGGAAGTGCAGAATCTTCGTCAATATCAACATCTACTTCGGGACCCGTATCATCTATGGGTACAGTTTCTTCAGCAGCGTTGAGATTTAATTTATGCTTTGGCATGGTTATTCTCCATGATTAAAATTGATGCAGAATTGCTTCTGGGTCTGGTACTGTAGCGATGATTTCATCATCGTTCAACAGTTTTATTTCTCCGCCCTCTATGTGTATGCGAGAACCTGCGTATCTTCCGATCAATACCCAGTCCCCCGGTTTACACCAAGGTCCGCTAGAAAATCTTTCTCCGTCGTAGGCCTGTGGACCTACTTTTAATACATAGCCAAGAACACTTCCAACTTGTTGTCTTTCCACTGTTTCGTTGGTTAAGACAATACCGCCCTCCGTTTTTCCTTGACCTCTGTAAGGTAAAATCATTATGCGCCAACCCGTTGGTTCAGGTAATTTATCCAACAGCTTGGAGTCCAGCTTATCTGGATTTAACGTACCAGCGTCGCCTTTCTTTTTCCCACTATCATATACTTTTTCTAAAGCAGCTTTCTCTGTCTCCGCTTTTTTCCATTTTTCTTCCATTGCTAATGTACTTGAATTAGCCATCATCAATCACTCCCTGATTTTTTAAAATTGTCCGTATTTCTTCGCGGATATAATTCAGCGCTTCGATGTGTCCAGTAAGATTACGATAATGTTCCCAATTTTTGACTTCACCATTGGTCATCATTTCCTGGATTTGCTGCTCTTTTTTCTCTATAGCGCGCGTTACAGCCGTCGCGAATTGTATTTCGTCTATGTCATCGTCCCCATGTATTTGAAGGTTGTGTTTGTTGTGCCATTGGTTTTAGCCATGAAGCCAAAGCTTGTGCGGGTGGTGCCGGTGCTTGCCATGGCTGTAAAGTAGGGGGTTGCCAAGGCGCTGGTACTGGAATAGTAGTTATACCACCAAGATCCGGAACTCCGGCAGCGCCGTAAGGATCTGATTGATATTGTCCACTCACATAAGGATTATAACCAATTGAGGGACCCGTCAACGTATATTTTCCCGTTGCTGCTGCTGTTTGAGCTTCCCATGCTGCTCGTTCTGCTTCTTGTTTCGCTTGTTGAGCCGCTTGTTCCGCTCGCAGTTCAGCAATCAAGGCGTTTAATTTATCTACTTCCGACTCTTCTGTAACTCCAGTGTCAACTCCGGTATCAATTCCAGTATCGACTCCTGTGTCAATTCCGGTATCAACTCCAGTGTCAACTCCGGTATCGACTCCGGTATCAATTCCAGTATCGACTCCTGTGTCAATTCCGGTATCAACTCCAGTGTCAACTCCAGTGTCAACTCCGGTATCGACTCCGGTATCAATTCCAGTATCGACTCCTGTGTCAATTCCGGTGTCAACTCCGGTATCAACTCCGGTATCAATTCCGGTATCAATTCCGGTATCAATTCCGGTATCACCTGTAGGTCCTACTTCCCTCCATTCTCCTTGAACAAAGATCCAAGTCACATTGTTTCCATCCATATATACC
>Ga0208934_1000946_pt1 | contig 11122 bp, 14 predicted proteins | sample MalvirDeepMed_s2_FD_184243 | JGI IMG/M metagenome (GOLD analysis project Ga0208934, IMG submission 184243) | Marine viral communities from the Global Malaspina Expedition - Malaspina viral metaG DeepMed_s2 (SPAdes) (version 2) | ecosystem: Environmental > Aquatic > Marine > Oceanic | place... | reverse complement strand
GATCGAGACAGCGAACTTGCCGATAGACTTGGCCATCTAGTCGCTCCGGTTCTTCTCGTAGTTGTCGAAGAAAAGGCCCAGCCGGTGGGCCACCTCCTCGCGGGACTGCTTGCGGGCCACCACCTGGCCCGGAATGAACTGCCGCGGATCCAGTCGCCGCTTGGTCCACGGGGAAAGTGACGCGGTGGTGATCGTGGCCGCCTGGAGCCAGTCATCGCCCCAGGGGTCGAGCCCGTAGAGGGCCAGCCACTGGGTGAACTCCGCCGCGTCGATCTCTCGTTGTGTCTCCTTGACCGATTTGTGGGTGACCGTCCTCGCCAGGTGGAACCAGAACTTCAGTTCTGGCTGTCTTGAAAATTTGCCACCGCCTCGTCGAGCGAATCGTCCTCCATGCCGTTAAGCCGCATCGCCGCGTGGTAGATCGATTCGAGTTGCCGGGCCCCTTTTGACTTCAGGAGATCCAGGTCACCCGGCTCGGCCGGGTCGAACGGGCGGGAGCCCTCTTCATCGACCAGGCACAAGGCGCAGACGAACGGCAGCAGATCCTGCTGGGCCGCCTCGTCCTCCTTGACCTGCTGCCACTTCTCGACCAGTTGCTGTCGCTCGCGGCCGGAGATCACGCGGACGAAGACCGGAAACTCCCAGCCCTCGACGGTGACCTCCTCACGCTCGAGATCGTCGGCCGCCAGGATTGCATCACGCAGGCTTGTCATCTTTTCTGACCTTCTTGGCACGGGGTTTCTTCTCGGCCGGCTCGACGTGGCCGGACCCGACGAGTTCCCGCGCGTCGTGGTCTTCCAGTTCCCGAATGTCACCCGGTTGGCCGGCCCGGCTGGCCGGCTTATCAACCGCCTTGAGGTATCGCACCGTCTCCATCGTCTCGCTCCCCGTTAGGCCCTGGTGATCTCGCCGGTGACCTTCACGTCACAGCTTGCCGTCATCCGATCATCGATCGGGAACGACGGGGCGAAGGCGACCATGAAGCCGGAGAAGGCCGCCGTGGATCCGCCCGGCATCGTGACCGTGACCGTTTCCGCGGCGGAACTGATCGGCGGGGCCGTGGCCGGGACATAGGCGATCTCGACCGAGAGCGTGCCGTTGTCGATCAGGTCGCTGGGGATGAACGTTTTGTTCCCGTTGGTCGTTCCCATGTGCGTGGTCTCGATCGGATCTCGAGCGAGGTCGGGACCGTCGACGGAGAGGATCTCGGCAAAAAAACCGGAGGAGAAGGTGATCGTTGTTCCGAATCCGCTGTCTGCCATAACTAGGCTCCCGCTGGGTGTGGTTGATTGGTCAGGAAGGTCTCGACGGCCTGGAGGCGGCCCTCGATCTGGAGCAGGTGGTCCCGGATGGCCGTGCCGTCAAACGGCTCCCCGTCAATTGAGACGATCCGGTCGACCTCGAAGTCGACCAGTTGGCCCGTCTTGGATTTGGCTCGGATCAAAATCATCAGCTTGGGACCGGGATGGCGTGGAAGACTTCGACCGATATGGTCTGGCTGGGGAGGCCGACCTCACCGCCGCCTGGCGGGGCCGTCCGGGTGTCTCGCGTGCCGCGCCAAAACGACGCCTTGACCGAGACGGTCCCCCAGGTTCCCTGGTAGCCGTCGATTTCCAGGCGGACGATCTCGGCCAGTTCCGCGGCGGCCTTTTCCGTATCGGCCTGGCAGTTGATCTCGATAAACGTCTCCCCGAGACCCGTGTTGCCGGCCATCGAGTAGTGAACGTCGGAGCCGGTCTGGTTGACGTTCAAATGGGGACGGGCCAGGCCCTGCTCGATCACGCCCGGCCGGATCCTGGTCGAGACCAGGTCGGTGACGGCCGACTGGCTCAACAGGTAATCGATCACGGCCTTCTTGAGCGTGCTCACTTCTTGTCCTTGTCTTTTTGCAGTTCCTTCTCGATGGCCTTCTCGAGCTTGGAGATCATGGCCGCCTGGGCGGCGTTCCTGCCGGTCTCAAGCGCGATCTCCATGAACGGATAGCCGCGGGATCCGGGGTGGTGGACCTCACCGATTCCAGGCCACGGTACGGGGATCGTGTGGGCGGCGGTCCCGTCGTGGACGAGGTGGTCGTGCGGGGCCCGCTTGTACTCGGTCCCGATCGTGCCGACGGGGATCTTGTCTTTCCCGTAGGCCTTGGCCTTGGAGATGATCGCCTGGTGCAGGTGGTCTCGCTGCCGCCCGGTTGGCGTGAGACCTTCCCCCAGGGCGTTCTGCTTGACCAGTTTTTTGGCCACCTTCCGGATCTCGGCGGATCCGGCCCGGACGGCGGTGAGGGCGACCTTGGCCTGGATCTTGGGGCCCAGCTTCTTGCACTTCTTCAGAAACGGCTCGAACCCCTCGAGCTTCATGCCGGCTTTCTTGTTGCTCCATGCCATCTAGACCGTCTCCCGGCACTGGAGCTCGATCTCCCGGCGGCGGCCGGTCTTGTCGACAGCGGCGAGGATCTCGAACGTCCGGCCGTCGACAATCACCCGCTCCTTGGGCGTGATCGTGCGGGCCAGGCGGCTGGAACGGATCCGCAGCAGGTGCGTGACGTCGGCCCGGACGCCGCCGCCGGCCACGTACTCCCGCCCGCCGGCTCCGGCCAGGGCGGCCCGCGTCTCGAGCATCGTGGCCCAGCTTTCCGAGGTCTCGTTGTACGAGTTGAGCGTCGTCTCGTCGCGGGTCTCGACGCGGATCGGCTCGCGGTAGGTTCCGGCGGCTGGCATATCAGAACACCCGATTCATCTGGAACAGGGCGGACGCGGCGAAACTCTCCTCGTGCCGTCCGGTAACGGCCGCCTCGCGGTGCTCGTAGAGGTCGGCCACCCGCAGGAGGATCTCGTGGCGGTGGGGACGCGGGACGTCTGCCGGGTCGCCGTAGCCGGCCACAAATCGGACGGTCACGTCGTGGACGTGTTCCCTGGTCGAGGGCCAGGACTCGTCGTAGGCCGGCTGGAGCCGCCCCGGCGTGCTCGCGGTGTCGACGGTGTAGAGCGAGGCCGACAGCGTCGTCTCCACGTCGTCGGTGTCCTGGTACTTCACCGAGGTGACCGAGGACAACGGACCCCGTGGCAACTCGATCACGCCGCCCCCGGAGGGGAAGCGGTCGAGCTTCAGATCGTAGGTGGTCGAGACCAGGCCGCGGTCCTGCACGCTCTCCAGGTAGGCCACCACGGTGGTGACCAGCGTCGACAGATAGCTGTCATCGTCGCCGTGGTCGACAACCAAGTGGTCTTTGACCTCGGCAAGCGTGACCGGCTCCTGGCTCGCTGCCGTGACGGTGACCAGGGCCATCAATCATCGCCCTCGCCGGCCGGTGTCTCGGCCTTCTTCTTGGTCGCCTTGCGCTTGGGGGCTTTTCCCAGCGGCTTGACCCAGCCGAGGCTGGCCAGTTCGGAAACGTGCTCGTCAGGAACGTCGGCGGTGACGCCCACCGAGAAGGAGCCCATAACTCCAGAAAAGGAGGTGAGGATCTCGCACTTCATGAGTCGAAACTCCCTGCTCGGCGGGCATCGCCCGCGTCAGTGTTGCCAGGTCAGGTTTACGCCTGGACCAGGTGCTGAATGGCCTCGGCCAAAACGACCTTGCCGTCGACGCGGCGGTGAGCCCGGAAGGCCACCTGTCCGTTGGCGGCGTAGAGCTCATCGAGACGCTTCAAGACGACGCTTTCCCGGTCAGCGACCCAGTAGTACGAAAAGTCCCCGAAGAGGATCGTCTTGTTCCCGGTGGCCAGGGCCGGCATCGAGTCCGACGTGTGGACCGGACGGCCGAGGATCTGGCCAGGCTCGCCGGACTGGAGGCCCGGCTGCCACAGGTACTGATCGTCGCCGTCCTTCAGCTTGCGAACGGCCTTCAGCGTGGCGTCGGCCATCAGGAACGCGGCCTTTCCGCGGTACTGCCGGCCCAGGGCGTGGTAGAGGTCGATGATCTCGTCTGCGGTGACGGCCCCGGTGGCCGCGGCGGTGACGCCGGCGGTCGATCCGCCCACGGCTCCGGTCGGCTTGCTCGATCCGTCACCGTTTACGAAAGCGGCCTCTTCGAGGGCCCCGATCCGGCGGCCCAGTTCGCTGGCCAGGTAGCTGGACAGGTTGAACGCGGAATCCAGCAGGAGCTCGTCGGCCACCTTGATGATCGTGCCGGCCTTGTAGGCGGACAGGCTCACCACGGTGAACGCCTCGTCTCCCTCGGTGAAGGCGGCCTCTTCAGCCGTCCACGCGGCGGAGCCGTGCGAGCTCACCACCGGGATCTCCATCGAGCCGGAGCCCGTCTGGATCACGTTGGCCAGGCCACGCATGATGTTGGCCTCTTCGAGGGCCTGGAGGAGCTCGGCGTTCCAGAACTCGTCAGGGGCCAGGTAGCCGCCCTCGGAGTCGGTCCCGACCTGGAGGGCCCGGAACTCGGTGGGATCGAGGATCGAGCGACTGTGCCGCATACAACGCCACCACGCGCTCGCATACTCATCCGACGCGGTCCCGGTCCGCTTCTCGGTCGGTTCCGGCGTGAACAGGCCCGACGGCTGCTCGGCGGGCAGACTTCGCGGCTCGGCTTCCTCTTCCCGCTCTTCCTGGGCGGCCAGCTTGTTCCGACGCTTGGCGTCTCCGACCACGGCCTGGATCTCGCCGTCGATGCGGTCGATCTCGCCGTCGAAGGTGTCGTAGAGTTCCCGCTCTTCGGCGGTCAACGAGCGTTTTTCGTCGTCGGCGGTGTCGAGGATCTCGCGGGCCTTGGTGATGGCGACCAGGCGGTTTTCCTGGAGTTGCTTGAGTGTCATCAGTGTCCCCTTGCGGTTTTTTGTGCCACCGGCAAGGGGAGGTAAACGAGAACCGGCCCGATTTGCCGGTGAGCGACTTGTGAAAAGTGGCTCACTCGGAAGATCGGGCCGGTTGTACTGGCCGTTTCCGCCTTCGCTCCCGCTAGCTGGCTGGCGTTGAACGACAGCCCCGCCGCGGGAGGAATAATCTGGTTGTTGGCCGATACTACTCGACGTCGCCTCGGTCGGTCAAAGACAATTTGTCCCGGAGCACGTCGGTCGGCGTCTGGGCGTCCTCGGTCTCCTCCACCTGCTCGCTCCGCCACGCCTCGAGGCTCCGGAGGGCCACGTCGGTCTGGGGGTAGGCCGGCCGGGTGACCGGACCGACCTCGAAAACGTCGATGGCGCGGAGCTCGCGGATCGGCTCGCCGTCCTCGTCCTGGACCCAGGCCTCCCCGTTGGAGTGGACCCGGAACTCGAAACTTGAGCCGGCCACGTTGCCCGCCTTGATGTTCTCGACCAGGTCGCGGACGTAGGTGGTGTCGGGCGGTTGGATCGAGTAGCGGAGCCCCCGCTTGGTGACGGTGAGCTCGAGGTTGCCGGCCGAGCGGCGGCCCAGGATCTTGGCGTCGTCGTGATTGACGGCCGAGATGATGTCTTCCTCGCCGCTCACGTTGCGGAAGGCCCCCGGCAGGATCCGCTCGCGGAACTGGCCGGCGATCGGCTGGGACAGGTTGTTGAAGACGGCGGCGTAGCCGACGATCCGGTTCTCCGCCTCGTCAAATCGGAGCTCGGTGTCGGCGGCGGAGATGGTCCTGGTTTCGTTCATGGTATCGGTTCCTTAGATCAGGTCGTGGGCGGTTTGCTGGGGCCGGTCCTGTTGCCATTGCTCGACCAGGTGGCCGACGTTGGCCTCCAGTTGAGACCTGGTCGATTCGCCGGCCACGCGCAGGAGATCCTCACGGCTGCGGTGGACGTGGTCGGTGAGCACGTCGGAGACGTCGATCCCGGCGGCTTCCAGGGCGCGGACTGGGGCCCGCAGGTAGGCCTCCAGGGCGGCGGTCTGTTCGTAGAAGGTGTCGATCCACTCGAGGAACCTGGCGGCGTCCCTGGCGGCCCGGCGGGCCTGGTTGGCCTCGCGTCCGAGCAACCGGCGGAGGCTGTCGGCCAGGACGTCGCGCAGGGCGGACCGCATGGCCTCGTCAGGTTCCGGTTCCGGTTCCGGACTTGGTGTAGCCGGCAACACTAACTCCGGGGCCGGTTCTTCCTCCACGGCCGGCTCCTCGTTGCTGGGGGCCAGGTTCATCGGGACAAAATACTGGTCCCCGCCCTCGATGGGGTTCTTGTCCTCGAGGGCCCGGATATCGTTCTGGCTGAGACAGCCGATATTGAAGAGCGTGTTGTAGTAGCTGGCCCGGCTGCCGGCGTCGCCCCGCTGGAGCCCGCCGAGGTTGTGGCGGAGGAATACGCTCGCTCGCTCATTCTCCAGGAGGAGCTTGCGGTGGACCTCCTGCTCGACGCGGATGATCCACGGGAGGATACAGAACTTCGAGAACTCGATCCCCTGCCACTCGATGTTGCTGAACGTCGCCTTGTCGAGGTCGGCCAGCATATGCAACGGGACCGAGTAGATCCGGGCCACCTCGGTGATCGAGAACTTCCGGCTTTCCATGTACTGGGCGTCGCTGTTGGGAAGGCCGATCGTGGTCCAGCCCATTCCGTCCTCGAGAATCGCCACCCGGTGGCTGTTGCCGGATCCGGCGTGGACCCGTTCCCAGCTTGTCCGCAGTCGGTCGGCTGTCTCCTTCTTGAGCCGGCCGGGGTGAGTGAGCACGCCGCCGGGCGTGGCGTCGTTGCCGAAGAACTTGGCCCCGTGCTGCTCGGCCGCCAGGCCCAGGCCGATGGCCTCGCGGGCCAGCCGGATCTGGGAGTATCCGGCCAGGCCGTCCCCGACCGCCTTGATGTGGAGCACCTGGTCGGGTGACAGTGAGACGAGCCCCATATCGTCGGTTCGTACCTCGTAGACCAGCCGCCCGTTGACCATCTTGGGCGCGACTCGATCCGACCGCATCAGGTGTAGGCTCACCGGCCGACCCGTGGCCGGAGCCCGGACGATCTCGCAATACGCGTTGCCCCAGGTCAGGGCGTAGCCCATAAGCGTCTCGAAGAGGGTGAACTGCGTCTGGATCTCGTTCGGCTGGTCGAGGAGTCGGGCCAGCGGGTGCTCGGCCTCCTTCACCGCGTTGTCCCCGTCACGCCGGTAGACGTGACGCGGGAGCCCGGCGATGGTCTCGGAGATGATCCGGACGGCCGCGTAGACTCCCGAGAACGTCAGGGCCTTGGCCCGGTCGACGTTCATTCCGCTGGCGGTCTTGGGGGCGGCCATATCGACCAGGGCCGATGGGTCGCGGAGGGTGGCCCGGCTGCTGGTCCCGAACCAGCCGCGGACGGTTTCAATAACGCTCACAGTCCCGCTCCTCTATTAGATCGTCAAAAATTCCGCCCGCTCGTCGTAGACGCCGTCGGCCTTCCGGATGGCCCTGGCCAGGCCCATCAAGGTGGCGCAGATCCCGTCGATCTTGTCTGCCGACTTTGCCTTGTCGGGGCGGATGTTGCCGCTCGGATCCGTCCGGGCGGCGGTGTTGCCGGCCATCCATTCGAGGACCGGGTTATTGCCGTGGTCCAACTTCCGGTAGTCGACCAGTTGGATGAGCTTCTTGGTCGGCTCGTTGTAGTTGCCGAACGTCTGGGGAAACTTGACCATCGCATCATGCGGGAGGCCGGCGTCCACCAGCGACTGGATGAAGTGGGAGGCGTTCCACGGGTCGAAGGCGATCTCCTCGATCTGGAACTGGTCGGCCAGTTGGACGATCCGCTCCCGGATGTAACTGCCGTCGACTTCATTGCCGGGCGTCTTCTCGATATGGCCCTGGGCGGCGAAGTTGAGCGTCTGCCGGCGGTCCTGGCGGTCCCGGTCGGTCCGGATCTCCTCCGGAACAAAGAAGTAGGGCAGGACGCAGAATCGGCCCTCGTCGCGAGGGAAGACCAGGGCCAACGCGGTCACGTCCCGTGTGCTCGCCAGGTCGAGCCCGGCATAGCAGACCTCCCCCTCGAGATCCTCGGCCGTCTCGACAACCGGGCAGTCCCGCCAGGCGTCCATCGGGATCACCCGGACCGACTGCTCGGTCCACTGGTTGAGATGGAGCCGGCGGAAGGTGTTTTCGTAGGCGGCGGATTCTGCGGCCTTTAGAGCCTGGTCGGCCAGGTAGTCCTCCGACAGGCTCACGCCGAGGTTGGGATTGGCTTTCTTCCAGGTGGCCGGGTCGGTCCAATCGTCCGCGGTGTCGGCGGCGTAGATCACCGGCAGGAACGTCGGATCTTCGAGGCGGCCCTCCAGGATGCCGGTGGCGTACTGGTGTAGTTCGTAGCAGATCGAGCTCCGATCGTGGCCGGCGGTTGTGATGGCGATGGTCAGCGGCTGCCGGCGGGCCCCGGTCGAGGTCTGGAGGACGTCCCAGAGATCCCGAGTCTTCTGGACGTGGAGCTCGTCGAAGAGGATCCCGGAGGCGTTGTAGCCGTGCGAGCCACCGACGTCGGCGGCGATGGCCCGGTAATAGCTGTGCGTCTCATCGAAGGCCACCCGCTTGACGGACTTCCGGATCGTGGCCCTCTCGGCCAGCATTGGACAGCGGCGGATCATCTCGCAAGCCGGATCAAATACCAGGCTGGCCTGGTCCCGGTCGCCGGCGGCGGAGTAGACCTCGGCCCCTTGCTCGCCGTCGAGGAATAGCAGGTAGAGGGCGATCCCGGCGCAAAGCGTGCTCTTGCCGTTCTTCCTGGGGATCTCGATATACGCTGTCCGGTAACGCCTGGTCCCGTCTTTCCGCTTCCAGCCGAAGAGCGGCCGGATGATGTCGTCGGCCTGCCACGGCTCGAGCTTGAACGGCTGACCGGCCAGCGGCCCCTTGATGTGGACGAGCTCCTCGAAGAACTCGCAGGCCCGGTCGGCCGCGTCCGGATCGAAGGTGTACGGTTCCGCCTTGATCAAGGCCTTTTCTCCATGACTAAAAGGCCAACTTTCGACTCCCCACAGATCCGCCACCCGGCAGCCTTGAAGCAACATCCAGGATTGGTGGACTTCACCCGTGTCGGGTCGACATATGTGAACATCCGGTCAACTGTCCATCGCCGGACAGCTTCATCCTCCGCCGCCCGAATAAGGTGGCTTGATCGTGTGTCCCCCTCGTTTCTAAAGACGGTGCATTCTAATCCGGTTTCGCCATCGGCGCGGAACAGGGACAGCCGCCACGCGAAAAGAGCATCACATTGCCGAGTGATCAGCACCATCTTCTCGCCAGGTCCAACAATCAAGCGTCTGGCTCGATTGGTGGGGTCATCACGGCGACCATCGGCATAGACGGTGTGCGAGTAGTGACGCGAGTGGAGACGATACGCGACCGGGTCACCGTCTTTGACGGTCACCCAAGGGCCGGTTTCAAAAAGGAACAACTGACGCGCCTTGATCATGCCGGATCCCCGAAGAATCTGGTGGCCACGTCCTGGACCGGCCTGGCCGGTTTCACGGTGATCGACGCCCTGGCCGATGGCGTGAGACCGAAGTGGGCCTCCAGCCGGAGCAGGCTGTCGGACAACTTGTTGTAGATCCCCACCTGCGGCCATTGCTGGAGACACTTGATATTCCCGTTGTTGTCCTTCAACGGGTAGGTTTCGCCGTGCTCGTTGATGAACTCCGCGCAGTTCCGCCACCGGGACCAGGTCTGGCAGTATCGGACCAGGGCGTTCTTGTCGATCTTGGACAGGACGCCCATTTGTTCCAGTTGCGGGATCAGTTGCTTCCATGCCTGCTTGGCGTGGTCGTCGATAAACGTAGGACAACGGGGCCGCCCGCTCGGCGGGATCGGCTCGCCCTTGCGTTGCTCGACCTGCCGGCTGCCGTGCAGCTTGAGGATCGCCGTCGGTTTACGTTTTGCTCCACGTTTACCCATCCGATGCCCCCTCGAGTTTCGGATCGTCGCCGGTCATCTTGTGCCAGCGTTCCAGCATCACCGCCACATACTCGGCGGCGATGTCCATGATCGCACACGCCCGCCCTTCCTCCTCGGCGGCGATCAATGTCGAACCACTGCCGCCGAACGGGTCGAAGACGAGATCGTCGGGGTCTGAAAATGCCTTGATAAAGAAGGCGGGCAGTTTGGTCGGAAACGGTGCAGGATGATTCTCCGTTTGTGTTACTTCTGGTCTGATCTTCAATAGGTTGCCCGGCAACGCATCGCCAGCGGTTTTTGTTTTTCGACCTTTGTTTGAATGGAAGCCGGTCTTGCTCTTTGGGTTGTCTGGTGAATACGACAAGACATCCGTTGAAGGAACAACGACGTTGTTGTGCCGCATCTTTACGGCACTCGACGTGGAAAAGTGGAAGACCGGCTCCCACTGATTCTTGAATCTGTTGGGCCATTTCCCAGGAACGCCTCCTCGTGCCCAGACGAACTCATCAACGAACCGCCATCCCCATTGACGAACGTGGGCGAGCGTCAGGTCTTTGACATAGAGGACCCGCTGCCCGTCGTGACAGTGTTCCTTGATGTTGACGAACCACGAACCGTCGTCGGCCAGGTTCTGGGCGACGTTTTCCTGGACTGGTGCAAACCACTCGACAAAATTGTCAGGGTGAATCGGCTCGAACCCGCTGCCCTCGACGTACTTTCGCTGTGAGGCATACGGTGGCGAGGTGATCGCGACGTTGATCTGGTCGCCGTCGAGGAGTCTCGCCACGTCGTCGGCGTTGCGACAATCGCCGCAGGCCACACGGTGGCGGCCCAGTTGCCAGACCTGCCCCGGTTCGGTTTTCCACTTTTCGCGCAACTGGTCGACCTGCTCGATGGGTGGAACTTCCGGCTCGGCCACCTCAGCCGGGGCGGCCTCGATGCCAGCACCGGCGGCGGTCTGGTCGACCACCTGCTGCAGATCCTTGGAACTCACCGTCAGGTGGCTGATCAGGTCACCCAGCTTGGCGGCGTCGGTCGTGGCCATCGCCGCCAGCGGATCGAGCGTGGCCAGTAGCTTGTCGGCCTCGGCCTCGGTGACATCGAGAACCAGGACGGGGATCTTCTCGTCCGGGACCGTCTCGGTCCGGAGGTGGCCGTCGATCAACTCGAGACCGTCGGCCGTCTCCCTGGCCAGGACCGCGTCGGCAAAGCCGATCTCCCCCAAGGCCGCCTTCATGGCCCGCTGTTGTGCCGGCGGGTGCTGTCTCCAGTTGCGCGGGTTCGGAATCAACTCCGACGCGGTGACCCGTCGCAGGCTTTTTATCCGGTCTTTGATTTGGGGGGCCATGCTGGGGGGGGTATCCGATAATCCGTACAAAAA
>Ga0208934_1000938_pt1 | contig 11198 bp, 16 predicted proteins | sample MalvirDeepMed_s2_FD_184243 | JGI IMG/M metagenome (GOLD analysis project Ga0208934, IMG submission 184243) | Marine viral communities from the Global Malaspina Expedition - Malaspina viral metaG DeepMed_s2 (SPAdes) (version 2) | ecosystem: Environmental > Aquatic > Marine > Oceanic | place... | reverse complement strand
CCGGACTGCTCGCTTTTAGTTACTGGTGTTGGTGCCGCCATACTGATGTCCTCTCTGTTCGATTACTGGTAATACGTGGCGGAGGTGCGGCACCCCGAAAGGCACCGCACCATCGATGTGATCGTCTAGCTAGAGCCAGACGAACCGTAGATACCCCGTACATCACCCCAACCGGAAGACTGAGCAAACTGACCAGATATCTTGTAGTCTTTGGTGTCAAAGTCATAGATATAGTCCGTGTTGAATTCTTCACGGGTGTAGGTCAACAACTTGTGGTTTGCCTTCTCAGCGAGGAGGAACCACGCGTTGGTGTCGGTAAGGTAATCCCATACGACCAACTGCAAGCCCAACCCGTTGATCGGGTTGACTGCCGATTCCGAATCGCCGGAACCACCGTAGTTGACCGTGGGGTTGCCACTGGAGTCGAGCAAGCGGCTGGCAGTAAACTGCGTGTCCGGGGGTACCAAGAGGTACTTAGGACGGATCGCCAGTTTCTTGCCCGCACCATCAACGAAGACCTTGCGGAAGTCGATGAGGCCGGTTTCCAGGGACGTTTTCGACAGATCCGCTTGTGACGAAGGTTCGTTGCGGAACGTGCCACCGTCTTCGCGTACATGGTTGGACGCAAACAGTTCGATGCCATCCGGGCCGGTATACGAAGACGAGAACCCGTTGTTGAAGTGATTGGCAAGGATGGTCTCTTCGGTAGCGTTGGCAGAATAGGCCAATTCAATAGCCATATCTTCCATCACTCCGTAGAGTTCGTCCCGCATCATTTCACGGGTTGCCCGCATACCAAGAGCGTAGTCCACATGAGTGAACGTGCCCTTATGCCCTTCGACCATCGAAGAGTAATTGATCGACTCGCCCTCTAGCTTAGTCTGCAAGAGTCCGACCCCACCAACTGTTTGCGTGTTTTCCTGGTACTGCGTCGATTCGCGGACGTTGAAAAGCCCGCGTCCGATCTTATCGCGCTGGTCATAGGCATGATGAATAACCATATCTATGCCGCGCAGAGTGGTAAGATTACTAAAATTACCGGTTACGCTAATTGCTGGCATTGTTAGTTACTCCCCTATACGCCCGCAGTACTACCGGTACGACGATGTGCAGCCCACTGGACGATGTAATCAGCATTATCGCCAATAGCATTCTTCGTGCCGTCAGTATTGTCAGATAACAGGATATCCATAAGGATGAACTGGTTGGTGCCAGAGGCATCCAACGTGCTCGTATCGATTTCCTGGGTGGATAGATAAGTGGTGGTGTTCAGCGTAGTAAACGTCGAATCACCGGTTTCACCGATATGAGCTTGGACTATGGTATCGCCCGCCCCATCGTCTTGCGCTTGCATGACCTGATTGGGGTCAATTGCCAGCGGGACTCTGCCCGCAGTGCCAGTAGCCGAATGTCGAATAGACACACCAACGGTATTGGTCGTATCACCAGCCGCACCGGCAACATCTACTCCACCGTCTGTAGTCTGCAATACCACATCGTTGATACCAAAAGCGGCAGCGGCGGCATCCTTGTAGAGGTGCTTCACTGCAAGCAGTGGACCCCAAGGCTTGAACCCGTATGCCCTATCTGGATTTGCCATTACGATCTATTACCCTCTCGTATATTGATGGACCCTGTACTCAGCCCACGCTCTGCCGCTCTGGCGAGGTTCCTCGCTTGAGTGGCATCTGCGCCCTTACGCACTGCGGTGTCGTAGACGTTGCGAGCATGGCTTTCCAGCTTGCGATCAAAGTCCTCTTTGCGGGCCGATAGGCTGTTGTCGTTTTTGCGCGTCTGGATGGCATCCATTCGTTCCCTCAACTGTGCCGGTGCTTTCATCAGCACCATTTCGTTTGTGCGGACGGTATCGTCCTCACTGCTGTTGTTGAGGTTCGGGACAGTGTCACCCTCTTCGCGTTTGACGAGCTCCCAACCCATATCCTTATTGCGATCCACGTTACGCGGGGCAACCCATCGGACTCCCCCACCATCGCGTGTCGCACGTTCTTTGATCACTGCCGGGACGTAGAGCGCATCGAAGGCATCATCGTCATTGACAACTTCCAGTTCCCCGGATGCCTCAATGGCGTTTTGGCTTTTATCCAACTTCTCCGGTGTCTCATCCAGTGACCCTCGCTCAAACCCTGCAATCACCCGAAACAGGTGTATCCTGCTCATATGATCGCGTAGCTTGCCCGGTTGGGCCTTACCTTCGAGGATGTGACGATGAGCGCATATAGGGCAGGTATGACCGTCCTCAGACTGAGCAGTTGCCCAATCCAATGCACGTTCGATATCCGCACTATCGTTGGTTGCCACCGACTTTTCCTTCGCCTCTTTCGCGGCGTTAGCTTGCGCTTTCACCGACGATTCCTGGGGTTGCGTTTCAGCCATTAGCCCTGCTCCTTGATCATTGCATTAAGGTCTTGGCCGGTGGAATCACCGGCAGTATTACGCCCTAATCGTTCGAGCGTCTTCATGTCGTTTTTTTCGACTAGACCTCGCAAAGATCGAAAGCGGGTGGCGGCATCGCGCAACTGCCCCTGCTCTGCTTCCCGTGCTTGGTTGCTGTTGCCGTTTTGCCCCGGTGCAACGGGAGTATTGCTACCCACCGTACGCCGTTGCGAATACGGCTTTACTTGCCCACCCTTAATCTCATCCATGACGATCTTAGACATCAGTAGGTCCATATTGGCCGGGTTCTCTGCCCACTGCGGCTGGGACTGCAAAGCACTTGCCACCTTGCCTGTAATCCGTTCCGCGTCTTCCGGGCCGATCATACCCTTGCCCACCATATCTTGAACTTGGTTAGATACGTGAAACGTACTCTGGATAGAGCCCGTCTGTTTGTTCACGTAATCTTTTACCTCGCTCATTATCTCGTCTTTGGACGCTACGCCTTGCTTGCCGATCTTGTGGTTGAAATGTCGGTCAAGCATTTCGTATACCTTGCCGCCGGTCTCGTCATCACCCAACATCTGCTTGATGTATAGTTCTTCCGAGTCCGGTTCGGTGCTGGCTGGTTCCTGGGTCTGCTGTTGTGTTTGTTGCTGTTGGACCCCTTGAGCAAACTGCTGCCACTGCGCTTCCCGTTGCCGAAAAGCCTCTTGCATTTTGCCCAAGTTTTGTTGGGCCTCATTTTTTTGCGAGTTAACCTCTTTAAAGCGGTCGTACGGTATCGGTCCTTGTTCGGACTGATCTGACGCGTCAGTGGGCGTTACCGAACCGTTGTCCACTTGTTGGGAGGACGAATCCCCATAATCGTCCGAGGCAGAGGCGGATGAGTCCCCTGCTTGGCCTTCATCCAGATGTGCTTCAGACATTACATTTTGCCTTCAGGACAAGGAAACGTCCGGTGTAGGAGACCGAGGGATAGTGGTAGAGGCACTCCCCCCGATCCGGTCCTCTACACCGGACGATATAGTTAAATTTTTACTCTACGAATGCTACGGTACTGCTAGTACATCTTGCGCTTGGGGGCAGACGAGTTCTTCGCCTTGGTCCCCTTGGTGCCGCCTTTGTTGGACTTGGACGCCTTACGGGGCGTCTTCGATCCATACATTTTGTTGCCTTCTGGCATTATGCACCTCCTAGGTTAGGTGACAGGTTGCCGTGCAGTTTTAAGTTCGTGTTGCACGATGGTAAATCGCTTCTCGTCCATGCCTCTAAATACCACCACCGGCTCGTCCCCACGATGAAAAGAAACCAAGAAGTATTGCCCGTGGTTGATCATGTTGCGGGCAACGGTGTCTTGGACTTTAGGATCTAAACCGGGTTCGATCACTATCGACCTCTGCGAATAGCATCCATCAAACTAACAGGCGTTTGCGACCCATAATTGGACGGCGGACCGTCTCCATACCCACTGCCCGGTCTTGGCATCTGCGTGACCTGTCCAGTGCTTCGGTCAAGGACATAGCGCATATCGCCGATATCGGTATACCCATTCTGCTGTAGTTCCATTTCTTGACCACTGGAGAGTCCTGAGAATTTACCACCAATCTGTCCAGTGCCCATTGACGAACCTCTCCCCCATCCCCTACCGGCGTAATCGGGCATAGACGGACCAAATGCACCATGAATTGGGATTGGGGGTGCATTCCTGATGCCCCGTATGGTGCCCGGTGCCGGTCTCTGAGACATTTGCCTTCCATACTGACTGCCCCTGCCCTGTTGCATAGCTTGCATCAATTGTTCTACTTCCCTAGGATTCACTGCTGCGCCAGTCATTTGTCTGCGTTGTTGATCGGTAAAGTTTGGCATTGTGTTTCTCCTACAGGTCTCGCGCCTGTTCGGCTTTATGAATCAAAAACTTGATCGTGCGCTGTATGCCGTCGATGATTCCGGCTTGATGTTTGATTTCCTCTATCGTGCCCGTGCGTGTGATGTCGATCAGTTGCCCTATTTCTTTTGCCTCCATTCCTCCGAGCTCCGTCAGCATATCCTTCCACGTATTATGCGTGGTGAAGTCGCGCCACTCACGCTTGCGTTTGGGATCTTTCAACTCGTCGGGAAGGTTGGCGGGTTAGGGATCGATGATTGAGGCTGTTGGTCTGCGCCCAGGCCGGGTATGTTACCACCGGACTGATTCATTATCTGCGCCATCATACGGTCCTGGCCGCCGGGGGCCGGACCGCCGCCTCCTTGGCCCGGTTGCCCCGGTTGCCCCGGCTGGTTCGGTTGTCCCGGTTGCCCACCCTGCTCCTGACCCATTGCCTGTTGCTGTTGCATCTGCGCTTGCAGTTGCTTGGCTTGTACCTGCCGCTGGTGCAGAGCAAAATGAGCCATATAGCCTTCTTCGTTGGGGCGTCCTAGCGCATTGTATTCGGTCGAGTTCATAAACTCCATCAACTGCGAAAGGTGCTCTTGGTCGTTGTCGGACGGATGGACCGGCGCAGGGGCATTGATGCCGTAGAGGAACTGCGCCATTTCGCCATTCTCTTCGTCTTGCGACCGGGGGTTGGTCTGCGCTATAGCCGCCTTGGGACCGATATAGGTCTCCGGGTCGCGTATGCCAATGCTCCGCAGATAGTACGCCTCGATCTCCCACCGTCTGCCCGGATCTTGGTTGACCAGTGGCGATGCTGCCGCCATCTGTAGCATCGCCTGTGCCTGTTGTTGTTGTACCTGCGCCGAGTACGACCCTTGATTAGCCCCTAGCCGAAAGTCGTACTCGCCTTGCATCCATAGGGCATCGCGGTTTAGATCCATCGTCTGCGGTCCACTCTCACCCTGCAAGCGAAAGACCCGGCCCTCTGGACCGTACTGCATTTCGAGATCATAGATAAACCGGCAGAGGAAAGAGAAACTCTCCGCGTCTTGGTTGAGTATCTCACTCGTCCGCGCCAGTGCTTCCTGTTGCGTGCCAACAAAACCCGTAGCATGACGAGCGGCTGCACCCCGCGTAGGCGAGATTCCCAGGAACAGGTCCGTAACGCCGACCACCCGTTCGACCAGCGTGTAGAGCATCTGCTCTTCCTGATGGTAAAAAGTGGTGACGTTGTTCATCGCGGCGAACTGCACATCGCCAATATTATCTACCGGTATGCCTTTGAGCGGGCGCAGTTCAACCTCGTCCGGGTCAAAGGCGGCAGAGGCGCGATAAAAGAAGAAGGGCAAGTTGGTAGCAAACCCGACATCCAGCCTCATATTGTGGATAGTGTCGAGCTCCGCAGACAGGTGCTGTACGATCTCCATAATGCCCATCGAATAGAATCGGGTGGAGACCGTTTGGTAATGCATTTCGAGCAAGGGACGATGACCTCTAAAGTAGAGGTCTGCCAGCCGGAAAGCCCCCAAGACCATCTTGGGAGACCGGGATACGAAGATCACCATTTCCTCGTCGTTGCCGGTATCCGGGTCCGGGTAGGCACCAAAGTAGGTCAGTATCTCAAATTCGGGATTGGGGCGGGCCGAGGCTTTGTCGTGAGAAGACTGAGACCGGTTGAGTCCATCGCGCCCATCTTGCTGGCGCACCCTCCGGTTGTTCTGCCCGGTCCCGCCGGTATTAGACCGATCTTGGGAAGGGGCCGCGTTGACCCAGTAATCGCGGTCCTCGTCATCGATCTCTATGTAGGCCGATTGTGCCTTTTTGAAGAGTAGTGAAAGAGGTTCCCACTGCCGGACGATGACCCAATCGGCCCCACCGGGGTTGGAGGGTCGGTTCGGTTGGCAGTTCATGGCGGAGGTAGGCACGACGAAATCGTCCCACTCCAGCGGGGTCATCACCGGACCATCGTAGAGGATACCCTCTTCTTCGCGTATCTGCTCCGAGTCTATAAGACGAGCGACTCCGTCCTCATCTTCGACAACCTCTGGTACAATATCCTTAGTGCGATACGTGTAGGTATCCGCCGCGTAGGACAGTAGCGACACAGAGCACCCGTGGATAAGGCGTATCTTAGACGCCCTATTCCATAATGCCCGCGCATTCATCCGCTTGGCCTGCAAGTCCCACTCTACAAGATTAGCCGCCTTTTTGAAAACTTCTTGATCAGCATCCTCTTCCGCGAGTCCACCGACGAGGGGCGTCTGGTTATATACACCGGCAGTAAGGCGCACATTGACCGAGTCCACAAGCCAGTACGGCATCTGTACGTGGAGGTCCGCAGATCCTTCCCAGGGACCAGAGCGAGGTTCCGTCTTACCCCGGAACATCTGGTCGTATAGTTCGTGCTTGCCCTCCCACTCCATCCGCCCCTGGATACCGTCATCGTAGAGGTCTCCGACGAGGTCAAGGATCTTATCCTTGTCTTCCTCGCTGAACCGGATGGGTTCGGGCGTTGCGAATTGAGGTGCCGCCATACTATCGACGCGTTTTTCTTGGGGACGCCGAAATAGGCGTTTGTCCCATAGTCGATCCCATTAGTTCATTGAGTCTGCCCAACGTGACGGGATCTTGCCGATTAAACCAATCGTACATTGGATTATTAAATTCCCAATTCCTATGCTGACCGTATTGTACCGGGGTGCCACCTTGCATATTGTTCATAGACCGCAGCGTTCGCATGACCGCTTGTGTTTCATCCGTTGTCATGCGCCCGCCTGGGCCGACAGGCACCGGAATTTGCGACTGCGGAAAATAGGAACCCATTGCTGCCATGTTGTTGGGACGGTCTATGCCCGGACCCGTGACGTTTACATACGGATGTTCTTTCCCAACTTGATTCCGATAATCTAGGGCAATGCCCACATTATCCGAGGGTCTCGCACTCTGGCCGGGCATCCGCCGAACTTGACGCCCCCACCGATCATAGTATTGGCTATTATCTGCCATACTATCGACTTACGGGGTCTGCCCAAGAACTTGTCAAGTGCTTTTTGGGGGTCTTTTTCCGACAACAGGACGAGCAACACCGTATTTTTTGCATAATTTGTGCAAATATGACTGCGTAATGCCCAATGCTCTGGCTGCACCGGCGTTGGTTGGATACATTTTGCATACCCGCCGCAGTTGGTCTTCTGTCACGCTACTTAGCAGTTTCACTGATCAACCCCGCAGAGAGATATATGTCAGCAACTTGCGCTCGTATTGATGGAGGGAGGGTCCACCAGTGCCGAGCGTCCCCGTTGTTTTCCAGCGCATCCAGCCCATTGTAGAGGCGCTCGATGCGATGCTGGCGCAATGCTGCGGGGTCCAGCCGTATCGCCTCTGAGTGGTCTCTCTCCCACTCCATGTGCGTCGCATCGACCTCCGTCCAATCCAGCTTGTTGTAGAGTTCAGTCAGTGTCATTAGTAGCCTGTGACGGGGTTACCCTGCTCTGCTTCCTTGACCGGCCCCTCCGCTTTGGTGGTCTTAGGCATGGACCGATCCAGGCCCGTCACCGCGCACCATAGGGGGCGGCAGAGGGGTAGCAGCCCCTGCCGAACTGCGGTGCGGGTGCGGGCCGTGGGGAAATCAGCGGGGAAGAGCAGTTTGTGTATAGGGCGTCCCATAGGACCGGGCCTGTCGGTGAGTGCTTTGTTGGTGGCAGGGTCTAAGACCTCCGTAGATAGGAGCAGTTCGAGGTCGCCGTGGAGGATAGCGGCACCGGGCACCTTGACCTCCGTCAGTCCCGCCTTATTGGCCGAATCGACGTAGGTGGGCCAGCGTTCGCGGTTGACGAAAGGGTCTTGAAACTGATACCAGCACAACCCCTCATGGCGTCTAGCCGCATCGACGAGCGCATCGGGATGGTCCGGCATGAAAGCCATATGAGTCAGGTAGCGATCCTTGAATTCGACCGCTTGTTCAAATAATTCAGCCGGTGTGCGCGGTTCAGCCTCATCCAGCACCACGTACAACCGCTCTGGTCTCCCTTTACGATCCGGGTGCCAGTAGGTGCGCTCCCCCACCACGCAGATAAAGGCTACCTGGTCTTCGATACCCATGCCGATGGCAGTACGAGACAATTCATAGCGAAAAATCTCGCCATCGGTCCGGTTTTGCTTCCGATCTTCCGGTTCTAGGTGGTAGACAACCTCTATCTGCCGGTTACGATGCTGGCTGGTCAGGTGTATCATGTTAGGGTACTCCGACAAGGGACCGCGAATGGGTCTCCTCGTTAAAAACCGGGTGATTAAGGTAGCCTACGTCTGCTGTAGCCCCCGACAACGCCATTGCTATCGCCACCACCGCATCGATCTGCCGCGATTGGCGTCTTTTGATGATGCGCCACCCTCGTTCGGTGTTTTGTGCTGCCGCCCAGGAAAAGTGAGACCGTAGTTCGGAATCCGCATAAAAGAGCAGGGTGCCGTTTTTGATGTGGGTGTCCAACGTATTGGCGAATTCCACCATTTCGGTCTGCTGGTTGACCTCTCTGACCATCCGTTCATACCCGGCATCGGCTAATCGTTGCGCTTCAGAAGCGAACTGGTAGGGGTCGTACTGTATCTGAGCGATTCGTTGCGTTTCGAGCAGTTTTATCAACAATTCGACCACCGTCTTGTGGATATTGACCGGTGGCTTCCAAATCTTACACCCCCACAGATGATACTGGTTACGGAAAGGGTGCTTGTAGACCGCCGCAACCGCAGACGTGTCCCGTTTAGTGGCGATATCAACACCTACGTGGAGGATGGGGTCTTCGATGATCATGTTAGTCCAAACGACGATAAGGGGTTTAACGCTTCCTGTGGTACGAAAAAGGCGGGTCTGCCGGTGTGGGTTGCCCAATGCTTTAAATTTTTGCCCTCAAACCCTTGTATCCAGCCGCGCACCTCGTAGTCGGGGGCACTGCCGGTAACCAGCAGAAAGAGGTCTTCATTGGGATCGTCCTTATGGAGGATAAGCGACCCGTCCGGGTAGCTGGTGGTCCGCACTTGATGCTGGCCGACATCCTTGGCTTTATGGTTGCCTATCGCCCCGTTCCAATATATTCCCAAGGCTTTAGCTACTGCCGCCTCGCCACACGCACCCTCTATATGGGTTGACCATGCTTGGGACGGGTCGGCCCCATGCCGATGCGTACGCCCATCGCGTAGGTTGGTGCATTGCCGTAGGCACCCCACATTAGCCGCCATGTACAGTTCAGCCGGCGTAAGGCTCACTTTCATCGTACGATCATCCTCCCCCTGGTGGTCATATCGCGGGCTAGTGGTCCGTAGTCTGGATGGTGGAGTAGGTTGGTCAGTTCGACCCGCTCAAGGTGGCGGTCGTGGAAACCCACCGTCCCATGATCGGTGGTGTTGACGAGCGAGAGAGGGTAGTCATGCTGCTGGAAGTGAAGGAGTCCATCAAATCCGGGTAACGCCATCCACACACTCGCCTTGACCACCGGGTTGGGTGACGCGACAAAGGGATATCGAGGCTTGCTCTCCACGCGTATGATCTGCTCCGGTATCGCCTCACCAAACGAGTCGGTGCCGCGCACCAGATAAAATGCACCCACTTCAACGTGACTCGTTTTCTCCGGGCCGTACTTAGCCACCTGTATTGCTGTGGTCATTGCGCGTCCTTTATCCTAGTACCCAACCAATAGGCGATCTGCGGTACAATGGCATTGCCTAGTCCTCTAAGACGGTCCACTCGTCTGGATACCCCATGAGCCACTCTACCCACGTCGGGTTCAACGACCCACCCTGGGTGGTACCCGTCGGTTCGTTCGCATACACCTTCCGGGGCAACTGATCCGTCCGGTCCCGATGCGACCCGTCCGCATTCGTTGCCGACTGCGCCATGCCGGGCGTGTCCTTCCAATCGCGGGCCGATGGCGTGGGCCAATTCTTCTGCGGATTCTCCGACATCGAGTCCTGTACCGCCGCGCCGATGTTCCACCCGTGGGTGCCGTCTACATGGGACGGCGCTACCCCCTCCCCGCCCGTCATCGACGTGGGGGTGGGCCACTGGCGTACCTGATCTTGTAGGTTGACCGTGTGGCCGCCGCTTGTCCTCTCCTCCATTGTCGATGCGTTCTTCCAGTTGTTTGCGTGGGGTGTCCTCCACTACTGTTCCGCCTTCGCCACCTTGACCCGCAGCGACTCCTTGGTGCCTACGTGATCGGTGGTCAGTTCCCAATCCGTCACCGTCCCACGCTTCGCCTCTTGCGCCAGTGGGGTAGGCCACAATCCAGAGGCGTTGTCGGAGGTGGGGCGCGCCGACATCTTGCGCGGATATAACGTCCCACTCCGCATCATACCCGATTTCGGAAAGCGATCCGAGAACTCTATCGAATCCCCGAATAAGGAGGTTTGGGACGTTCTCCACGATGACGTATCGGGGTCGTAACTCGCCCACGATACGCCGCATTTCCCACCAAAGACTCGAGCGTTCACCGTCCAACCCCGCCTGTTTGCCCGCAAGACTGATGTCCTGACAGGGAAAGCCGCCGCAGATCACATCGACGGGTTCGAGGTTGTGGAGTCCGCAGTCGCGTATATCCGCGAAACGCGTCGCATCGGGCCAATGCTTCGCCAGCACCTTCCGGCACCACTCGTCCAATTCGACTTGCCATACGATATCGTAACCCGCCCAGGAGAGGCCGAGGTCGAAGCCGCCGATACCGGCGAACAGCGAACCGACCCTCATACAAGGAGACCCTCCATACGGTTGGTAAGACCCTCCGCTTCCCCACGCGCCACCAACTGGTCGTAGAGTTCCATATCGATATACGACTCCAAGCCCGTCGTCCATCGGTTCTCCCAGATACGCAAATACTCCGACGCCCGCCCCTTCAAGGCGGGGTCGCTTTTCGCCTGTTCCATGAATTCGGGGGTATGC
>Ga0208934_1000937_pt1 | contig 11205 bp, 15 predicted proteins | sample MalvirDeepMed_s2_FD_184243 | JGI IMG/M metagenome (GOLD analysis project Ga0208934, IMG submission 184243) | Marine viral communities from the Global Malaspina Expedition - Malaspina viral metaG DeepMed_s2 (SPAdes) (version 2) | ecosystem: Environmental > Aquatic > Marine > Oceanic | place... | reverse complement strand
CGCCATGTCTGGCACCGGCAGCGTCTCGTTGGGATAGCAGATCACCGGCGCGACGGCGCGGCGGGCTTCGGCATCGGCGGGGGCTTGGGTCATGACGGGCGCTCCTCGTTCAGTCTTGCCCGGCATGGCTAGTGAGAGACGACCGCGGAATCAATGGCCGCGTCAGAGCCCCAGATGGCGCTCGCCGATCTCCGGCGTCAGCGCGGCCATGGTGCCCGACCAGACGCTGCGCCCGCGCTCGAGGATCACCGCGCGGTCGCAGGCCCAGCGCAGCTCCGTCAGCGACTTGTCGATCACCAGAAGCGCCATGCCGGTCTCGGCCTTGAGCGCCGCCACCGCCTGCCAGATCTCCTGCCGCACGGTGGGGGCGAGCCCTTCGGTCGCCTCGTCGAGGATCAACAGGCGCGGGTTGGTCATCAGCGCCCGGCCAATCGCCAGCATCTGCTGCTCGCCGCCCGAGAGCGAGGCGGCGCGCTGGCCCCGGCGCTCGGCCAGCCGCGGAAACAGCGCCTCGACCCGGGCCGCATCCCAATGGCCCTGGCGCGCCGCGGCGATCAGGTTCTCGGTGACGCTCAGATCGCGGAAGCAGCGCCGCCCCTCGGGCACCAGCCCGATGCCCAGCCGCGCGGCGCGGTGGCTCGGCAGGCGCGACAGGTCATGGCCGTCGAACACCAGCGTGCCATGGGCCGGCAGCATCCGGCAGATGCAATGCACCGTGGTGGTCTTGCCCATGCCGTTGCGGCCCATCATCGCCAGCGCCTCGCCCTCGGAAATCTCGAGATCGACGCCGAACAGCGCCTGGCTGTCCCCGTAGGAAGCGGTGAGGCGGTGCAGCGCGAGCAGGCTCATGCGTCGTCCCCCAGATAGGCGTCGCGCACCAGCGGGTCGCGGCGGACCTCGGCGACGCTGCCGGTGGCGATGACCTTGCCATAGACCAGCACGCTGATCCGGTCGGCCAGCGCGAACACCGCGTCCATGTCGTGCTCGACCAGCAGGATCGGCGCCTGTGCCCGCAGCCCGTCGAGAAACCCGGTGAGCCGCTTCGACCCCTCCTGTCCTAGCCCGGCCATCGGCTCGTCCATGACGAAGGCCTTCGGCTCCAGCGTCAGCGCCACGGCGACCTCGAGCTGGCGGCGCTGGCCGTGGCTCAGCTCGGCGGTGCGCAGCTCGGAGAGATCGGCGAGGCCCACCGCCTCGAGCGCCGCCTCGGCCCGGTCGCGCAGGGCTGCATCATGCGTGGCGCGCGAGAAGAACCGCCACGGCCGCCCCGACGCGCCGAGCGCCCCCAGCAGCGCGTTCTGCAGCACCGTGTCCTCCATCGCCAGCGCCGAGGTCTGGAAGGTGCGCGCCAGCCCGCGGGCGGCCCGCGCCTGCGTGCTCTCTCGGGTCACGTCGCGACCGAGGAACTCGACAAGCCCCGCATCCGGCGTGAGCGAGCCGCAGATCTGCGCGATCAGGGTCGACTTGCCGGCGCCGTTGGGGCCGATCACCGCGTGGATCTCTCCGGCGCGCAGGTCGAGGGAAATCGCGTCGCTGGCCTGCAGCGCGCCGAAGGCCTTGCTGAGGCCGTGGGTCGCGAGGATCGGATCAGCCATCACGCCGCCTCCCGGCGATCATGCCGACCACGCCGCCCTTGCCGAACAGCACCACGATCAGCAGCACCAGCCCGAGGAAGATCTGCCAGTACTCGCTGACCCCGCCCAGCAGATGCTCGAGCAGCACGTAGATCCCCGCACCCACCACTGGGCCGAAGAGCCGTGCCACGCCGCCGATGATCACGAAGACCATGATCTCGCCCGACATCTGCCAGCTCAGCATGGTGGGCGAGACAAAACGGTTGAGATCGGCAAAGAGCGCCCCTGCCAGCCCGGTGATGGCGCCCGAGATCACCAGCGCCACCAGCTGCAGCCGCCGCGGGTCGAGCCCCACGGCGCGCACCCGCTCGGGCACCTGCCGCGCGGCATCGAGCGCCAGCCCGAAGGGCGAGCGCATCAGCCGCGCGTTGAACGCAAGCACGAGGCAGAGCAACGCGAGGCACAGGCCGTAGAACTGGATCGGAACAAGCGTGTCGAGGCCGGGAAAGCCGTTGCGCACATAGATCGACAGCCCGTCCTCGCCGCCATAGGCCGGCCAGGAGATGGCGAAGAAATACATCATCTGACCGAAGGCCAGCGTGATCATGATGAAGTAAACGCCGGAGGTGCGCAGGCTCAGAAGCCCGATGAGCAGCGCCGCGCATGACGAGGCCACGATGGCCACCAGCCAGATCACCGGCATCGATTTCGTGCCCTCGATCACGAAAGGCCATTCGATCAGCGGCGTGTAGCTCTGCGCGTGGCTGGCGAGGATGCCCATGGCATAGCCGCCGATGCCGAAGAACACCGCGTGGCCAAGGCTCACCAGCCCGCCCAGCCCCAGCGCGATATTGAGCCCGACGGCGGCCAGCGCGAAGATCACCGCGCGGGTGGCGAGCGTGATGGTGAACGGCTCGTCGGCGTAGAGCGCCCATCCCGGGATCACGATCAGCGCGAGCAGCAGCGCGCCGTTCAGCAGGCGTTCCCGGCTCATGCGCGCGCTCCGAAGAGGCCCGTGGGGCGCCAGATCAGCACGCCCGCCATCAGCACGTAGATCGCCATCGAGGCGAAGGCCGAGCCGGTGGCGGCGGCGCTCGCCGGATCGGTGAAGAGCTTGAACAGCTCGGGCAGCAGCACGCCGCCCAGCGTGTCGGTGAGGCCGACCAGAAGCGCCCCGATCAGCGCGCCCTTGATCGAGCCGATGCCGCCGATCACGATCACCACGAAGGCAAGGATCAGCACCGGCTCGCCCATGCCCACCTGCACCGACTGGATCGCCCCCACCAGCGCGCCCGCCAGCCCCGCCAGCGCGGCGCCGATGGCGAAGACCAGCGTGTAGAGCTTCGAGATATCGACGCCGAGTGCCGCGATCATCTCGCGGTCGTTCTCGCCGGCGCGAATGCGGATGCCAAGCCGGGTGCGGGCGTTGAGCCACCACAGCCCCAGCGCCACCGCGATGCCCACGGCGATCAGCGCCAGCCGATAGACCGGGTAGACGATGCCACCGGGCAGCGTGACGGTGCCGGAAAGGCCTGCGGGCATGTTGAGATAGAGCGGGAAGGAGCCGAAGAGCCAGCGCGTGCCTTCCGACAGGATCAGGATCAGCGCGAAGGTGGCCAGCACCTGGTCGAGATGGTCGCGGGCATAGAGCCTGCGGATCACCAGCAGCTCGATCAGCGCGCCGGCGGCCGCGGCGGCGGCCAGCGCTGCCACCAGCGCCAGCGCGAACGAACCGGTGGCGCCTGCGACCGCGGCCGCGGCGAAGGCGCCGATCATGTAGAGCGAGCCATGCGCGAGGTTGATCAGCCCCATGACGCCGAAGATCAGCGTCAGGCCGGCGGCCATGAGAAACAGCATGACGCCGGATTGCAGGCCGTTCAGGACCTGTTCAGCAAGCAGGATCGGGGACATCTGGGGCCTTCGTCGTGTCGGGGGCCTGCAATCGCAGTCCCCCGCAGGATCAGTTCATCGAGCACTCGTCGACATAGGCCGAGGATCGGTCCTCGAGCGCGGTGGCGACGATCTTGTTGGTGTAGACCTCGCCCTCCTTGATGACCTCGCGGATGTAGATGTCCTGGATCGGGTGCTGGTTGGTGTCGAAGCTGAACTCACCGCGCACGCTGTCGAACTCCGCCGCCTTCAGCGCCGCGCGGAACGCCTCGGCGTCGGAGGGCTCGGCCACGTCGAGCGCCGAGAGCAGCAGGTTGGCGGTGTCGTAGCCATAGGCGGCATAGAGCGACGGCAGGCGGTCGTACTTTTCCTCGAAGCCCGACACGAAGGCGGCGTTGGCCGCGTTGTCGAGATCCTTGGACCAGTTGGAGCCGTTCTTCACGCCGATCGCGGCCTCGCCCACGGCCTGCAGGATGGCCTGATCGAAGGAGAAAGCCGGGCCCATCACCGGCAGATCGACGCCGCTATCGGCATATTGCTTGAGGAACGAGATCCCCATGCCGCCGGGCAGGAAGAAGAAGATGCTGTCGGCACCCGAAGCGCGGATCTGCGCGATCTCGGCGGCGTAGTCGGTCTGGCCGAGCTTGGTATAGACCTCGCCCGCCAGCTCGCCGCCATAAAAGCGCTTGAAGCCGTTCAGACTGTCCTGCCCCGCCGGGTAGTTCGGCGCCATGATGAAGGGGTTGGTATAGCCCTCGGACTTGGCATAGGCGCCCGCGGCCTCGTGAAGGTTGTCGTTCTGGTAGGAGACCGAGAAATAGTTCGGGTGGCAGCCGCGTCCGGCAAGCTGCGCCGGCGCCGCGTTTGTCGAGAGGTAGACCTTGCCCTGCGCCGTCGCCGCCGGCACCACCGCCATGGCGAGGTTCGACCAGACGATGCCGGTAAGGATGTCCACCTTCTCTGACTGGATCATCTTGTCGGCCAGCTGCACCGCCACGTCGGGCTTGCGCTGGTCGTCCTCGATGATCACCTCGACATCGTCGCGACCGGCGGCCTCCATCGCCAGCATGAAACCGTCGCGGGTGTCGATGCCAAGACTGGCGCCGCCACCCGAAAGCGTGGTGATCATGCCGATCTTGACCTCGGCCTGCGCGCTGGCGGCCACCGCTACGAGGCTCGCCGCCGCGAGAAGCGTCTTCATGGACATTGCGGAACTCCCTGTTCTCTTCCCTTATCCCCTGCCGGATCTTGCGCCCGGCGTTGCGATCAAGGGTTACCGGAAAAACCGGGGATGTCCATGCGCGGTCGCCCGGCGCCGTTCAGGGACTGCCAGATTGCGCAGACAATCGGATCACGGGGAAGGTCCGGTAGGCCGGACAGACGCTCTTGCGCCTCTCAGCCGCGGGTGCGGAAGCAGAGCTTCGGAGCCTCGCCGGCGGGGCCCTCGGTCGCGGCACCGCAATGGATGCAGCGCCACTGGCTGGTGTCGCCCTGCCGGTATTCGCGCCACCGGCATTGCCGACGGTCGCGGTTCTTCATGTTGAAGACCAGCAGGATGACAAACGCGATAACGAGGCCGACAGCGAAAATCACCGCGGGCCTCGTTCGGGGAGTTCAGAAACCATGAGGAATATCTAGCTCTGCCGTCCCGGCAGGCCAGCCCTCAGGCGGCCTGATAATAGGCGCAGGTGCCCGGCTCTTCATCGGCGACGCGGTCGGCGTCGTGCACCAGAACCGGCTCGGGCTGGTAATAGGCATAGGCCTGCTCGAGGATGGCGAGGGCCTCGGCGGCGTCGTTCTGCTGTTGGGTCTGGTCTTGCATCGGGTTGGCCTTTCGGTGTCGTGTCCGTCTTTCCCCCCTCACAGGCGTTAGATAGCCCTTGCTGCAGCGCAGCACATCCGCGATTGCTGCAAGTGCGAAATGCGCTGGATGCATGTTTCCCCAAGGTCCCCACGATGATCGCGCAGGCCACGGTTGCTGCGGTTGCATCGCACACCGAATCCGGACAGGGAGCGGCGCATTGTAGTAGCGTGGTCGACAAAGCCGCCGCGCCCTCCCCCCAGACCGAGCCAAGGAAAGGACGAGCCCGATGCGCGTTTCGATCGACGTTCAGATGCACTACAGCTTCACCGCGCCCAACACCGTGGCGCTGGTGCTCGAGGCGGCGCGGACCGGGGGCCAGACGATCCTGAGCGAGAGCATGGATCTCGGCGATGCCGAGCTGCATCGCATCGAGGGGGATTGCGGTGTCGGCCAGCGCATCTGGGCGCGCATTCCGGGCCACGAGATGCGGCTGAGCTACCGCTCGGAGGTCGAGATCGCCCGACCCGCGCCCGCGCTAGAGGGGTTGGAGGCGCTGCCGCTGCATCTGATCCCGTCCGAACCGGCGCCCTATATCCGGCCCTCGCGCTACTGCCAGTCGGACAAGTTCGTGGCCTTCGTCAACAAGCGCTTCGGGCATCTCGCGGGCGGCCGGAAGGTGGCAGCGATCCGTGACTGGATCGAGGCCGAGCTTTCCTACGTGCCGGGCAGCTCGGACTCCGACACCAACGTGCTCGAGACCTTCGCCGGGCGTGAGGGGGTGTGCCGCGACTACGTGCACCTGTTCTGCGCCATGGTGCGGGCGGCGCAGATCCCGGCGCGCGCGGCCGCCGCCTATGGCCCCGACGTGACGCCGCAGGATTTCCACGCCGTCGGGCAGGTCTGGCTCGAGGATGGCTGGCATCTTGTCGATCCCACCGGCATGTGCACGGCAGACAGCCTCGCGGTGGTGGCCGTCGGGCGCGACGCCTACGACATCGCCTTCATGGAATCGCAGGTCCCCGCGACGCTGCACACGCAGACCGTCTCGGTCATCCGCGCATAATCCTCCGGTAACGGAAAAAGCCGCTCCCCGAGGGGAACGGCGTTACTGTCATGCGATCAAACTGCGATCAGACGTGCCGGTTCAGCAGCATCTTCTTGATCTCGGCGATGGACTTCGCCGGGTTCAGGCCCTTCGGGCAGGTCTTGGTGCAGTTCATGATGGTGTGGCAGCGATAAAGCTTGAACGGGTCCTCGAGCTGATCAAGGCGCTCGCCGGTGGCTTCGTCGCGGCTGTCGATGATCCAGCGGTAGGCATGCAGCAGCGCCGCCGGTCCGAGGTAGCGGTCCGAGTTCCACCAGTAGCTCGGGCAGGCGGTCGAGCACGAGGCGCACATCACGCATTCATAGAGACCGTCGAGCTTCTTGCGGTCCTCGATGGACTGCTTCCACTCCTTCTCGGGACGGTTGGTCTTGGTCTCGAGCCACGGCATGATCGAGGCGTGCTGAGCGTAGAAGTGGGTCAGGTCCGGGATCAGGTCCTTGACCACCGGCATGTGCGGCAGCGGGTAGATCTTCACGTCGCCGCTGATCTCGTCGAGACCGTAGATGCAGGCCAGCGTGTTGATGCCGTCGATGTTCATCGCGCACGACCCGCAGATGCCTTCGCGGCACGAGCGACGGAAGGTCAGGGTCGGGTCGACCTCGTTCTTGATCTTGATGAGCGCGTCCAGAACCATCGGGCCGCACTTGTCCATGTCGAGATAGTAGGTGTCGACGCGGGGGTTCTCACCGGTATCGGGATCCCAGCGATAGATCTTGAACGCGCGCACGTTGGTCGCGCCATCCGGTTTCGGCCAGGTCTTGCCGGTACGGATGCGGGAATTCTTCGGAAGCGTGAACTGAACCATGGCGAGCCTCTGCTTTCCTTTCGGTGAGTCTATGGGTTGGCAAGGTCCGGCCCGGACGATGCCCCGGACCATACAGAATTTCGGGTCGGCGCGAAACGCGCGGTCGGTAACATGCTCTTGTACGCAACGATGCTCATCGTCACGCCCCGGCCCCGGACAGGACCGCCGCAAGACCCGTCGTACTCAGACAGGTGATGGTCTCGGGCTTTTGCACCACGTCGGCGACGATCTGGATCGAGCTTTCGGTCGGGCCGCCGATGGTGTCGGCGGCCAGCGCATAGATCTGCGTCGCATTGGCGTTGTCGATGACGCAGTCGAGCACCGGCTCGACCGGCGCGCCGGGGAAGCGGTCCACCACGATCTTGGTCACCGTCGAGCGCGCCGCGCCGCGTGCGATCGCATCCTGGCTCTGGGTCGAGCAGGCGGCGAGCAGCAGGGTCAGGATCAGGGTCTTGCGCAAGGCGGATCTCCTAGAAGAGCACGCGGTCGATGAGGTTGTCGCTCATGCATTCGCGCGTGCCCCGGGTGAAGAGGATGTCGGTGACGATGTCGTCGCTGAGCTCGGGCTGGCCGAGGGCCGAGTTCTGCGCCAGCGCCTGAAGTTGCCCTCGGGTGGCATAGCTCAGAGTGCAGGCGACCGCGGTGTCGGTCGGAACGCCCGGGGCCTTGCGGGCGAGGATCGGCGTCACCGCCGAGCCCGCGACGCTCAGCGTGAGGTCGTCGCCCGGCGGCGAGATCACGCTGCACCCGGCCACCGCCCCCAGCATGAGAGCGATGAGCCCGGCGCGAAGCGAGCCCCCCTTCCACGCCGAGGCGGCCTTGCCGTTGCTCCGCACGACGCCGACACGCGCCGCCCTTCCGGCGGCGCGCCCCGGTCTCGAAGCGGAGCCCGTGGCGCACATCAGAACGTGCGGGCCTTGGGCGCGATCTTGGCGAGGCTGATGCCGCCCTTCTCTTCCTCGGTCAGCGGATCCACGATCACCGGGCGGTGCGTCAGGGTCACCTTGGTGTCGTCGACGCGGCTGATCGTGTGGATGCGCCAGTTCTCGTCGTCACGCTCGGGATAGTCCTCGTGGGCGTGCGCCCCGCGGCTTTCCTTGCGCGCCTCGGCGCCCACGATGGTGGCGAGCGCGTTGGGCATCAGGTTGGTCAGCTCGAGGGTCTCCATGAGGTCCGAGTTCCACACCAGCGAGCGGTCCGAGACCTTGATGTCGGCCATCTTGCCGGCGATCGCGGTCATCTTCTCGACCCCCTCCTTGAGGGTCTTGTCGGTGCGGAACACCGCGGCGTCTTCCTGCATGGTGCGCTGCATCTCGAGGCGCAGCTCGGCGGTCGGCGTACCGCCCTCGGCGTAGCGCATCCCGTCGAACCGGTCGAAGGCCTTGTCGACCGACGGCTGGTTCGGCGTGTGCAGCGGCGCGGCGCGGTCGACCACCTCGCCGGCGCGGATCGCGGCGGCGCGGCCGAACACCACGAGGTCAATCAGCGAGTTGGAGCCGAGGCGGTTGGCCCCGTGCACCGAGGCACAGCCGGCCTCGCCCACGGCCATCAGGCCCGGCACGACGGCGTTGGGATCCTCGGCGGTCGGGTTCAGCACCTCGCCCCAGTAGTTCGTGGGAATGCCGCCCATGTTGTAGTGCACCGTCGGCAGAACCGGGATCGGCTCTTTCGTGACGTCGACGCCGGCAAAGATCTTTGCCGATTCCGAGATGCCCGGCAGACGCTCGGCCAGCGCTTCGGCCGGCAGGTGCGACAGGTTCAGGTGGATGTGGTCGCCATGCTCGCCCACACCGCGGCCTTCGCGGATCTCCATGGTCATCGAGCGCGAGACGTAGTCGCGCGGCGCGAGGTCCTTGTAGGTCGGCGCATAGCGCTCCATGAAGCGCTCGCCTTCCGAGTTGGTCAGGTAGCCGCCTTCGCCGCGCGCACCTTCGGTGATCAGGCAGCCCGAGCCGTAGATGCCGGTCGGGTGGAACTGCACGAACTCCATGTCCTGCAGCGCGAGACCCGCACGGGCCACCATGCCGCCGCCGTCGCCGGTGCAGGTATGCGCCGAGGTGGCCGAGAAATAGGCCCGGCCATAGCCGCCGGTGGCCAGCACGACCATCTTGGCGTTGAACACGTGAAAGGTGCCGTCGTCGAGCTTCCAGCAGACCACGCCCTGGCAGACGCCGTCATCGCCCATGATGAGGTCGATGGCAAAATACTCGATGTAGAACTCGGCGTTGTTCTTCAGCGACTGGCCGTAAAGCGTGTGCAGGATGGCGTGGCCGGTGCGGTCGGCGGCGGCGCAGGTGCGCTGCACCGGCGGGCCTTCACCGAACTCGGTGGTGTGGCCGCCGAACGGGCGCTGGTAGATCTTGCCTTCCTCGGTGCGCGAGAACGGCACGCCGTAATGCTCGAGCTCGTAGACCGCGGCGGGGGCCGACCGCGCGAGGTATTCCATCGCGTCGGTGTCGCCCAGCCAGTCCGAACCCTTGACGGTGTCGTACATGTGCCACTGCCAGTTGTCGGGGCCCATGTTGGACAGCGACGCGGCGATGCCGCCCTGTGCGGCGACGGTGTGCGAGCGGGTCGGGAACACCTTGGTCACGCAGGCGGTGCGCAGACCCTGTTCCGCCATACCGAGCGTGGCGCGCAGGCCGGCGCCGCCGGCCCCGACGACCACGACGTCATAGTTATGCGTCTCGTATTCGTATGCAGCCATTTTTCTGGTCTTCCTGTCTCAGAGCGCGATCTTGACGAGCGCGAAAATCCCGCAGGCGATCATCAGGTAGCCAAAGGCATTGAAGGCCATGATCAGCAGCTTGCGGGTGGTGCCGCCGGTGTAATCCTCGAGCATCGTCTGGGCGCCCTTCTGGAAGTGGATCATGCCCACGATCAGAACCAGCGCGGTGAGGATGGCCGGGAACGGGCGCGACATGGTGTCGAGCGCGGCGTCGTAGCCGGAGCCCAGCGCGCGGCCGAAGACGATCAGCCATGTGGGCAGCATGAAGGCCAGCGCCACGGAGCTGACGATCATGAACCAGTGATGCTCGGCGCCGGCATGGGCCGAGCCCTTGCCTACGGCGCGCTTGCGGTCGGTCAGGTAACGCATCGGTCGTGCCTCCCTCAGATCCAGTAGATGATGACGGTGAGGACGGTCAGAACGACCGATCCATAGACGCAAGCCCAGCCGAGCTTTTCGGCGGTCTCGAGCTCGAGACCCTTGCCGGCGTCGAAGATCAGGTGACGCAGGCCGCCGAGATAGTGATACCAGACCGCCCAGAGCGATCCGAACATCACGAGATTGCCGACCCAGGAGGTGATCCACCACTCGGCGGTCTCGAAGGCTTCCGGCCCTGCCGCGAGCGCGAGCAGCCACCAGACCACGAGAAGGGTCGCCACCATCAGGGCGTTCCCGGTGATCCGGATCATCACCGAGGTCACCGCGGTGAGCTGCAAGCGATAATACTGTACGAACATGAAGGGGGAGAGCGGGCGCTCGATCCGTTTAGCTTCGGCCATGGCTAGTCCTTTCGGTTCCCTTGTGAGGGCGTTCTAACGGGTTTTTCGCATCTCTGTCACCAGAGTGCACGTGCAGCAGGCGCGTTTTTTGATCGCTTTGACGAAAAATCCTCGTGATCTGTGATCACACCTGAAAAAGTGTGATCACATATTGCACGCTAACATCAAAGATGCGAAGGCGGGCGCAGCATCTTGATTCTGTAGGCGCCGAAAGGCCAGCGTTCGGGGCGTTACTCGGGGAAGCCCAGCCGCCTCAGCGCAAGCGCGCCCTCGCTCCGGCGCGCCGGATCAGGCGAGTTCAGGTCGCGGTGAACGCGCGACACCAGACCGCTCAGCTTTCGGTCGGCGATCAACATGCGAATGGCGTCGGGAATGTCGCTGGGTGGCATATCGAGCACGTCCCTGGTGCCATTCGGCAAGGGTAAAACGGCCATGGTGTGTCCTCCTGGCAGTGTCCGAATCTCCTCCCTCGGGGTGAGCTTAACGGAGCGGAAACACCACGCGTAGCAAAAGCTTGACC
>Ga0208934_1000934_pt1 | contig 11280 bp, 7 predicted proteins | sample MalvirDeepMed_s2_FD_184243 | JGI IMG/M metagenome (GOLD analysis project Ga0208934, IMG submission 184243) | Marine viral communities from the Global Malaspina Expedition - Malaspina viral metaG DeepMed_s2 (SPAdes) (version 2) | ecosystem: Environmental > Aquatic > Marine > Oceanic | place... | reverse complement strand
GCTTTAGCACAAAGCGAAAGTAACCAAGTTGAAGCTGATGTTGAAAAAATTACCGTACACGGCTTGCATCGCGCGTATCAGGGAGCGTTTGAATATAAGGAAGTTCCTGCCGCTGCACAGGATATTGATTTAGGGCTAATTGGCGATGCTGGTGCAATCAACCTCAATGATGCTTTAGATCTTTCGGCCTCTGTTGCACGCCAAAACAATTTCGGCGGCCTTTGGAATAGCTTTGCTATTCGTGGTTTTTCCGGGGACGAAAACCTACCCAGTGGTTTTTTGGTGAATGGGTTTAATGCTGGGCGTGGTTTTGGTGGCCCGCGTGATTTAGCGGGCATTGATCATGTTGAAGTATTAAAAGGCCCCAAGGCCGCTTTGTTTGGTAGAGGCGAACCGGGTGGCGCGGTTAACTTAGTGACTAAACGCCCACAGTTTCTTAGCGGTGGTGAGGTAAAAGCTACCTATGGCAGTTGGGAACAAGTTAGGCTGGAAGCCGATGTGCAAACCGTTTTAGGCAGCAAAGAAGACGTAGGCCTAAGGCTTGTTGGATTTTATGAAGATGCAGAGAGCTTTAGGGATACCGTAGAAACAGAAAAAGTCGGCTTTTACCCGTCGCTCTCTTGGGAGTTTTCAGAAGACACCCGCATGACTTACGAACTTGAATATACAGAACAAAAAATCCCTTTTGATCGCGGCGTGATAGCCATAGATGGAAAACTGGGCATTCAACCTATTGAAACCTTTGTTGGCGACCCTTCGGGAGACAGGATAAACACAGACGTGGTAGGTCACCAACTGGAAATTTCCCACAAACTTAACGATGACTGGAACCTCCTACTAGGTGCCGGTTTACGCGATACCACATTTGAAGGTAATGCATTAGAAACTAACTTTGAAGGTCGGCAAACCGTGTTTATTGACCCAGACCAAACGTTACTTTCTCGCTTTAAACGTTATCGCGACTTTGAAACTGATTATTTGGTGTTACGCGGTGAATTAGCAGGTGAATTTGAAACGGGCTCAATTAGCCACCGCATTATTATTGGCGGCGATTACGATAAGTTTGAAAATGACCAAGTGATATTGCGCTATCGCCCCGCGTATTTTTCCAGCGATACTGATATTAGTGATTTGGATTTGAGCCAATACCTGGTGATCGATATTCTCAACCCTGACTACTCACCCGTAGCGGATGTTGAATTATCTGACAACCTAGACCGCTTGGAAACACAAGAAGCTTGGGGGTTCTATATTCAAGATCAGATAGACATTACCGACAAGCTTCAAGTGCGTTTTGGTGGCCGCGTTGATAAGTTTGAGCAGCAAATTGATAATCGTTTAAACGACCCCGTTACCACCACGTCTCAAGATGACACTCGTTTTTCCCCGCAGCTTGGTGCTGTATACCTGCTGGATGACAGCCTGAGTTTTTACGCCACGTACGGCGAAGGCTTCAGGCAACTTACGGGTTCCGACTACGCTGGCAACCCATTTGAGCCGAACCAGTCTGAGTCTGTAGAAGTGGGCGTAAAAGCAGACCTCACATCAATGTTCGACAACCTACGAGGTGACGTTACGCTTTCTGCCTTTAACATTGAGCAAAGCAACATCTTAGTGTTTGATAGCAGTGAAGAAGCCTCAGACGGCTTTTTCTTAACCCCCGCGGGTAAGGCGCGCAGTCGTGGGGTTGAACTTGATATCAATGCTGAGTTTAAAAACGGTGTTTCGCTTTGGATGTCTTACGCTTATATTGATGCTGAAAGTACAAACCATGCCGAAGATGCTAACTTCGTAGCCGCGATTGAAGCTGGAGACCCGCTCATCAATGTGCCTGAAAATCAATTGAGCATTCAGCTGAGTAAAAGCCTGTCAATCTCAGACATGCCGGTACGACTAGGCTCTGGGTTGCTGTATGTGGATGAACGCCTGGGTCAAACGGGTACCGATTTTTATCTGCCTAGTTACACCACGGTACGCGCATTCGCGCAAATCGAACCGGCTGAAAATTTGCTGGTGCGGGCAGAAGTCGACAACGTATTTGATAAAGAGCACTACACCAACTCGTTTGCTGAAGTGTGGGTAGAACCTGGAGCGCCCCGTCGTTTTAGAATTTCCGCCGCTTACCGTTTTTAAACGAGTCCTTGCGTCAATACCTACATCAATCATATCTGAACAAGTCACTATTGTGAGTGGCTTGTTCTCATCATGCTGATGACGGCTTGCATTAACCCACTTTTCTCCCGCTAAGTATGTCTAATTGAGTTTTTCTTTTGCTTTAATTACCTTTATCGATTTGACAATCTTTGCCCCCGTTAGCTACCTTCCATACATATTGTTCCTTTGCAAAATTGACGCTTTCAATACATATCTTTCGAAACGGATTGTCGTTAACTCGTTAAAATACTGGGTAGTTTTATGTTGTCTTCTCTTAGGGTGAGTCACCGCAAGTACTCGCCTTGTTTATTAATATCGTATAAACCAACATTCACACCAGCTTATTCTTTCCTATGGGCGCCCCCTGCAACAGTCATGTTTGCGCTATTATCTAAAATTTAAGGAAAGTGATTCAAGGCAAAGCCTGTTTATCCAGCCTAGTGTTATACCTACACTAGGCGCTAACCACATCGGCAAACAGGTAATAGCATGACTTCATTTTTCAAACAGAAACGTTCACGTATAAGCCCTACACGCAACGCGCTACAACCTCATCGACTTTTTGTACTATCTATAATGCTTGGCATGCCTTTCATGTCCCACGCCGACACGAAAGTGGTGCCCGCAAACGAGGTAGAATGGGGATATTTAAATCCGCTTCGTGGGGATAAAAGCCCAGGCGCCGCTGATTTGTGGGGAGATAGAACACAAGATACTGCAACGGGTATGTTGGTGCGCTTTAACAAAGGGTTTGAGTCGCCGCCCCACATTCATAATATTACGTATCGTGGAATTGTCATAGAAGGGCAAATGCACAACGATGATCCTAGCGCAGCCAAAATGTGGATGCCCACAGGCTCGTTTTGGACTCAACCCGCCGGGGAAGATCATACTACCGCAGCTAACGATTCAACAAACCTCATCTACTTAGAGATTGACGAAGGCCCGTACCTGGTTAAACCATCAAACGCACATTTTGACAATGGTGAACGCCCCGTGAATCTGCACATCAACAATATGGTTTGGCTTCACGACTCTGATTTAGCAACCCTATCTGCTGATGGCGTTAAGGCAACCTATTTATGGGGAGACACCCAAGATGTATTTGGTTCAATGCTTTTTTTACCGGCAGGATTTAACGGCACGATTACGGCTTATGGGCAATCATTTAAAGCTGTCGTCATAAAAGGTGCGGTGAACTATACGTATTCAGATGCGCAGATAACTCAACACACCGCAATGGGCTCAACAGATAGCGATGAAGGGAACAAAACTATCGCCCTTGGCGCGGGAAGTTTCCTAGAATCAACCGGCGAAAGCCAACACAAAGTTAACAACACGAGTGATGGCGAGGTACTTGTTTATATTCGTGCCGATAAGCCTTTCCAAGTAAGCCAATAGCGGCGCCATCAAACGCGAAAAACTTACAACTGCAAAGAGTAGCCTGGCTACTCTTTGCTGAATTGAATTAAGTGGCTTAGATACAGGGCAACGGCAAAGACTGCCAAGCTCAAAGTGCAAAACCACCACACCAAAGCAATGCTCAGTACTTCACTCGTCACCATACTCACCCACAACGACAATACCAAACCCAGCCACCCTAAAATAACAAGGCCTCGCGGTTTTACCGCAATACTTGGGTAGTTATTTTTGAGCACCTTATGATGCTTTTGCATAGAAAACGCCAAACATGCCAAGGCGAAAAGTTGGATAAGTGCAACAATAGTAGTCACTGCCCTGCTCCGTGACGCCTAAATTTTCTAGCCAGTATTAGCAATAATCCACCAAACACTAAAAAAGCAGGAATAAAGCTTAAATAAGTCATGTCACCGGTAATGACCCCATGCTGAATGCGGCTAAAATACATACTTAGCTCAATCATTACGAGCGAAAAGCAAAAAAGACTCGCCAATAATGTTTGTTGGTACCAGGCTCGACGAGCGCTCCCAGAGTATAAAGCATGATGAAAGCTCGCCAACCATACAATAAAAAAACTATTTATTTCCCATTCACTGCGCATCGCCATGGTTTCAGGCAAAAGCTTATTGGCAAGAAAGAAGCTTATACACGCAAGCACTAACCCCATTATTGCAGCCACATTTCCTTTTTCCATTAATGCCAGGGTTAAACGGCTTTGTTTGTTCGATTTCTTACGTTGGTTTACCCAAATGATATTGCCAGTAGCGATAAGTGCGCACCCTGCCACCCCTAATGCAAATAATAACCAGCGCATACCTATAGGAGCATAGTTAGCCTGATGCAACCCATACAGCACCCGTCTTATTTGGGCAGGCACAGTTTCATTTTCATAGCCGGGTAGAACGTCTCCTGTATAACTGTGAAAGACAGCGCGTTCTGCCCGGTTAGATACGGTGGTGGCCTTACTGCGTTCAACAATCGTGCGACTGTTACTGAACTGGGGTTTTTCCGCGGTAATTTTGGCAATAGGGTTAGGCTCTTGCCATGTTTTTGCTAGTGTTGAGGTTATTCGGCTTATTTGTATTTGCGTCTGCTCCTGCACTTTTTGCGCGGGCGGCAGTAGAGCCAAAGAGGGAATAATTTGCTTGTTCACCCCTTTTTCGCCCCTCTCAAAGTGGCTATTTGCTGCATAGGGCATGTACATAATGGCGTAGATGAAAATACCACTGACACAAATCATGATACAAAATGGCAAGGTTAAAATGCCAGCCAACGCATGAAAATCGGTAAGCCATTTTTTCAGTTTGTGGGGCCGTAAGGTGAAAAAATCTCTAAAAAAACGGCGATGGGTAAAAATACCGGTAAAAATAGCTAACAACATGGCCATAGCAGCAATGCCCACTATGTAGCGCCCTCCGTAGCCGCGTAATTGCAGGGTATAGTGGAAGTTTCGAAAGAATAAGCCACCTTTGGTTTCCGTTTCTTTTTCTAGCGCGGCCGTATCAGCATTAAATGTGACCTTTTTCCGGCTTTTATCTTTACGCCATTGCACGTACCAGTGCGCGTTTCTATCTGTAGGCAAATGTACGCGCCACTCGTCAGCATCACTGGCATTCTCTTTTAAAAAAGCAAAAGAATGATCAATAAGGGTATCTTGAGGAAGGCTAATTACATGTCGCTCAGGCATTAAATAGCGGGTCATTTCAGGCGTAAAATAGCTTAGTGTACCTGTGACAAAAATGGCAAAAAGTAACCAGCCGCAGAACACACCCAAATAGGTATGCAACCAAATCATGCTTTTTCTGAATGTTGCTTTCATTATGATGTCGCTAAAGGGTTGATACGTAGGGCAAGCCAAGAAAACACAGCACAATACTGAAAAAAAGCATGAGGCTCCACGCCCGAATGTTTGCTACAGCAAAGCTGATAATAAAAATGGCGAAGAATAAAAAGTAGCTAAGCATACATGCACTCAGTACCGCCACGCCTTTACTCAGTGAGAAGCCCGTCACAAAGCAATAGGTGAGATAAAAAGTACTCAGTGCAGATACAGCATAGCCGCCCACTATGGCGGCTATGCTACGTAGCCATATTTCTACGTATTTTTTCAATGATGCAACCTACGTTAAAAGCTATACGAAGCGGTTAGCTTAACGTTACGCTCTTCGCCTGGCAGGCCACCCAAGTACATTGCGCTGCTGTAGTAGTCAGTATTGTCTAAGTTTCGAACGTTTAATTGTACGTTCCAATCATCAGACACATAGCTCACGGCCGCGTCCCATACTGTATATGAGTCAACGAATGCGTAATCGATACCAAAGGCTGACGCAGAAATAGTGCGTTCGTCTTCGTAGGTTACGCCCACACTAAACTTCACAGGCGCTGGCAGCGCATCGAAGGTATGACTGTAAGTTAGCCATGTGCTGGCGAACTTTTCTGCAATCCCTTTAGTTTGCTCTTCATCAGTGCTTGAGGCATGCGCACCAGGCTCGGTGACAGGATCTTGATATGTGCCATTCGCATTAAGTGACCATTGTTCGTTGATATCAAAGTTAATGTCTACTTCTACACCTGTGGTGCGATCTTGTTCATCGTAGTAGTATTCCGGCATGGCGAACTTTTCTGCAATCCCTTTAGTTTGCTCTTCATCAGTGCTTGAGGCATGCGCACCAGGCTCGGTGACAGGATCTTGATATGTGCCATTCGCATTAAGTGACCACTGTTCGTTGATATCAAAGTTAATGTCTACTTCTACACCTGTGGTGCGATCTTGTTCATCGTAGTAGTATTCCGGCACATCAACGTTATATGAAGGGTCGTCAATATTGTCTTCATATAAGGGGTTGCTGTATTGAAGGTTGGTTCTAGCAGTATCAAAAAATACAATTGAACCAATAACCTGCTCTTCAAGCGCCGTGAAACGCACACCAAAATCCCACGATTCCGATTCTGAATCAGGCTGATTATCTTCTTCTGCTAGCGCATCTAAAATACCGTACGCGGTTCTTCCCTTAGAATGGTTAATGAACGTACTCAAGCTATCACTGAATAAGTAGGTTAAACCTAGGTTATAGGTAAATCCGTTGTCACTGGTATCGTACTCTGGATTACCGTCGCTATATTGGTTTAGGTAAGTTTGTTTTACCCCACCGTAGGCGCCACCAAAACGGCCAGTAAAGTGCTCATTAAAGTAAACCACTTCTTGGAAACTCACGCCCCAGCTACTCACATCTTTGTTGTATTTGCTGCGTAAGGAAGGGTTGTAATCTTCAAATGTGCCAGTAGGCCAGTTAGGGTCGCGTATATCTAAAATATACGGTACAGCATCGCTTCGTGTATCGTCTGCGTCCCAAATAGACCACTGTGCGTAGCTAATGTCGTGGTCTTCATAGTTCACGCTGGCTAAATGTTCACCTCGAACATCGCCAAAAGACCATGTTTTGGTGACATCAAGGAAATACTGCCACACTTTCTCATCAGCCATTACCTTACGATACTCTTGTCTGCGTGCCGCAAACGGGTATAGCACACCATCAATAACAAGCGGCGCACGAGGCTCTAAATTAGTGGTGCCATTACGATCAACGTACACGTAATTGAAAGCACTGGTTTGACGAATGTATTCAGATTCGTACGAGCGATATTGAAGTTGCTGAGTTAGTGACCAGTTATCACCCAATTCAATATCTTGGCGTACTTTAATGCGGAACTCTTCCCCTTCATTAGGGCGTGAAATAGGCGAAATAAGACTGGTGTCACCTAAATCATAAGGCTGCACACCGTCTGTTGACGTGAGTGATGCGGCTAATTCGTCTCGTTGTTCATCAGTTAACTGTAAACCACCTGACTCTGCAGTGTCATTAACCAAATCATCACCGGTTAAACTCCCTGCGTCTGTATCAAACATGGTTAAATCGATTAATCTCACTGGATGACCCACTGAGTCAACTTGTACCGCATCGTCAATATAGGCCGCAGAGACTAAAAACTGATTGTCTGGTGATGCAATGAATTTTAGTGACGTGTATAACTCACTGCGTTCGTCACTCAAACCACGATAGCCGTCAGATTGTTCGCGGTTTGCCACCACGCGGTAAGCAAGATCTTTATTTATAGCGCCGGTGGCATCTAGCATTATTGAATAGCTGTCCCAGCTACCGACGGACGCGCGAATTTGATACTGATCTTCAAACTGGGGTTTTTTCTCGATCAGGTTAATAATACCCCCAGCCTCACCCATGCCATACAAGCCTGTCGCCGGCCCTTTCAATACTTCTATACTTTCAACGTTGGTCATTGAACGAGTGGGGTTGTAGCTATTTCCCAGGTCAGCGCCCGCGTAAATACCATCAAAGGTATAATTCACACCAAGGCCACGGATAGCAAGGTTGTCTCCCACGCCATAGTTGTTTCCATCTTGACTCAGGCCACTAATATTTCTGATACTTTCTTGTAGTGTGCTAACCCCTTGTTCGTTAAGCAAGGTGCCATCTACGACGACAATGGCCGCTGGCGTTTCCATCAAACTCATATTTGATTTGGTAGCAGTACCTGACTCTAAAATCAGTCGATTATGGCGGCCGTAAACTGTAATCACGTCAAGATTTTCATCGCTTACTTCAGCGATATCCGTTTGTTCAACCTCTTCCTTTTCAACATTCGCCTGCTGTTGGGCAAACGGCGTTGAAACATAAAGTAAAGAAAATAGCGCTGTAGTAGCGCTGAGCGTTTTCGATTTGGCAATATTAATGTGCATCGAGTGTCCGTCTATGAAGTGTATGTAAAGTCACCTTTAATCTAGAAAGCAAAAGGCGTGCGAATGATAATTAGTCTCATTACTTAATTCAACTTAATTTACAAAAAACTGAACTTATCGCGAACCCTGCAAAAAAAACGGGTGCTTGACCCGGTAGAATGAATGCTCTACCCTTTAAGTAGAACATTTATTCTACCCAAACGGTTTACCCTAAGGTGAAAGACATTGTTGCCTACTATGGATAAAAAAGTGGAACTCGCGTCACGCCTTGAAGACGCCTTCTCTCTTCATGGCTTTGCAGAGCCAAACGTAGCCACGTTGAAATCACATACGCAAACCACACTAAAAACACTGTATAAGTACTTTCCGTCAAAGGAAGATATGATAGTGGCCGCACTAGATAATAGGCACAACCGATACATCAGTTTTCTGGAACAGGGCTGCCCTCCTCACATAGACGCTGCGTTAGATCATATTCTTCAGCGTTTAGCCCATTGGCTAGAACACTATGCCCCGCGAGGATGTCTGTCGCTTCAAGCATTAGCAAGCTATCCAAATAATGAACAAATAGCGAAGGCGGTGAATTCACACAAACAGGAAGTCAAAGGTTGGTTTGAATCTCGACTTGGGGATAAAAGCCTTGCAGAACGCGTATTTCTCATTCACGAAGGTATGTCTAGTGCTTGGCCTACACTGGGCTACCTCGCCCTTGACGCGGCAAAGGCCAACGTATCTGCACTGCTAGTAAGCCCCTCAAAAGTATGAATCTGATATTGAAAGTTAGCGAAAAGGAAACGTAATGACATTCGTACCTGCCACCATGAAAGGCGTTCAATTAACTCAGCATGGAGGGTTAGACTCCCTCACGATAAACCCTTCAATCCCTGTACCTTCACTCACCCCTAACGATGTGCTTATTGAAGTAAAGGCCGCAGGGGTTAATAACACCGATTTAAACACACGTATTGGTTGGTATTCGAAAGGTGACAATGATGCAGATGACGCTGGCTGGGGCGGCACTGCACTGAATTTACCCCTTATTCAAGGTGCGGATGTATGTGGTTACATTGTGGCGGTAGGTGACAATGTGAGTAACGCGCGTATTGGGGAAAGGGTGTTAATTGAGCCTTGTTTATTTGAGGCTAATAGCGAAGCATTGTCTTCACCCTGGTACTTTGGTTCGGAATGTGACGGCGGCTTTGCTCAGTATACAAAGGTAGCCAGTCAGCATGCTCATTCTATTAATTCTTCATTGAGTGACGTCGAATTGGCCTCTTTCCCTTGTTCTTATTCCACCGCAGAGAATCTGTTGTATAGAGCGCAAGTCACTGAGAAAGACACTGTATTGATCACAGGCGCTTCTGGTGGTGTTGGTTCGGCCGCTGTTCAATTAGCAAAAGCCCGTGGCGCGAAAGTAGTGGCGGTGACCAGCGAAAACAAACGCGATGCACTACTTGCATTAGGCGCAAATGAGACACTTGATAGAAACGCCGATTTTAGCACTTACGCCAAATCTCAGCCCTTTGATGTGGTTATTGATCTTGTCGCGGGCCCTCGCTGGCCAGAACTGCTCGATATACTCAAGCCTTTTGGCCGCTATGCGACCTCCGGTGCCATTGCGGGGCATACCGTACCGCTCGATTTACGCACACTCTACTTGAAAGATTTGCAGTTACTGGGTTGCACCATTCTGTCTGAGGGAGTGTTTACCAGCTTAATTCAACGTATAGAGGCCAATCAAATAAAGCCACTGGTAAGCAAGGTTTATCCCTTAGAGGACATTACCCGCGCCCAGCAAGATTTTGAACGAAAAAACCATATCGGCAAGTTGGTGCTCTCAGTCGAGTAACAACTGTCTGATGTAGGGTAATTTTCACACTCCTTCCTCTGTGTAGAACTAAACCCATTTCCATTGCATACGTATAGTGAAAGGTAATTTATTGCTATTGCACAGGGAAAGCTATGGACACGTCAATGAGTAAGCTGCTTAACAAGCTAGTTAAGGAGCAAGATGGAGATAAGGTTTCTGCGGGGAAAATTATTGCTCGCTTTGAAGACAGAGGTTTTGGACCTTTGCTTTTAATACCGTCGTTAATTGCGCTACTGCCTACTGGCGCTATTCCTGGCGTGCCTACCTTTTGTGGCATTACGCTTTTCTTAATTTGTGTGCAAGCTGCCATGGGCCGAGAGAGCCCATGGCTACCCAATAAACTGACCCAGCAACAAATTGAAACCGATAAACTTGAAAGCGCCGTGGAAAAAGCCAAACCCAAGGTTCAGCGCGTAGAAAAGTTATTACGGCCACGAATGACGCAGCTCTCTCAAACTCCCATGAAAAACGTTATCGCGGGCTATTGTGCCATTGCCGCGCTATGCATGATCCCTCTTGAAGCGCTGCCTTTTGCGGTAGCTTTACCTGCGTTCGCGTTATGTATTACAGCGTTAGGGATGACCAATCGAGATGGTGTGTTTATAGGTGTGGGTTCTGTCCTTCAGTTGGGGACACTGTACCTGGTTTTGACCACAATAGGTGTGATGTAGTCCAGCGGCCCTCTACCGAATTGCTCACCGGCGATGACGGCGAAAAGGCATTAACAGTAAGCCAATGACACTGGCGTTTTGCTTTGACGCTGGAATCTCTGCTTGCCCTATGTTGATATCGTCGTCGCTAAGCGAAGTTTCATGTTGGTAGCTATTAAAAAGTTTATCCCACCACGACACACTGAAACCAAAGTTGCTGTTTGAGTCTGCAATACGTTGACTATGGTGAATACGATGCACACGTTGCGTAATAAACAGTTTGCTGATGGCATTATCTACCGCTGAGGGCAGTTTAATATTGGCATGATTAAACATAGCAAAACCGTTTAATGCCACCTCAAAAATGACTACTGCTAATGCGGGTACGCCAAGAAAAATGACCACGGCGGCTTTAATCAGTAAACTCAAGG